>Ga0335084_10001973_pt1 | contig 19529 bp, 17 predicted proteins | sample Lox_Sample_44_FD_206721 | JGI IMG/M metagenome (GOLD analysis project Ga0335084, IMG submission 206721) | Soil microbial communities from Loxahatchee National Wildlife Refuge, Florida, United States - Lox_Sample_4.4 | ecosystem: Environmental > Terrestrial > Soil > Wetlands | place: USA...
CCTGCGCGAGACCGACAAGATCATCCCGAAGACGCAGGCCGCCGCGGCGCAGGTGGCGCCGACGGTCGCCGCCCCGGCGTCGGTGCCCGGCGCCGCGCCGGCCGGCGCGCCGGCGGGCCAGCAGGCCGTCGAGTACATCGAGTCCGCCTCGGTGATCGCCAACCGCGAGAGCGGCATCCTGTACGTGCGCGCCAGCTCCCGCCAGCACGAGAAAGTGCAGGAATTCCTCGACCAGGTGCTGCTCGGCGCCAAGCGCCAGGTGCTGATCGAGGCGACGGTGGCCGAAGTGCAGCTGAACAACCAGTACCAGCGCGGCATCGACTGGCAGCGCCTGCGCGGCGGCGCCACCACGGTCGGGCGGCCGGCTTTCGGCACCGGCACGAGCGGCGTCGAGTTCGGCCAGAGCTCGGTCGGCACGCCGGCCGCCGTGAACACCACCGCCTTCGTGCTCGGCGGCGCCATCAACAGCCTCAACTTCAACTTCGCGCTGTCGCTGCTCGAGTCCTTCGGCGACGTGAAGGTGCTCTCCAGCCCGAAGCTCTCGGTGCTGAACAACCAGACCGCGCTGCTGCGGGTGACGCGCGACATCATCTACTTCCAGGTCACGCCCTCCAACCTGACCATCAGCGGCTCCGGCGGCGGCACCGTCGTCGCGCCGCCCTCGTTCACCACCACGCCGCTGGTCGCGGCCGAAGGCTTCATGATGAGCGTGCTGCCGCAGATCAACGACGCCGACACCATCGTGCTCAGCGTGCGGCCGACCATCCGCCGCCGCGTCGGCAACGCCACCGACCCCAACCCGGCGCTCACCACGCCGAACCTGATCCCGATCTTCGAGACGCGCGAGTTCGACTCGGTGCTGCGGCTGCAGAGCGGCCAGGTCGCGGTGCTCGGCGGGCTGATGCAGGACCAGCGCAGCCGCACCGAGGACACCATCCCCGGCATCAACGCCATCCCCGGCGTCGGCGAGCTGCTCGAGCAGAAGACCGAGAGCAACACCAAGACCGAGCTGGTGATCTTCCTGCGCGCCACCGTGATCCGCGAGCCGAGCGTCGACGGCGACTTCCGCGCGCTGCGCGACTCGCTGCCGGGCGAGGATTTCCTCAGCCGGCCGAATCCGGCGCGCGTCGCGCCGCCGGTCGGGCCCGGCGAGTCGACGCGCTGAGCGCGGTCCTGCAATGAGCCTGCTGCTCGAGGCGCTCAAGAAGGCCGAGAAGGCCAAGGAGGAGGCGCAGCGCCGCGCGCGCGGCGAGTCCGAACCGGCCGCCTCCGCGCCGCCGCCGTCCGGGGCCTCATTGCCGCCGTCGGCCCCGGCGAGAGCCGGGGCGCCGCTCGCGCTCGAGGGCGAGACCGCGCCCGAGCCGGAGCCAAAGCGCGTGCTGACGCGCTCCGAGCTGCCGGATATCAACCAGCCGCTGTCGATCGAGGGCGCGGACCTCGCGCCGAGTTCGCCGACCAAAGCGCCCCCGCCTGCGCGGGGGCCGCGCGAGGAGCTCAAGCTCGAGACGCCGAAGGAAGCGCCGCGCCGGCCCGCCGCGACGGTCGCCGCTGCGCAGGCCGCCGAGCGCGAAGCCGAGAAGAACACCGCGCGCAAGGTTTTCGAGGCGAAGTTCCGCGAGCCGAACCCGAAGCTGCCGTTCTACATCACGCTCGGCGTGCTCGGCTCATTCGCCGTCGGCATCGTGGTTTATTTCTACATCCAGCTGCGCCCGCCGTATCCGCTGGTCAATTCCAACCCGCCGCGGCCTTCGGTCGAGGCGCCGGTCGCCGCCGCGGCGCCCGCGCCGCCGGCGCCCGTGCCCGGCGCCGCGCCCTCGAGCGCGATCCCGGGCTTGCCGGGGACGCCGCCTGCCGCGCCGGCACCCTCGCCGACGCCGGCGGTGCCGCGGCTCCAGGCCGCCGCGCCAGCCGCCGCCGGTCCGGAGCGGCCCCTGCTCTCGCCCGCACCGCGCCTTGCTTCGCCGTCGGTCAACGCCTCTCGCCAGCCTGGCGCGCAGCAGAGCGCGCCGGGTCCCGAGGTGACCGTCAACCGTGCCGCCGCGCAGCTCAGCCCGAAGGTCGAGTCCGGCTATGCGGCCTACCAGGCCGGCGACCTGGCGAAAGCGCGCGCCGACTACGAGCAGGCGCTCGCAGACGATGCCACGAACCGCGACGCGCTCCTCGGCCTCGCCGCGATCGAGACGCGCAGCGGGCGCTACGACGCCGCCGAAACGGACTACCTGCGGCTGCTGCAGCTCGATCCGCGCGACGCCAACGCGCAGGCCGGGCTGCTCGCGCTGCGCGCCGCGCGCCAGGATCCGCTCGCGTCCGAGAGCCGCGTGAAGTCGCTCCTCGCGCAGGCGCCCGGTGCGCACGTGCTGAATTTCACGCTCGGCAACCAGTTCGCGCAGCAGGGCCGCTGGGCCGAGGCGCAGCAGGAATACTTCAAGGCTTTCGCCGGCGACCCGGAGAACGCCGACTTCGCCTACAACCTCGCGGTGAGCCTCGATCACCTGCGCCAGACGCGTCTCGCGCGCGAGTACTACCTGCGCGCCGTGACGCTCGCGGAAAAGCGCAGCAGCAGCTTCGACCCCGCAGCGGCGCGTGTGCGCGCGGATCAGCTGGGCAACTAGCCGGTTATCATTCCATCCGGATGAATTCGCCCACCAATCCGCAGGCCAAGCGCCACATCGGCCAGATCCTGATCGACCAGGGTATCCTCACCGAGGACCAGCTGAGGATCGCGCTGCTCGAGCAGACCAAGTCGCACGTGCCGGTGGGCCGCCTGCTGGTGCAGCTCGGCTTCGTCTCGGAAGCGACGCTGCGCGACGCGCTGTCCGAGAAGCTCGGCCTGCAGTCGGTCGACCTCGCGCATATCATCGTCGACCCTTCGGCGCTGAAGATGCTGCCGCGCGAGCTGGCGCGCCGCTACCGCATCTTCCCGGTGGCGCTCGACCGCCAGCAGAAGAAGTTCATCGTCGCGCTCGCCGACACCAACAACATCGTCGCCGTCGACCAGCTGCGCGCGCACCTGAAGGGCGACTTCGAGATCGAGCTGCGCCTCGCCGGCGACACGGAGATCGAGCGCGCGGTCGAGCACTACTACGGCCACGAGTTCTCGATCGACGGCATCCTGCGCGAGATCGAGACCGGCGAGGTCGACTACACCAGCCTCACCGAGGGCGACGAGTACTCGCAGCCGGTGGTGCGGCTGATTTCCGCCCTGCTCGCCGATTCCGTCGAGCGGGCCGCGTCGGACATCCACTTCGAGCCCGAGCAGAACTTCCTGCGCATCCGCTACCGCATCGACGGCGTGCTGCGCCAGATCCGCTCGCTGCACAAGACCTACTGGCCGGCGATGGCGGTGCGCATCAAGGTGATGGCGAAGATGAACATCGCCGAGACGCGCGCGCCGCAGGACGGCCGCATCTCGGCCACCATGTCGGGGCGCGTGGTCGACTTCCGCGTCGCCAGCCTGCCCACCACGCACGGCGAGAACCTGGTGCTGCGCATCCTCGACCGCCAGAAGGGCATCGTGCCGCTCGACAAGCTCGGCCTCGAGCAGGAGCAGCTCGAGCTGCTGAAGCGCATGATCGCGCGGCCCGAGGGCATCATCCTGGTCACCGGGCCGACCGGCAGCGGCAAGACCACCACCCTCTACTCGGTGCTGAACCACATCAACTCCGACGGCATCAACATCATGACGCTGGAGGACCCGGTCGAGTACCCGATGACCCTGATCCGGCAGACCTCCGTCGCCGAGGCGGCCAAGCTCGACTTCGCGAACGGCATCCGCGCGCTGATGCGCCAGGACCCCGACGCGATCCTGGTCGGCGAGATCCGCGACCGCGATACGGCCGAGATGGCGTTCCGCGCCGCGATGACCGGCCACCAGGTCTACTCGACGCTGCACACCAACTCGGCGGTCGGCGCCTTCCCGCGCCTGATGGACATCGGCATCGTGCCCGACATCCTCGCCGGCAACATCATCGGCATCATCGCGCAGCGCCTGGTGCGGCGGCTGTGCCGCACCTGCCGCCAGTCCTACGACCCCGACGTGCGCGAGCGGCGCGTGCTCGGCATCACGCCGACCGAGCCCGCCGCCATATTCCGCGCAGTCGGCTGCGAGCAGTGCGACTACCAGGGCTACAAGGGCCGCGGCGCGATCCTAGAAATCCTCAAGATCGACGGCAGCATCGACGAGCTGGTGGCGCGCCGCGCCACCGCGCGCGAGATCCTGACCGCCGCGCGCGCGAAGGGCTTCAAGACCCTCGCCGACGACGGCGCGCGCCTGGTGCGCGCAGGCGCGACGAGCCTGGATGAGCTCATGCGGGTGGTCGATCTGACTGACCGCATGGCATGAGCCCGTGCCGCTCTTCACGTACAAGGCGGTAGACGCACAGGGCAAGAACGTCGTCGGCCGCGTCGAGGCGGTCAACCTGTTCGACCTCGAGCAGCGCCTGGTGCGCATGGGGCTCGACCTCATCTCCGGCGCCCCCGCGAGCACGCGCTCGCGCCTGATCGGCGGCAGCCGCGTCACGCGCCAGGACCTGATCAACTTCTGCTTCCACCTCGAGCAGCTCGCCAGCGCCGGCGTGCCGGTGCTGGAAGGCTTGAACGACCTGCGCGACAGCGTCGACAACCCGCGTTTCCGCGAGGTGGTCTCCGGCCTGATCGAATCGATCGAGGGCGGCCGCAACCTGTCGGGCTCGCTCGCCGAGTATCCCGAGGTGTTCAGCAAGGTGTTCGTCGCGCTGGTGCGCTCGGGCGAGCAGACCGGCAAGCTGCCGGCGGTGCTGAAGAGCCTGTCGGAGTCGCTGAAGTGGGAGGACGAGCTCGCCGCGCAGACCAAGAAGCTGCTCATGTACCCGGCCTTCGTCGGCTCGATCGTGCTGCTGGTCACCTTCTTCCTGATGATCTACCTCGTGCCGCAGATGACCGGCTTCATCCGCAACATGGGCCAGGACGTCCCGCTGCAGACGAAGATCCTCATCGTCGTGTCGGACGTGTTCGTCAACTACTGGTGGGCGATCGTGGCGGCGCCCTTCGCCGCCTGGGTCGGCCTCAAGGCGGCCGCGGCCTACAACCCGGCGGTGCAATACGCCATCGACCGCTACAAGATCTCGCTGCCGCTGATCGGCCCGATCCTGCGCAAGATCATCCTGTCGCGCTTCGCTTCGAGCTTCGCCATGATGTACGGCGCCGGCATCACCGTGCTCGACGCGATCCGCAGCTGCGAGGAGATCGTCGGCAACCGGGTGCTGGAGACCGCGCTGCGCACCGCCGGCCAGCAGATCGCCGAGGGCAAGGGGATGACCGCGGCCTTCTCCGACCTCGGCCTGTTCCCGCCGCTGGTGATCCGCATGCTGCGCATCGGCGAGAACACCGGCGCGCTCGACACCTCGCTCCTCAACGTCAGCTACTTTTACAACCGCGAGGTGCGCGAGTCGATCGGCAAGCTGCAGGCGATGATCGAGCCGGCGCTCACCCTGGTGCTCGGCGCCCTGCTCGGCTGGGTGATGCTCTCGGTGCTCGGTCCGGTGTACGACGCCATCTCGAAGATGAAGTTCTAGTCCCGCGCCATGGCCGCCCGCTACCTGCTCTACTTCACCGCCGAGGATCACTACCTCTACCGCGCCGCGGGCGGCGTCCTCGAGCTGGAGGCGAGGTTCTCCGGCGACGAACCCGGCGTCGGCGCCTTCCGCGAATACCTGCGCCACCGCAGCGGCGCGCTCTTCTCGGTGATGGTCGACCTCGCCGGCGAGGATTTCCACGAGGAGCAGATCCCGCTGCTGCGCGGCGGGGACCGCGAGGCCGTCGTGCAGCGACGCCTCGCGCAGCGCTACCGCGACATGCGCCTCACCGCCGCGCTCTCCCTCGGCACGGTGCTCGCGGGCGAGCGCAAGAACGAGCGGCTGCTGCTCGCCTCGTTTACCAACACGCAGAGCCTCGCCCCCTGGCTCGACGCCCTCGAGGAATCGGACGCCCGCCTCGCCGGGGTGTACTCCGCGCCGCTGCTCGCGCCGGCGCTCGCCGCGCGCCTCGGCGTGCGCTCCGGCCGCGCCTTCATCGTCACCGCGACGCGCGCCGGGCTGCGCCAGAGCTACGTCGAGGACGGCCGCCTGCGCTTCGCGCGCCTCGAGCGCATGGCCGACATGGCGCCGCAGGCGCTCGCCATGTTCGTGCGCTCGGAGACGCTGCGCCTCGCCCAGTATCTCGCCACGCTGCGCGTGCTGCCGCGCGACGGCGGCCCGGTGCAGGCGCTGGTCGTGGCGCCGCCGGGCCAGCGCATCGTGTTCGAGAACGTGCTGCAGTCGGACGCGCGGCTCGTCTTCCGCACGCTCGACAGCGCCGAGGCGGAGCGCGCCGCCGGCCTGCGCCGCGCCCCGCAGGACGCCGGCGCCGAGGCGCTGTACCTGCACCTCGCCGCGAAGAGCCCGCCGCGCGAGCAGTTCGCCTCGAGCACCGAGCGCCGCCGCTACTTCGTCTGGCAGCTGCAGCGCGCGGTGGTCGCGGCCGGCGCCGTCGGCTTCGCCGCCTGCGTGCTGTTCGCCGGCGCCAAGTGGCTCGACGTGATCCAGGCGCGCGCCGACGCCGAGGCGCAGGCCCAGGAGGCGCGCCGCTCGGCCGAAGCCTACGAGCGCATCACCGCCGGCTTCCCGGTGACGCAGACCTCGACCGAAAACCTGAAAGTGACGGTGGTCGAGTTCACGCGCATCGCGCAGCGCAGCGCGCCGCCGGAGCGCATCTTCCAGCACGTCTCGCGCGTGCTGGAGGAGTTCCCGCAGTTCGAGATCGATTCCCTCGGCTGGAGCACCGCGCGGCGCGACGCGCGCCCCGGCGGCGGCCAGAAGCCCGAGGGCCCCGGCGAGGCCGGCGAGACCGTCGAGATCTCCGGCCGCGTCAACGCCACGCAGCGCAGCGACTACCGCGGCATCACCGCGCAGGTCCAGCGCTTCGCTTCGGCGCTCGGCTCCTCGGGCTACGAGCTGGTGCGCACGCAGCTGCCCTTCGACATCACCTCCGAAGGCACGCTCACCGGCGACATCGGCGCCACCGAGAGCAACGAGGCGCCGCGCTTCACCGTGGTGCTCGCGCGGAGGGCGCCGTGAGGTTCACGCCCCAGGAGCTGAGGAAGCTGCTGCTGCCGCTTCTCCTCGCGGCGGTGATGCTCGCCTGCGGCGGCGCGCTCATCTGGAGCGCGCAGGACGCGCTCAGGCGCGCGCAAATGGACGCCGCGGCGGCGCAGGCCGAGCGCCAGCAGAACGGCGCGCGCCTCGCGCGCATCGCCGAGGAGGAGCGCGAGGTGAAGGAGAAGATCACCGTCTACCAGCGCCTGAAGGCGCTCAACATCATCGGCGAGGAGCGGCGCCTGGAATGGGCCGACGCGGTGAACCGCATCCGCGCCAACCGCGAGCTGCTCGACCTGCGCTACCGCGTCGAGCGCCAGCGCCTGCTCGCGTCGTTGCCGGGCAAGCCGGGCAACGTCGACTTCTTCGCGAGCGCCATGCGCGTGGAGCTCGCGGCGCTGCACGAGGAGGACCTGCTGCGCTTCCTCGGCGACCTGCGCGACGCGGGCAACGCCTACTACGCGGTGCGCGGCTGCACGCTGACACGGACCAACAACGCCGGCGGCGGCGCGACCATCGCGCCGCGGCTGCGCGCCGAGTGCAACATCGATCTCATCACCATCATCGACCGCGGAGCGAAAGGATGAGGCGCCTGCTCCTCCTCGCCGCCTGCCTGCTCGCGAGCGAAGCCTGCCTCGCCGAGGAGCTCGGCCGCCTGTTCTTCACGCCCGAGCAGCGCCAGGCGCTCGACGCGCGGCGCCGCGCGCGCATGCCCGACCGGCCGAGCGCGCCGGTCGTCACCTCGCCCACCACGCGCCTCGACGGCTACGTGCAGCGCGGCAACGGCAAATCGACCGTGTTCGTGAACGGCGAGCCGGTGCCCGAGAGCGCGCCGGAGGCGCCGCGCATCGGCGGCGACCGCGCCACCGTGAACGTCGGCGAAAGCGGCGCCCGCACCTCGCTGAAGCCGGGCGAGACGCTCGACCGCGGCACGGGCGAGGTGAAGGACGTCGTGCCCGAGGGCGAGATCCGCATCGAGCGGCGCTCGCCGTGAGGAAGCTCGTGCATGCGAGCCGCGCGCAGCGCGGGGCGGCGCTCATCCTGTTCGCCACGGTGCTGATCCTCGGCGTCGCCTGGTACACCGTAGGCATCCTCGGCAAGGCGCCGGTGGCGAGCGCCGAGCGCGAGGCGATCACCGGCGCGGCGCTGCAATCGGCCAAGCAGGCGCTGCTCGCCTACGTCGCGCGCCAGGCGGCGCTCTCGAGCGAGGACTCGCCCGGCCGCTTCCCCTGCCCGGAGCACCCGAGCGTCGCCGGCACGTCGAACGCCGGCATGGCGGCGCCCATCGTCGGCATCGCGCCGACCTGCTCGGGCATCGGCCGCCTGCCCTGGCGCACCCTCGGCGTCGACCAGATCCGCGACGGCTACGGCGAGCCGCTCTGGCTGATCGTGCCGACCGGCACCTGGGCGCTGGTGAACAGCAGCACCACGCTCACCATCAATCCCGGCCTCGCCGGCCAGCTCACGGTGGACGGCGCGGCGAATGCGGCGGTGGCGCTGATCGTCGCGCCCGGCGCCCCGGTCAACACGCTCGCCGAGCCGGGCGCGCCGGCGGCGGGCTGCGCCCGGGTGAACCAGAACGTGGCGAGCCGCAACACCGCGCCGCTCGCGCCGGCGAACTTCCTCGAGTGCGCGAACAGCGCCGTCACCACCCCGGGCGCGTACACGGGCGTGATGACCAGCCCCTGGAGCAACGACCGCGTCATTGCCATCACCGCCGCCGAAGTAATGGACGCCGTCGCCGGGCCGGTCGCCGACCGCCTGCAGCGCCAGGTGGCGCCGGCGATGTACGACTACTACAACAGCACGTCGCTCGCGAGCTGGGGGCAGCGCTTTTTCCCGAACGCGTCGACGTTCGCCTTCGCGCCGCCGACGACCAACAACCTGTGCGGCAATGCCGGCGTGCGCGAAGGCATGCCGCCGACGGCCACCGTCGCTTCCGGGCTGTGCAGCACCAACTGGACCTCCGGCGGCGCCTCGGGTCTCGGCGCGCTGCTCAGCTTCGGCGGCTGCACGGTCTTCACCACCACCATCCGCTGCACGTTCACGGCCTTGCTCGGCGGCATCGCCACGCCGCACATCACGGTGAACGCGCCGAACGTCGGCTACAGCTTCCGCTGGGTCGACCCCTCCACCATCACGGTGCAGATCAACGGCGGCGCGCAAACGCCGGCCAGCACGAGCGGCTTCAGCGGCTCGGTGTCGGCGGTCAACGGCAGCGCCTCGATGAGCTTCGATGTCGCGCTGCCGCTGCTCAGCATCGCCGACCGGATCCGCATCCGCGTCCCCCATCCCAAGGACGCGCTGCTCGCCGATGCGCGCAGTGCGTGGTACGTGAACAACGGCTGGGACCGCTACAGCTATTACGCGGTCTCGCGCGCGGCGACCTCCGACCCGGGCACGGCCGTGTGCACGCCCGGCGGCGCGCTGACCAATTGCCTGTCGGTGAACGGGCTGCCCTCGTCGACGCCGGCCGACGACAAGCGCCTGGTGCTGCTGCTGATGAGCCGCGCGCTCGCCGGCCAGACGCAGCCGAGCACCACGCTCGCCGACTACCTCGAAAGCACCAACGCCAGCGTGGCGCGCGCCGCTTACACCTCGGCCACCGTCACCGCGGCCTTCAACGACCGCGTCGCCGCCTGCCCCTTCAAGTATCAGAACGCGAGCGGCGCCGACGTGGTGATATGCAACTAGCTCGCGCGCAGCGCGGCTTCACGCTCACCGAGCTCGCGGTGGTGTTCGCCATCGTCGCGTTGCTGATCGCCGGCGCCATGTCGACGCTGTCCTCGCAGGTCGAGCGCCGCGACAACGAGGAGACGCAGCGGCGGCTCACCGCCGCGGCCGACGCGCTGATCGCCTTCGCCATCGTCAACCGGCGCCTGCCCTGCCCCGGCACCGCGAGCGGCGACGAGGCGCTCGCCAGCGGGACGACTGCCACCGGCGGCGCCTGCACCAGCAACTACGGCGGCTTCCTGCCCGCGCGCGCCATCGGCTTCCAGCCGGTGGACGCCGCGGGCTACGGCCTGGATGCCTGGGGCAATCCGATCCGCTATGCCATCGCCAATACGATCACCAGCTGCACCGGATCGTCGGTCACGCCGCACTTCACGTCGGTCGCCAACCTGAAGGCGAACGGCATCAGCTGCCAGCCGAACGACCTCGACATCTGCGCGCCCACCGACACCACCACCGCCTGCACGGGCGCCAACCGCATGGTGAGCACGAGCACGGTGGCGGTGATCATCTTCTCGACCGGCAAGGACGGCCGGCTGCCGGCCGCCTCGCAGGGCCCGCACGAGCTCGCCAATACCGACGGCAACGCATCGTTCATCAGCCAGCCGCAGGCCGCCGCCGATTCGGCGACCGGCCGCTACGACGATCTGATGCTCTGGCTGCCGGCGGGCGTCATCTATTCGAAGCTGATCGCCGCCGGCGTGCTTCCCTAGGCCGACGGGCCGCTCAAGCAGAAGCACACCTCGCCTTCACGGTTGGTCTCGAGAACGAGCGAAAACCCCGCTCCCTCGGCCTGGCGCGCGGCTTGATAGAGGCCGATGCCCATTCCCCTGCCGCCCGAGCGCACCGGCGCGCGCAGCAGCGTCGTCTGCACCTCCGGCGGCACCGCGCCCCCGGAATCGCACACGCGTAGCGCGAGGCGCGACCCGCACTCGAGCGTGACGCGCACGCGCACCTCGGCGCCCTCGGCTCGCTTGGCGAGGGCGTTGCGGATCAGGTTGTCGGCGACGCTGGAGAAGAGCAGGCGCGGCAGGCGCGCGGCGCCGGTGACGGCGCCGTCGAGCTCGACGCCTTCGCTGCGGTACTGGCGCGCGAGCTCCTCCCACCAGGCCTGCGCCGCGACCAGCGTCTCGCCGCTTTCGCGCGGCTTTTGCAGCTTGCCGAGCGTCTCGGCGAGGCGCTGCGCGATCAGCGGCAGCTGGCGCCGGGTGAGCGCGGCGAGCTCGGGCGAGTCGCGGCCGCCCTCGCGCCCCGCCGAGGCCACCAGCACGTTGAGCGACTGCAGCAGATTCTTGATGTCGTGCGTCATGCGCGCGCCGGTCTCGTGCACCGCCTGCAGGTAGCTCGCCTGGCGCAGCTCTTCCTCGCGCAGCTTGGCGAGGTAGAACTCGCCCAGCAGCTGGCCGAGGAGGTGCAGGTGCCAGTGCAGCGCCGGGCTCATGCGGTAGCGCGAGAAGACGGTGAGCGCGAGCGCCGCGTTCTCGTATTCGACCGGGTAGCCGGTGCGCCGCCCTTCCTCGCCGGTCGACTCGGCCGTGCGCCAGGCGACGCCCGCGACCGAAGGCACCCGCACCAGCGAGGAGACCGCATCGGCGAGGAAGCGCGCCGGGCGCGCCTCGATCTGCGTCAGCTCGGTGAGGATCTGCAGCCACTTCTCGAACGGCAGCCCGATCGAGAACAGGTAGCGCGAGAAGAACACGTTGAGGCCGGCGAAGCCGCGGCGCGGGCCCCAGGCGAGCGCGATCAGCAGCACCGCGCCGGCGGTGACGAAGACCGTGTCGGTGAGCGCCTCGAGGTAGCCGGTGCGGCGCACGCTCATGATGGTGAAGCTGCCGAGGATCACCACCCCGAGCAGCAGCATGAGGAACAGGCTGTAGAAGAAGTCGATCACCTGCGCGCTGTCGGCCGGCTCCGGCTCCGCCGGCAGCAGGCCGATGACCGCGAACAGCAGCGGCAGGCCGAGCTCCGCGTAGCGGGCGATGTCGGGGTCGATCTCGCGGCCCGGCGCGATCTGCGGCAGGATCACCACCGCGAGCAGCGCAAGCAGATAGACCAGCACCAGCTGGTACGCGCGGCGCTGCCAGCGCGCATCGTGCTGGTAGAGCTTGCCGCCGACCAGCCCGGCGAGGACCACCACCCAGAAGGCGAGCAGCCACCAGTTGAGCGCCAGCATCACGGCGAGCGCGAGCACGCCGATGATCAGGCCCTGGGCCGTCGAGACGCGCTGCTCGCCGCGCAGGAACGGCTGCCAGAGCAGCAGCAAGCCCAGGTGCGCGAGCAGCATGCCGCGCGCCCACGGATCGGCGACGCCGCGGAAGGCGGCGACGTGCAGCAGCGCGAGCATGGCGATCAGCACCAGCCGGCCGTGGCGCTGGCTCGCGGCCCAGACGGCGTTCGCGACGCGTTCGGCGAGCGGCAGCTGGAGCCCGAGGGGTTCTCTGACCGGCGGTTGCATGATCGGCGCGAGTAGTCTACATAACGGCCCATGCCGCCGGCCACGGGCTTCGCCCGCCTCGTCCTCATCGAAGCGCGTCGCGGCGGCCTGCCCTGGCTCGCCGCCGCGTGCCTCGCCGCGGGCCTCGGCCTCGCCGCCTTCCTCTCGCAGGTCGCGCTGATCGAAACCCGCGAGCTGCAGCTCGCGATCGTCGCCGCCTGGCTGCGCGCGTGCGCGGTGTTCCTGGTCGCCGCCTTCGTGGCGACGCGAACCTTGCGCGAGATTGACGACAAGGCCCTCGAGCTCCTGCTCGCGCTGCCGCTCGGCCGCCCGGCGCAGTACCTCGGGCGCCTGGCGGGCTGCGCGCTGTGCGGCGCGGCGCTCGCCGCGGCGTTCGCCTTGCCGCTGCTGCTGTGGGCCGCGCCGGGCGCGGTGCTCGCCTGGGGCTTTTCGCTCGCCTGCGAGACCGCGCTGGTCGCCGCGGTGGCGCTGTTCTTTGCGATGACGCTGGTGCAGCCGGTGCCGGCGATCGCCGCCACGGCGGGCCTGTATCTCCTCGGACGCTCGATCGCCGCGCTGCAGGCGCTCGCCGCCGGCAGCCCGGCGGGCGAGGATTCGCTCGCCGCCCATCTCGCGCGCGCGGCGGTCGGCGCCGTCGGTTTTCTTCTGCCGCGCCTCGATGAAGCTACACGCAGCGAATGGCTGCTCTACGGCGCGCCCCCGGCTGCGGCCTATGCCGCGGTAATCGCCTCGCTCGTCCTCTATCTCGGGGTCGTCGCCGCCGCGGGCCTGTTCGATTTCGCTCGCAAGGAGGTGTGATGCAGCGCGCCCGGCGCGTGCCGGCGTGGGTCCTCGGCCTGCTCGCCGCGAGCCTGGCCGCGCAGATCGCATGGCACGCCGGGCACGCGCCTCTCTCGCGTGCGCGCGAGAGCCTGCCGCCCGCGCCGCGGCCCGAGGTGCTTCAGCTCGCGGACCTCGGCGAGGACCCCGCCGCGGCCAGGCTGGTCATGCTCTACCTGCAGGGCTTCGACTTGCGCGGCCTGGACTACCATCGCCTTACCGCCTGGCTGCGCGATGCCCTTGCGCTCGATCCGCGCAGCGCCTATCCGCTGTTCGCCGCCGCGCGCGTGTTCGCCGAGACGCCCGATCCGGCGGCGAGCCGCCTCGCGCTCGAGTTCGTCTATGAGGCCTTCACGCACGACCCGGACCGGCGTTGGCCCTGGCTCGCGCAGGCCGCGCTGCTCGCCAAGCATCGACTGAAGGACCTGCCGCTCGCCCGCCGCTATGCGGCCGCCATCCGGCAGCAGACCCGCTCGCCGGACGTGCCGGCCTGGGCGCGGGAGATGGAAGCCTTCGTCCTGGAGGACATGAACGAGCTGGAGGCGGCGAAAATCGTCCTCGGCGGGCTGCTCGAGCACGGCGATCTGAAGGACCCGAACGAGCGGCGCTTCCTCGAGCGCCGGCTGCGGCAGCTCGAAAAGCGCGTCAAATAGTGTCAGCGGTCCGACGGCCGTGTCGGGATCCTGACGTTTTCTGAACCTTGACCCCCCTTTACAAGCAATCTTTGCGTGGCATGGATGTTGCGTTTATGCTCGCGCAATTTCATTCCGGGCGGACCGGGGGAGCTTCATCGATGAAGAAGTCGCAAACAGGCTTCACGCTTGTCGAGATCGCCATCGTGCTGGTGATCATCGGCCTGCTGCTCGGCGGCATCCTGAAGGGCCAGGAGATGATCACGCAGGCGAAGATCAAGAACGTGATGGCGGACTTCTCCGGCATCTCGGCGGCCTACCACGGCTACCAGGACCGCTATCGCGCGATCCCGGGCGACGACCCGAACGCGGCGACGCGCTGGACCACCGCGCCGGCGGCCGTTTCCGGCACCGGCGACGGCATCGTCGGCGGCACGTACAACGCGGCCTGCCCGGCCGTTCCGGCGGCGGGCGATCCCGAGTCGTGCAAGTTCTGGGACCACCTGCGCCGCGCGGGCTTCGTCGCCGGCAACGGCGGCCAGCAGCCGTTCAACGCGCTTACCGGCATCATCGGCGTGCAGACCGGCGACGGCGCCGCGGCGCCGGCAGCCACCATGCTCGACGGCGCCGGCGGCCCCGGCTTCGTCGGCCTGATCATGTGCTCGGCGAACCTGCCCGACAAGGTCGCCATCGCGGTCGACACGCAGATGGACGACGGCATCGCCGGCAAGGGCACGGTGCGCGGCCTGCTGCAGGCGGCGCCGAATCCCGGCATCGGCGCGGGGCAGGTCGCCACCGCGGCCTACGCCGAGACCTCGAGCAACATCTACGTGATCTGCCGCGCGCTCTAAGCGCGCGGCTTCCGAAAAAAGCCCGCTCGAGCGGGCTTTTTCTTTTTCAGCGACCCCTGAGCAGCAGGCTTTCCGCGGCGTCGATGCTCTCGGAGGTGCCGACCAGCACGACCACGTCGCCCTCGCGCAGCTCGCCCGCCTCGTCGGCGTCGAGCTTGCGCTTCTCGCCGAGGCGGCGCACCGCGCGCACCTGCACGCCGAGGTCCTCGAGCGGCAGCTCGGCGAGGCGCCTGCCGAGGAACGCCGAGCGGCCGTCGAGCGTGACGACGTGCAGCCGCGCGCCGCTGTCGGCGGCCGGCTCGTCGCCGCGGCCCTGGAACAGGCCGCGCAGGAGGCCGTACTGCGCGTCGCGCACCTGCGCGACGCGGCGCATGACGCGCGAGAGCGGCACGCCGGCGAGCACCAGCGTATGCGAGGCGAGCATCACCCCCGACTCGAACGCCTCGGGCAGCACCTCGGTCGCGCCGGCGGCGGTGAGCCGCGCGATGTCGCCTTCGTCGCGCGCGCGCACGATCACCGGCACCGACGGGTTGAGCGCGCGCACGTGCGTCAGCACGCGCACCGCGGCCGCGGCGTCGGCGAAGGTGAGCGCCACCGCGGCGGCGCGCATGATGCCGGCGGCGACCAGCGCATCGCGGCGCGAGCTGTCGGCGAACACCACCGTGTCGCCGGCGGCGGCGGCCTGCCGCACGCGCTCGGGGTCGAGGTCGAGCGCGACGTAGCGCACGCCCTCGGCGTCGAGCAGGCGCGCCATGCGCTGGCCGTTGCGGCCGTAGCCGAGGATGATCACGTGGCGCTCGACCTCGATCGAGCGCGCGGCGATGCGGTGCAGCTCGAGCGAGCGCGTCATCCACTCCGAGCGCGTGAGGCGCATGGCGATCGGGTCGGCGGCGGCGATGGCGAACGGCGTGGCGAGCATCGACAGGATCATCGCCGCGAGCAGCGCCTGCAGCAGCGCCGGCTCGACCACGCCGGCGGCGCCGGCGAGCGGCAGCAGCACGAAGCCGAACTCGCCGCCCTGCGCGAGCGCGAGGCCGACGCGCAGCGCGGTGCCGGGCGCGCTGCCCAGGCCGCGCGACAGCAGGGCCGTCAGCGAGAGCTTGCCGAGCACCAGCGCGACGAACAGGCCCGCCACCAGGCCGAACTGCGCCGCCACCTGGCGCAGGTCGAGCTGCATGCCGACGGTGACGAAGAACAGGCCGAGCAGCACGTCGCGGAACGGCTTGATGTCCTCCTCCACCTGGAAGCGGTATTCGGTCTCCGAGATCAGCATGCCGGCGAGGAACGCGCCGAGCACCATCGACAGGCCGGCGACGCCGGTGAGGAAGGCGAGCAGCAGCGTGATCAGCAGCACGTTCAGCACGAACAGCTCGTTCGAGCGGCGGCGCGCGACGACGCCGAGCCAGCCGCGCATCAGGCGCGGCCCGAGCCACACCACCAGGGCGAGGGCGAGCGCCGCCTTGCCCAGCGCCGCGGCGATGGCGGCGCCCAGCACCTCGGGCTTCTGCCCGAGCGCCGGGATGACGACGAGCAGCGGCACCACCGCGAGGTCCTGCAGGAGCAGCACGCCGATCACTTCGCGGCCGTGCGGCGAGTCGAGCTCGCCGCGGTCGGCGAGCAGCTTCGACACGATCGCGGTGGAGGACATCGCCGCGATGCCGCCGAGCGCGAGCCCCGCCTGCCACGCGCCGCCGAGGGCGAGCGCGAGCGCCGCGACCAGCGCCATCGTGACCACGACCTGGGCGAGGCCGAGGCCGAACACCACCCGGCGCATCGCGACGAGCTTGGGCAGGCTGAACTCGAGGCCGATCGAGAACATCAGGAACACCACGCCGATCTCGGCGAGGGCGCGAGTCGCCTCGCGGTCGCTGGCGAGGCCGAGCGCGTGCGGGCCGAGCACCAGGCCGGTGACCAGATAGCCGATCATCGCCGGCAGCCGCAGGCTGCGGCAAAGCGCCACCGCCGCGACGCCGCTCGCGAGCAGAATCAGCACCGACTGCAGGGAATCTGCGGCGGAGTCCATGGGCTATACTTTCGCGCCAATGATAAAGGCAGCCGCTCCCAGGAAAATGGCCTCCAAAGGGGCCGGATCGCTCGACCTGGCGAAGCGCGTGCTGCAGATCGAGGCCGACGCGGTGCGCGCGCTGATCGAGCGGCTCGACGAGCGCTTCGTCGCCGCGGTGGAAATGATCCACCGCCGCCAGGGTCGCGTGGTGGTGAGCGGCATCGGCAAGTCGGGCCACATCGCGCGCAAGATCGCCTCGACCATGGCGAGCACCGGCACGCCGGCCTACTTCGTGCACCCGGCGGAGGCGAGCCACGGCGACCTCGGCATGATCGACGCCGGCGACGTGTTCATCGCCATCTCCTACTCGGGAGGCAGCGAAGAGCTCCTGGACATCGTGCCGCTGGTCAAGCGCCGCGGCGCGAAGCTGATCGCCATCACCGGCAACGCGGAGTCGCCGCTCGCGCGCGACGCCGACGTGCACCTCGACGCCGCGGTCGCGCAGGAGGCCTGCCCGCACAACCTCGCGCCGACGGCGAGCACCACCGCCGCGCTCGCGCTGGGCGACGCGCTCGCCATCGCGCTGCTCGACGCGCGCGGCTTCACCAAGGACGACTTCGCGCGCAGCCACCCGCGCGGCCGGCTGCCGCGCCAGGCGCTGCTGCACGTCGCCGACGTCATGCGCAAGGGCGAGGGCCTGCCGCTGGTGGCGGAGAGCGCGCCGCTGCGCGAGGCGCTGCGCGAGATGACGCGCGGCCGCATCGGCATGACCGCGGTGCGCGACGCCGCCGGCAAGGTGAGCGGCATCTTCACCGACGGCGACCTGCGCCGCGCGCTCGAGCGGGGCGCCGATTTCGCCTCGGCGCGGGTGGCCGACGTGATGAGCGCCGCGCCGCGCACCATCCGCGCCGGCGCGCTCGCCGTCGAGGCGGTGCAGATCATGGAGGCGCACAAGGTGAATCAGCTGCTGGTCGTCGACGAGCGCGGCGAGCTGGCCGGCGCGCTCAACATGCACGACCTCTTCCGCGCCAAGGTGATTTGAAAGAGCTCGGCCAAGAGCTCCTGCGCAGGGCCCGGAGCGTGCGCTTGATGATCTTCGACGTCGACGGCGTGCTCACCGACGGCACGCTGTGGTACGGGCCGCGCGGCGAGGCGCTGAAGGCGTTCTCGGCGCACGACGGCCACGGCCTCAAGCTGCTCGCCGCCGCCGGCGTCGCGCTCGCGCTGCTCTCGGGCCGGCGCTCCAAAGCGGTCGCGCTGCGCGCGAAGGAGCTCGGCATCCGCGAAGTGCATCAAGGCGTGGATGACAAGCTGTTGGTCTTCGAGAGAATGATAAAAAAACACCGCCTGAGCTCCGACAGCGCCGGCTTCATGGGCGACGAGCTGGTCGACCTGCCGGTGCTCGAGCGCTGCGGCTTCGCCTGCGCGCCGCGCGAGGCGCCCGCGGCGGTGCGCGCCCGCGTCCATCACGTGACCGAGGCCCCGGCGGGGCGCGGCGCGGTGCGCGAAGTCTGCGACTTGCTGGTGCGCGCCCGGTGAGGCTGCCGACCACGCGCCTGTTCCCGCTCGGGCTGATGCTCGTGCTGGCCGCGCTCACTTTCTACCTCGACCGCGCGGTCAACGAGGAGGACACGCACCCCGCGCTGCGCCGCCACGACCCCGACTACATGGTGGTCAACTTCACCACCACCAGCTACAACGGCGCGGGCTTCGCCGAAAGCTCGCTGTCGGCGGAGAAGATGGTGCACTACCCGGACGACGACACCACCGAGCTCACCGCGCCGCGCGTGGTGCAGACCAAGCCCGACCAGCCGAAGGTCACCGTGCGCGCCGACCGCGGCAAGCTCTCGCGCGACGGCGAGGACATCTTCCTCTACGACAACGTGGTGCTCGAGCGCGAGGCGGGCACGGGCAAGGCCGCGGCCAGGCTCACCACCGAGTACCTGCAGGTGGTGCGCGACCGTTCCATCGCGCGCACCGACCGCCAGGTGACGATCGTCGAAGACGGCCGCTTCCTCGCCGGCCGCGGCATGGAGTACAGCAACGAGACGCGCCACTTCACGCTCAACGCCGACGTGCGCGGGCGCTTCGAGGCGAAGGTGCTGCCATGAGATGGCTTCTGTTTCTGGTCCTGATGCTTTCTTTTGCCGCCCGGGCGGAGAAAGCGGACAAGGACAAGCCCACCGAGCTCGAGGCGAACCGCATGAGCGCCGACGACGTGCGGCACCTGTCGATCTTCGAGGGCAAGGTGGTGCTGACCAAGGGCACCATGCGCGTGCTCGCCGACCGCATCGTCGTGCGCCAGGACGAAGAGGGCTACCAGTACGCCACCGCCGAGGGCAAGCCGGTGCGCTTTCGCCAGCGCCAGGACCCGCGCCCGCCCGAGAAGGAGGGCGTCTGGATGGACGGCGAGGCGCTGCGCGTCGAGATCGACGAGAAGGCGAACACGGTGAAGCTGTTCGAGAACGCGCGCGTCAACCGCGGCGGCGACCAGGTGGCGGGCAACTACATCCTGGTCGACCAGAACTCCGAGTACTTCTCGGTGAGCGCCGGCAAGGACGGCGAAGAGCGCGTGAAGATGACCATCCAGCCCAAGGCCGCACCCAAGAAATGAAGAAGCGGGCATGACGCAGCTTGCCGCGCAGAGCTTGAGGAAACGCTACAAGTCGCGCACCGTGGTGCAGGACGTGTCGCTCGACGTGCAAAGCGGGGAGGTGGTCGGCCTGCTCGGGCCCAACGGCGCCGGCAAGACCACCTGCTTCTACATGATCGTCGGCCTGGTGCCGGCGGACGCGGGCAGCATTCGCCTCGACCAGATGGATCTGACGCACCTGCCGATCCACCGCCGCGCGCGCCTCGGCATCTCCTACCTGCCGCAGGAGAACTCGGTGTTCCGCCGCCTGAGCGTGGAGGAGAACGTGCAGG
>Ga0335084_10001975_pt1 | contig 19516 bp, 15 predicted proteins | sample Lox_Sample_44_FD_206721 | JGI IMG/M metagenome (GOLD analysis project Ga0335084, IMG submission 206721) | Soil microbial communities from Loxahatchee National Wildlife Refuge, Florida, United States - Lox_Sample_4.4 | ecosystem: Environmental > Terrestrial > Soil > Wetlands | place: USA...
TGACGTCGGCCGGCAGGTAGCCCGCCTCGAGGAACATGCCCAGTCCGAACAGGCCGAAGGAGACGCCGAGCGCACCGCCGTACGCGATGTTGGTCGGTCCGTTCACGAGCCCGCTCACGGCGAAGATGCCGCGCAGGTAGAACGGGCCCGGCGGCGCGAGGACCAGCATCGGCCGGAGCGAGAGGTCGAACTTCGAGTTCTGCACGTCGCTGAGGTTGCCGACGAGGCCGAGCTCGAGCCTGAGCATGCTCGCGAAGCTGAAGCCGCCGGCCAGCATGATGTTGGTCGCGATCCGCTCCTCCGGCTTCGGATCGATCTTGGCGCCCGAGCCGAGCGAGAGCTCGAGGACCACGTCGGCCCGGGCCGCCCGCGGTGCGCCGGCGAGCGCGCCGAGTGCGGCGACGAGGAGGAGACCGCGAACGACGCTCTTCATGCGAGACGCTCCTGGATGGGGCCGCGGGGACGGCCGGACCTCGACGATGGTAGCGCGGGCCCCGCGGCGGGGCGAACTCGCGCCCCTGCGCGCGTGTGCGGCCAGGTAGGCGTCCGGAGCCGCGCTAGATCTCGAGCGGGAGCTGCATCGCCAGCGGATCCTCGCCGCGGAGCACGGCGGCGCCGTGCGGCCCCGCCCGAGTGCACGCGTCGAGGATGGGCAGGCCCGCCGCGAGGAAGAAGGTGAGCGCGGCCGCGAAGCTGTCGCCGGCCCCGTAGGCGACCCCGCCGGGCGGCGGCCGCGGCGGCGCGGAAAAGCGAACGACGCCCTCCGCCGTCTCGATCCGGCCCCCTCGTGCGCCTTCGGTCAGCACGAGCGCACCTGGCGCGACCGGGTAGTCCGTGAGCTCGCTCCGCTCGCGGGCGTCCGCGACGCTCCCCACCACCACGTCCGCGCGGACCCCGGACCGCAGGAGGAACTCGCGCCGGCGTGCGGTGGCGACGAGCCTGCGCGCCGCGCGAGCGGCCCGGAGCGTCTCCGGGTCCTGCGCGGTGAAGTAGACGCCGTCGCACCGCGCGAGGAGATCCCACGGCAGGGGGTCGGTGACCTCGGGGTGGAGCGGCGGGCCGACCACGATGATGGTGCGCTCGCCGTCCGGGGTCACGAGCACCACGGCCCGGTTGTGCGAGGTGTCGCGGCGGACGGCGTGGACGTGCACGTCTCCGGGAGTCCGCGCCAGCCACGCCTGCACCGCGTCGCCCGCCTCGTCGCCGCCGAGCGCGGTGAAGAAGTGCACCTCGGCCGGCGACCGAGCGAGCTGCCCGAACGCGAGGCCGCCCCCGCCGCCGGGGAACGACCTCATGGCGCTCATGTGGGCGATGTCGCCAGCCGCCGGCATGGCGGGAACGCGGCCCATCGTGACGTGCTCGACGTGGCCGATGACGGCGAGGCGGAGGGGCATCGCCCCATTCTACGGCCTCCAGCCCGGGGGCGGCTCGGCGTACCCGTGGAAGGGGGTCGCGGTGGCGCGCAGGTAGGCGTCGTCGCCGCGGCCGTGGCCGTCCACGTCGATGCCCAGCGCGAGAAGCCCGGGCCGATCGTCGTAGCGGACCGCGAGGAGCGCGGCGGGGCTGGACGAGGCGCGCTGGAAGGAGACGTGCGTCACGTCGGACTCGTGCGACTCGCCGAACTCGGTGCCGAGACCGGGCCGCTCGGCGGAGCGCTTCGCCTCGGCGCGCGCGCCGCCCGAGCCGGCGTCGGAGGGCTGGGCGGTCGCCGACCCGGGGGGCGCCGGGGCCACGTCGCTGCGCGGAGCCTCCTCGGAGCGGCCGGCGTCGGGCCGCCCCTCGTACGGGATGGGGTACGGACGGCGCGGCGGAGGAGGCGCCGCCTCGGCGAACACGGCCACGCCGATCACCCCGACGTCGCGGGCGTCGCCCATGCGCGCGGCGTACGAGCGCGGCACCGTCGAGAACCGGAAGGCCGCCACGGTGGTGTCGCTCGTGCGGAACCCGTCGACGGTGAGCGTCTCCCACGGGTCCACCACGTAGCCGCGCCGGTCGAGCGTGGCCTGGCGCCCGTCGACGACGTCGCGCCCGTCCACCGAGGCCACCACCTCGATGCGCCGGCCCGTGCCGTTCCGGATCCGGAGGAGATAGCGCTGGCCGAGCGAGCCGAGGACGTAGGTGCGCCCGCCCTGCTCGAAGGTGGGCAGCGTGCGGCCCCATTCGTCGACGACCTGGACGGACCAGGGTCCCAGGCGCGCTCCACCGGCGAGGGCGGGGCCCGGCGCGGCGCAGGCGGCGAGGAGGGAGAGGAGCGCGAGGGCGAATCGGGTCTGGGGCATGGCGTTCTTCCTTTCGCGGGGGTGAACGGGCGAGCGTCGGAAAGGATCTCGGCGCGCCGGGAGGCGAGGGCGGCCGCCTCCGCCGCCCTTGCGCGGGGGCGGGACGCGCCGGCATGATGAGGCCGCCCGGATGCTCCCCTCCCCGCCTGGAAACGATCCCCTGGCCGGGATCCCGCTCTTCATGGGCCTCGACGCCGGGGCCCGCGAGCGCGTGGCCCGGCGGCTCGAGGAGCGGAGGCTGGAGGGCGGCCAGGTGCTCTTCCGGGAGGGGGACCCCGGCGGATGGCTCGCGGTGGTGCTCGAGGGCGAGGTCGAGGTGGTGACCACCCATCACGGCCGCGAGCAGCGCCTCGCGCTCATCGGCCCCGGCGGTCACGTGGGCGAGATGTCCATCCTCGACGGCGCCCCGCGCTCGGCCACGGCGCGCGCCAACCGGCCCACGCGCATCGCGTCGCTCTCCTCCGGAGCGGTGCTCGACGAGATCATGGACTCGCCGACCGCCGCGCAGGCGATGCTCGTGGAGATGGCCCGCCGCCTCCGGCGCGCCACCCTCCAGATCGGCGAGCACGTCGCCCGCAACGCCGTGCACGAGGTCGAGGCCCAGATGTCCTGGAGCGAGCGGCTCGCGGACCGCATCGCCCTCGTGAACGGCAGCTGGGTCTTCATCGTCGCGCTGCTGGGGGCGACGGGCGTCTGGGTGCTCGTGAACGCGACGATGACGCGGGACGCGTTCGACCCGTACCCGTACGTGTTCTTCAACCTGCTGCTGGCCCTCGCGACCACCGTCCAGGGCCCGCTCATCATGATGAGCCAGAACCGCCAGGCCCGTAAGGACCGTGCGCAGGCGGCCGCCGACTTCGACGTGAACCTCAAGAACGAGCTGGGCATCCAGGCGCTCCAGCGCGACCTCGGCCGGCTCGAGCGCAAGCTGGACGAGGTCGCCGCGCGGCGTCCGACCGATCGCCCGGTGGACATCGGGCCGGAGCCGACTTCCCCCGGGCCCGAGGCTTAACCTTCGCGTCTCGCCGGGGTCTTCCCTCCCGCCCCCGCCAAGGACTCGCTTCACGTTGCTTCACGTTCCGGCGCGAGCCCGGACGGCACGGCGGGCGGCAGCCGTGCTATCAACCGCGCGCACACCCAGCCGGAGCCTCCATGTCGAAGCGGAACCGGAACCTCCTCGTCGCCGCCCTGGCGGTCCTCGCCGTCGCGGTCGTGGCGTGGCGCATCGCCGCGGGCCGGTCGAAGCCGCGCACGCAGATGGACACGGCCCGAGTGGAGCGCGGCCGCATCGTCGCCAAGGTGACCGCCACCGGCACGCTGTCCGCCATCGTCACCGTGCAGGTCGGCAGCCAGGTGTCCGGCCGCGTCGCCGAGCTCCACGCGGACTTCAACTCCCAGGTCAGGAAGGGCGAGCTGATCGCCAAGATCGACCCGCAGCTCTTCCAGGCCGCGGTGGAGCAGGCGCGCGCCAACCAGGTCGCCGCGCAGGGCAACCTGGCGAAGGCGAAGGCCCAGGCGGTGGACGCCCGCCGCCAGGCGGAGCGCAGCCGCGCACTCGCCGAGAAGAAGCTCATCGCGCAGGCCGACTTCGACACCGCGGTCGCCACCGCGGAGGCGGCCGAGGCCGGGGTGCAGGCCGCCGAGGGGACCGTGGCCCAGGCCCGCGCCGCGCTCCACCAGGCGGAGGTCAACCTCGCGTACACCGACATCCTCTCGCCCACGAACGGCGTGGTCATCTCGCGCAACGTCGACGTCGGCCAGACCGTGGCCGCCTCGCTGCAGGCGCCCACGCTCTTCGTCATCGCCGAGGACCTCGCCAAGATGCAGGTCGACACCTCGGTGGCCGAGGCGGACGTGGGCCGCCTGAAGGACGGCATGCCCGCCAGCTTCACCGTGGACGCCTACCCGTCGGAGGTGTTCCGCGGCAAGGTCCGGCAGATCCGCAACTCGCCGCAGACCGTGCAGAACGTCGTCACCTACGACGCGGTCATCGACGTGGACAACCCCGAGCTGAAGCTCAAGCCGGGCATGACCGCCAACGTGACGTTCGTGTACGCGGACAAGGAGGACGTCCTCAAGGTCCCGAACGCCGCGCTCCGCTTCAAGCCGCCGCCGGGCATGGCGGAGACGCCGCGCGCCGGGGGACGGCCGGCCGCGGGTGCCGGCGCTTCCGCGCCCGGCGTGGCCCAGGCCGCGCAGGGAGGCGGGAGCCAGGGCGGAGCGCCGCCGGGCGCCACCGGCGGCGGCGAGCACGCCGGGGGCCGCGGCCGCGGCGAGGCGATGGACACGCCCGATCGCCGGACGGTGTGGGTCCTCTCGGAGGAGAGGCCCGCGCCGAGGCGCGTGCGGACGGGCATCTCCGACGGCACCAGCACCGAGGTGGTCGAGGGCGAGCTCGCTCCCGGCGATCTCGTCATCACCGACGCCGTCGGCCCGCCGAGCGGCTTCGCGGCCGCGATGCGCCGGGGGCTCTAGGAGGCCCATGGCCGCCCTCGTGGAGCTCGTCGACGTCACCAAGATCTACAGGATGGGCGACGTCGAGCTGCGGGCGCTGGACGGGGTCTCGCTCTCCATCTCGGAGGGCGAGTTCACCGCGGTGATGGGCGCCTCCGGGTCGGGCAAGTCGACGCTCATGAACCTGCTCGGCTGCCTCGACCGGCCCACCCAGGGCCGCTACGTGCTCGACGGGCAGGAGGTCTCGACGCTCGACAACGACGAGCTCGCGGCCATCCGCAACCGCACGCTCGGCTTCGTCTTCCAGAACTTCAACCTGCTCGCCCGTACGAGCGCGGTCGAGAACGTGGAGCTGCCGCTGCTCTACTCGGGCGTGACCGCCGCGGAGCGCCACGCCCGCGCGGCCGAGTCGCTCGGCCGGGTGGGCCTCGGCGACCGCCTCCACCACCATCCGAACCAGATGTCCGGCGGGCAGCAGCAGCGCGTGGCCATCGCGCGGGCGCTCGTGAACCGGCCCCGGATCATCCTGGCCGACGAGCCCACCGGCAACCTGGATTCTCGCACCAGCGTCGACGTCATGGCGCTCTTCCAGGAGCTGGGCAGGACCGGCATCACCGTGATCCTCGTGACCCACGAGCCGGACATCGCGGGCTACGCCGCCCGCGTCCTCACCATGCGCGACGGCAAGGTGAGGAAGGACGTCCGCCAGGCGCCTCGCCGGGCGGAGCCCCAGCCCGAGAACGTGGAGGCGACGCCATGAGCTGGCTCGCGACGCTGCGCGTGGCGCTGCGCGCCCTGGCCCGCAACAAGCTGCGCTCCTTCCTCACCGGCCTGGGCGTGGTCATCGGGGTCGCCGCGGTCATCGCCATGGTGGCCATCGGCGACGGCGCCAAGGCGCGGGTCGAGGCGACGTTCGCGGCGATGGGCTCGAACATGCTCATCGTGATGAACGGGAGCTCGGGAGGCGGCGGGGCCATGGGTGGCTTCGGCTCCCTGCCCACGCTCACCTGGGACGACCTGAAGGCCATCCAGACCGAGCTCACCGCCGTGCGCGAGGCCGCGCCGGTGCTCCGGACGAGCGCCCAGATCCTCGCGGAGGAGCTGAACTGGGGCACCTCCGTGCAGGGCACAACGCCCGAGTTCTTCCGGGTGCGGAACTGGGGCGTGGCCACCGGCTCTCCCCTCACCCAGTCGGACGTGGACGGCGGCACCAAGGTCGCGCTCCTCGGCCAGACCGTCGTGGAGAAGCTCTTCGGGGCCAACGCCAACCCGGTGGGCCAGATGATCCGGGTGAAGAACGTGCCGTTCACGGTCGTGGGCGTGCTCGAGAAGAAGGGCCAGTCGCCCTTCGGGCAGGACTACGACGACGTGGTGGTGGTGCCGGTCTCCACGTTCCAGCAGAAGCTCCAGGGCGGCCTCAAGAACTTCATCGCGGGCTCGATCATGGTGAGCGCGGTGAGCGCCGACGCCACCTCGCGCGCGCAGAGCCAGATCCGCTCCCTGCTCCGCGACCGCCACCGGCTCACCCTGGACGCCGACGACGACTTCTCGATCCGCAACCTCTCGGAGGTGGCCTCGGCCCAGGCGGAGGGCACCCGGACCCTCACCACCCTGCTCATGGCCATCGCGGCGGTGTCGTTGCTCGTGGGGGGCATCGGGATCATGAACATCATGCTGGTGTCGGTCACCGAGCGAACGCGCGAGATCGGCGTGCGCATGGCGGTGGGGGCGCGCGCGCGGGACATCCAGCTCCAGTTCCTGGTGGAGGCGCTCACGCTCTCCATGGCGGGCGGGCTCATCGGCGTCGGGTTCGGGCTGGGCGTCGCCGGCTGGATGGCGCGAAGCTTCGGCTGGTCGATGCTCATCCGGCCCGAGGTGATCCTGCTCTCCGTGGGCTTCTCCGCGCTGGTCGGGATCGGCTTCGGCTTCTACCCGGCGCTCAAGGCGTCCCGGCTCGATCCCATCACGGCCCTGAGGTTCGAATGAGAGGAACCGTCCCCTTCCTGGCGGCACTCGCCCAGACGCTGGCCCTCGCCGCGGTGCCCGCGTCCGCGGCGACGAATCCGTCCGGCTCCGAGGGCCCGCTGACGCTCGACGAGGCGACGTCGCTGGCGCTCACCCATCAGCCCGCGCTCGTGGCCGCCCGCGCCCAGAGCAGGGCCGCTCGGGCGCGCGTCGGGCAGGCGACCGCGCCGATGCTGCCGCAGGTCCTCGCGACCGGAGACTTCTCGCGCGTGGGCGGGGCCGGCGCCGGGCTCGCGAAGGGAGACACCTGGACCGCCGGGGTCGGCGGCTCCCAGCTCCTCTTCGACTTCGGCCAGGCCTGGTTCGCGCGCTCCTCGGCGAGCGCGTCGGCGCGCGGCCAGGAGGAGACCGAGCGCGACACCACCCAGATCGTGCTGCTCAACGTGCGGAGTGCCTGGTTCACCGCCGCCGCGGCGCGGGACCTCGTTCAGGTGGCGCGCGAGACCGTGGCGAACCGCGAGGCGCACCTCACCCAGATCCGCGGGTTCGTCGAGGTCGGCTCGCGGCCCGAGATCGACCTCGTCCAGGCCCGCTCCGACCTCGCCACCGCCCGGGTCCTCCTCATCAACCAGGAGAACAACCTCGCCACCTCGCTCGCCCAGCTCAACCAGGCGATGGGCGTGACGGGCCGCACGGACTACGAGCTCGCCCCCACCGCCTTCCCTCCCGTGGCCGGGGAGGACGGCGCGATCGAGACGCTCGTCGAGGAGGCCCTGTCGCACCGGGCCGACCTCGCCGCCCTCGAGCACGAGCGCGAGGCGCAGCGGCAGACGGTGAGGAGCCTCTGGGCCTCCTACGCGCCGGCCCTCTCCGCCACGGGCCGCTACGGGGGCAGCGGCCCCGCCACGAGCGACCTCGCCGAGAGCTGGAACGTCGGGCTCACCCTCTCCTGGCCGATCCTCTCCGGCGGGCGCACGCGGGCCCAGGTGAGCGAGGCCGACGCCACGCTCGACGCGCTCGGCGCCCAGGCCGACGAGATCCGGCTGCAGGTGCGCCTGGCGGTGGAGCAGGGTTGGCTCTCCGTGAAGGCGGCCAAGGCCTCGGTGGAGGCCACGGCCGAGGCGGTGGCGAGCGCCAAGGAGCGCCTGCGCCTCGCCGAGGCGCGCTACCAGGCGGGGCTGGGGAGCGGCATCGAGCTCGACGACGCGCAAGTGGCCGAGACCACCGCCGCGGCACAGGAGGTCCAGGCCCGCTTCAACCTCGCGACCGCGCGCGCCGAGCTCGTGCGCGCCCTGGGCCGGAGCTAGCGCGCGTCCCCGCCGCCGTTGGGGAACGGCGGCGGCTCCACCCAGCCGCCCGGAACCAGTCCCTCCGCGGTCTCCGGCCCCCAGCTGTCGGGCTCGTAGGCCGCCGGGCGACCGTCGTCGGCCACGACAGGGTCGACGATGCGCCAGGCCTCCTCGACGTAGTCCTGCCGCGCGAAGCGGTAGGTCTCGCCCCTCAGCGCGTCGCCCAGGAGCTCGGTGTAGGGGTTCGTGTCCGCGCCGTCGTGGTCGTGCGCGGCGATGAGCTCGAGCTCGTGGGGGGCGCCCCCCGGCTCGCGCACGTTGGCGGCGAGGCCGATGACGAACTCGGGCCCCAGCCGGAAACGCACCAGGTTGGGCGCGAAGCTGACCCCGGTCACCCGCGGCGGCCGCCGGAGGCGTGCCAGCACCTCGGTGCGGTTCTGGGCGAGGCGCTTCCCGGCGCGCAGGTAGAAGGGCACGCCCTCCCAGCGCCAGGTGTTCACCGCGAGCTCCATCGCCGCGAAGGTCTCGGTGGTCGAGCCGCGCTGGACGCCCTTCTCCTCGAGGTAGCCGACGTACTGTCCGCGCACCACGCGGGCCGGATCCGGCGGGGCCATCGCCTTCAGCACCTTCACCTTCTCGTCCCTCAGCGTCTCGGTGTCGTGGCTGCCCGGGGGCGGCTCCATGGCCACGTTGGAGATCACCTGGAGGACGTGATTCTGCACCACGTCGCGGATGGCGCCGGCCCGATCGTAGAACGCGCCCCGGCCTTCTATGCCGATGCGCTCGGCGAACGTGATCTGCACCGACTCCACGTAGCGACGGTTCCATATCGGCTCGAGAAAGGAATTCGCGAACCGGAAGTAGACGAGGTTCTGGACCGCCTCCTTGCCGAGGTAGTGGTCGATGCGGAAGACGTCCCGCTCCTGGAACTGGCGGTGCAGCACCTCCGAGAGCCGGCGAGCCGAGGCGAGATCGCGCCCGAACGGCTTCTCCAGGACCAGCCGGGCCCCGCGCGCGCACCCGCTCTCGGCGATGCCGAGCACGACCACCTCGAACATGTCCTGCGGGATGGCCATGTAGTGGAGCGGCCGCTGGGAGTCGCCCAGCTCGCGCCGGAGCGCCGCGAAGGTCTCGGGAGCGCCGTAGTCGCCCTCGACGTAGCGCAGCTGCGCGGCGAGCCGCGGGAACGCCACCGGGTCGGCGCCTCCGTTCGCCTCCACGCTCTCGCGCGCCCGCTCGCGGAGCCGCTCGAGCGTCCAGCCGCCGCGCGAGACCCCCACGATCGGGCCATCGAGGAGCCCCTGGGCCACGAGGCTCTGGAGCGCGGGGAACACCTTCTTGTAGGCGAGGTCGCCGGTGGCGCCGAAGAAGACGAGCGCGTCGGAGCGGGGGGCGGGCACGGCCTCACCATAGCCGGCCCCCGCATCACCCGCACCCCGCGCTCCCTCCCGGGTTGCGCTGGCGCCTCGGGTCCGGCATCTAGCGGTGGGTCATCTCGCGGAGGAGGAGAGCCCTTGCCCCGACTCATCGAGCGCCCGGCCACCGTGGAGGCCGCCGGGACGAAGCCGAAGATCATCCACGAGCACGTCGGCCGCGTGGCGAGCGGGGACGAGGCGGTGAGCGTGGCCCGGATGCGCTCGCCGGAGGGATGGCAGGAGCCCGGCCAGCGGCCCGAGTTCGACGAGATCACGCTCGTCCTCTCGGGCCGGCTGCGCGTCGAGCACGAGGGCGGCGCGCTCGACGTGGTCCCCGGACAGGCGGTGATCACCCGGCGCGGGGAGTGGATCCGCTACGCCACCCCCTACCCCGGCGGCGCCGAGTACGTGGCCATCTGCCTGCCGGCGTTCTCGCCCGTTACCGTTCACCGGGACGCCTGACGTGGCTCGACCTCGGCACCGTTTCACGGTGCGTCCGCTCACCCCGGCCGGGCCGCGCGATCAGGGCGCGAGCGACTTGCGGAGGCGGCGCCTCGGCGTGCCCTTCTCGTCGAACACGCCACCCTCGGCCAGGTAGCCCTGCTTCAGGTAGTAGTCCTCGGCGGAGAGCTGGGCGTGGACCACGACCTCCTTCACGCCCCGAAGCGTGGCCATCCTCTCGAGCGCCTCGAGGATGCGCGTGCCGACGCCGAGGTTGCGGGCCTCGGGGGTGACGACCTGCCGACCGATGCGGAACGTGCGGGCGTCAAGCCGGTAGGCCCGGCCCGTCCCGACGCAGCGGCCCTCGGGATCGATCGCCAGCGCGTGGTCGGCGACGCCGTCCCAGACGTCGGGAAGCATCGGCCGGGGAAAGCCGTCCTCGACCTCGAAGACGCGGCGGCGGATGGCGAACGCGGCCTCCAGGTCGCCCGGCCTCGAGGCGAAACGCACGTGGAAGGACATCCGCGCATTCCTACCGGATCGCGCGCGGCTTCGCGAGCGCGGGCGTCTGACGCGGCGCAAGAACGTCGGCGGACCGGGAGCCGGTCTCGCAGCGGGGCATGGCGCGTTGTGCTAGGGTGCGCCGCTCTCGAACCGGAGATCCCACGTGACCGCTCGTCCGCTCGCCCTCGCCGCCGCGCTCCTCGCCACGACCGCCGCATCGGCCGCCGACTCCTCGGCGACCCAGCTCGCGCGCCTGCTCGTCCCCAAGGACGCCTGGTCGCAGGCGATCGACGGGCTCGGCCAGCAGATGCAGCAGCAGCTCCAGGCGCACCCCGGGCAGAAGCTCGAGTACCCGGCCGACTTCCCGAAGACGGTCCGCGGCGAGCTGGAGAAGGCGTTCCCCTACGACGACATGGTGGCCATCCACTCGAAGGAGCTGGGCGCCGCCTACTCCGAGGCCGAGCTCGGCCAGCTGCTCGGGTTCTTCAAGTCGCCCATCGGCCTGAAGTGGCTCCGCTCCTCGGGCGACGTGCAGATGAAGGTGGGCGAGGCCACGCAGGCCAGGATCCAGTCGAAGATGCCGGAGATCATGAGCCGGCTCGCCGCCCTTGCGAAGCCGCCCGCAGGCATGCCCCCCGACGCGAAGCCCGACCCGAAGAAGGCGGACCCCGCGAAGAAGTAGCCATGCGCGGCGTCACGCCCGCCGCGCTCCTCCTCGCGGCCGCGCTCGCGGCCTGCTCCGGTCCCTCGGCGGCGGCCAGGCCCGCGCCACCCGCTCCGGGCGCGCGATGCGACGAGGCCTGGCGCCACGTCGACGCCCTGCTCGCCGCGGGTCTCGAGACGTACCTCGAGGGCATGCGCCGCTTCTCGCTGGCGACCGACCCGGCGCGCTCGACCGCGGAGGCGGAGGCGCGCGCGCACGAGCGTTCGCGCGCCTGGTCGGCGGCGCAGGGCCCCGGCTTCGCGGCCGGCTGCCCGGAGTGGACGCCGGAGACGGCGATCTGCGTGCTCGGCGCGGAGGACCCCCCTGGCCTCGTGGCCTGCGGGCTCGAGCCCCTCGTGCGGTCGTTCACCGACGACGTGGTGGGGGCGTACCTCGAGGCTCCGTGAGGGCCGTCAGCGCGCCTTCGAGTCCGCGAGCGTCCGCGCGATGCCCCGCCCGACCGCGTCGACGAGGTACGGGCGGAGCTCGCTCGCCGCGATGATGCGGTCGAGCGAGCCGGTCCGCCGCGCGCGCTCCACGCTGTGGATGCGGTCGAACTCCTCGCCCAGCTCGCCGAGCTTCTCGGAGCGGACGGCGGCCACCACCTCGGCGAGTCGGAGGTGGTCGGCCCCTCCCCGGCGGGCCGCCTTCTCGGCCTCCTGCACGCGCGGGTCGGCGCGCGTGCGGGCGTCCACCTCGCGGGCGAACACCACCGCCGCCGCCGGGGCTCCGCCGATCACCGAGGCTCGGGCGCCCTCCACGGCGGCCACCTCGATGTCCTCGCGGAGCGTCTTCGAGAACACCACGAACGCTCCGCCGTGGTAGCGCGAGACCACGCAGAACACGATCGGGCCCTCGAAGTTCACGACCGCCCGCCCGATCTCGGCCCCGTACTCGAGCTGGAGGCGGCGCATGGACTCCGGCGAGCCGTCGAACCCCGACAGGTTGGCGAGCACGACGACCGGGCGATTGCCGCTCGCCGAGTTGATGGCGCGCGCGATCTTCCGCGAGGACTGCGGGAAGAGCGTGCCGGCCGACCAGAAGCCCGGGCCGTCGGCGGGCACGAACTCGAGGCGCGGCAGCGGCCGCGACTCGATGCCGACGAGGCAGACCGGCCAGCCCCCCAGGTGCGCGTCCCATACCACGGCCGTGTCGCCGCCCCGCAGGTCGCGCCACCGCTCGAGCGGCTCGTGGTCGCGGTCCACGCAGGCGCTCATCACGCTGCGGATGTCGAACGGCTTCTTGCGGTCCGGGTTCTTCTCCGCGCTGAAGACGTCGCCCACCTTCTCGAATCCCGCCCCGCCCTGGGAGCCGTGCGGCGAGGCCCGCACGTCGCGGTCCACCGGGTCCTCGGTGGGCGCGCGGCGGGGGAAGCGCTCGCCGGGCGCCACGTAGCAGTGGTCGTAGTGGCGCATCAGCACCCCGAGGGCGTCGTTCAGGCTCTCGGCGCGGTACTGCGCCTGGCCGTTCGGGCCCATGATCCGGTCGTAGCCGCCGATGCCCTGGTTGTCCTCGGCCGAGACCGAGCCGGAGTACTCGAGCGCCTCCTTCCCGGTGAGCACCATCGAGGAGCCCGGGGCCATCACCAGGATGCCGCGCGTGTGCATGAGCATCGTGGCCTCGGCGTTCCAGTAGGGCTGGGCGCCGACGTTGATGCCGCACACGATCACGTTGATCTCGCCGCCACGCTGGGTGAACTCGACGATGCGGCGCAGCACCCGGGAGATCCAGTCCATGTTCTCGGTGCCGGACTCCATCGAGATCCGCGCGCCGGCCGAGACCGCGAACCACTCCAGCGGCACCTTCTCCCGCTCGGCCAGGTCGATGGCCGCGATGATCCGGCGGCACTCCGGCTCGGCCAGCGAGCCCATGGCCCGGCTCGGGTCGCCCAGGATCGCCACCCTGAGCATGCCCTCGGGATGACGGCCGGTGAAGCTCCTCACCGTGCCCACCACCACGTTCGAGGGGTTCTCCCCCGGCGGTCGGCTCACCGGCACGAGGCCGCCCGCCTCGCCGAGCTCGTGCTCGACGAACTCGCCGGGAGGCATGCCGGACTGGGCGCTGGCCTGGGGCGCCAGCATCCGCACGAGCTCGAAGGGGTGGGTGAGGCCGCGCCTGCGCAGCTGGACCACCCGCTGCTGGTACTGGGCCAGCGGCTCGAGCGGGCGGTCGGTGGGCGCGTCGAGGCGGATGGAGAGGCCGGTGCGCTCGCTCACCACCACGCGGATCAGGGCCTCGCGCAGCGCGCCGGTGGCGGGGTGGCGCAGGCGCGCGTCGATGAGCACCATCTCGAGGCCCACGCCCTCGGCGGCGGGCGCGAGGCGCTCCACCAGCCCCTGCATCTCCTGGGTCGTGAGCTCGAGCGGCGGGGCGACGGTGAGGATGACGCGGTTCCACTCCAGGCGCTGGTGCGGCGCGCGGCGAGCCTGGAAGCGCCGCATGCCGGCGAGGGCCTCGTGGAGCATGTGCTCGAAGTGAGGCAGCTGGACCACGCGGCCGGCCGCGTCCCGCACCGGCGTGAGATCGCGGATCTCCGCCATGGCGAACAGGCGCTCGTCCCTCGGGTTGCCGCGGGCCACCCCGCGGTAGAGGTAGACGTCCTCCACCGAGGGCAGGCGCTCGAGCTCGAACTTGGAGAGCCGCGCCAGCTGGAGCCGCCTGAAGAGCATCGGGTGGATGCCGCGGTAGCGAACATCCTCGCGGAAGACCGCCGGCGCGCCGGGGGCGCTCACGTCGCCCTCGAAGGTGAAGTGCCGCTGGCTGCTCGCCTCGCCATCCCCCCCGCCGGCGACCAGCACCGCGGCCCGGCGCACGGGGCGGCGGAAGCCGGCGGAGTCGAGCCCGGACGCGAGGGCGGAGGCGAGCGCGTCGTCCGGCGGGGTCGGGCCCGCCGAGTAGAGCCAGGCCTCGAGGGCGAGCTCCGCGCCGTCCGGCGCCTGGGCGGCGAGCTCCGCCAGCCGCGCGAAGGCGGCGGCGACGCCGCCGAGCGGCGCGTGGACCGCCACCACCGCGGAGTGGCGTCCGTTGCGCCGGTACTCGGCGCGCGCCGCGGGCACGTCCCCGGCGAGCGCCTCGGTCGGACCGAGCGGCCTGAACCGGTAGTAGCGGCGAAGCAGGGTCTCCACCAGCCGCGGCCGGACCCGCGGCTCGGCGTGGGCCATGTGCGCGACGATGGTGCTCGCCAGGCGCTGGGGGTTCTCGACGATGCGCTCGACGGTCGCCTCGAGCTCGGCTCCCTGCGCCGTCCCCAGGCGCGCGAGGTCGGCCAGCGCCCGGGCGTGGGACTCGTCGCGGGCGCGCTCGAAGGCCGGGCGGTCGAAGCGCCGGTAGCGCAGCTCGCGCGCGAGGTCGCCGAGCGACGGGAAGCCCTCGCGGCCCAGGTCGGCCAGGGTGTCGAGGAGCGCCCGCGCCCCCGGCCCGTCGAGGCCGGGCGGCTCGCCCGGATGCGAGATGCGGCGCTCCAGCAGCGCGGCCACCGGCCCGGCCTGCTCGCCGGCCCGCTCGTGCGAGCGCTGCAGGCGCAGGAGCGCCAGCTCGAGCGCCTCGCCCGGCTCGTCGAGCGACAGCCCGTAGTGCGCGAGGGCGTTCCCCAGGGCGAGCACGAACCGCCCGGAGAGCCCGGCCCCCCGATCCTCCGGGTCGTGCAGGTAGCGCCACAGCTCCTCGAGCGGCGCGCGCGCGGAGGCCGGGTCCTCGGCCGGCGAGGGCCGCGCCCGGGAGAACAGCCCGTGCACGTCGGCGAACACCCGCAGGAGCGCCTCCTCCGCGGCCAGGGTGGCCTCGTCGGCGGCCGCCACCCGCGGGCCGAGATCGCGGAGCGCGGCACCGGCGGCGCTCGCCTCGGCCGGCGCCACGTCGAAACCGAGCACCAGCCGCCGCAGGTCGTCGAGCGCGGCCCGGTACCGCCCGGCCTCGTCCTCGGGCTCCCGTTCCGGCGCGCCGCCCAGCCAGATCGAGCTCACCGGTGCGGGCCCCGGCCCCTCGCCCGGCGGATCGATGCGCACGAGCGGCGCGCCCGCCTCCACCTGCGAGTTGGCGATGGCCAGCACCTCCCGGACGATCCCGTCCGAGGGCGCGCCCACCACGACCTCCACCTTCATCGACTCGATGCGCGCCACCGGGTCGCCCGCAGAGACGCGCTGCCCGGGCTCCACCGGGATGGCCACCACCACGGCGGGCATGGGGCTCATCACCAGGCCCGCCGGCTCCCGGCGAACCGCGTGCGGCACGCCGTCGACGAGCACGAGGTGATCGGGGCCCGCGGTGTCCACGAGCACGCGCTCGCGGCGGCCGCGCCAGTCGAGGCGGCGCTCGTGGCGCCCCAGCCGTTCCACGCGCACGTCCACGGGCCGGCCGCCGTCGGCCGACACCCGGAACGACGCCGGCGCGATCTGGCGGACCGCCAGTCGGTGACGCACGCCGCCCAGGCTCAGCTCCTCGACGCGCCCGGCCGAGGGCCCCACCCGCGGGCGCCCACGCCTCGCCTCGGCGATGAAGCGGGCGCGCTCGAGGTCGAGCTCCGCCTCGTAGGCCTCGAGGGCGGCGGCGAGCAGGGCGGACTGCGGCCTGAGCTCGAGGAGCCGCTCCGGCGCGGCCAGGATCGCCGCGCGCTCCGGGCCCGGGCCCGCACGCATCGCCGGGTGGCCGCACAGCGCGTGAACCCAGGGCTTCGTGCTGGCGCTGCCGCGCAGGAGCACGTCGGTGTCGGCCAGCGCCTCGCGGAGCCGGGCCAACGCCTCGCTCCGGCTGGTCCCGCGCGCCGCCAGGCTGGCGAGCAGCGGCGGCGCCTCCTCCCCCTCCTCGGCCTCCGCCTCCCAGAGCAGCGCCGGGTCGCCGGGGAGGCGCAGCACCTCCACGCGGCCGGGTGGGCGCGCGCCCTCGATCGGCTCGCGGGCATGGAGGCGCGCCGCGGCCGCGTGGTGCTCGGGGCCCGCCGCGCCGAGCGTCCCGCCGGCCGCGAGCGCCACGGCCAGGCGAACGAGGTCCACCCCGGTCGAGGCCTCGATCGCCGGGGTGGCCTCCCCGAAGGCGTCGAGCCCCGCGAGCGCGAGGCGGCGCCCGAACGACTCGAGCGCGAGGCGGACGACGCACACGCCGTTCCACCCCGCGGCGGCAGCCGCGCGCAGCGCCAGCGCGCGGGCAGCCTCGAGCTCCGCGTGGGAGAGACCGGGCGCCGGGCACTCGACGAGCGCGGCCGCTCCCGCGAGCCGTACGCTCGTGTCGGCCGGCCCGAGGGCGCGGGCGCCGCCGTGGGCGTCGCGGACCACCACGACCTCGAGCGAGGTCCGGCTGGCGTCCCCGTCGGTCGCCACGTCGGCGACGGCCCCGGCGGCGAGGGCGGCGAGCGCCCCGGGGGCGGCGAGCCTCCTCAGCACCGCCGCCGCAGGTCCGACGAAGAGAGCGCCCGCGGCCTCGCAGGCCTCGGCCAGCGCGGCCCGGCCCGCGAGCGGGGCCGGCCCGAGCCAGGCTGCTCCGGCGCGCGCCGCCGCGAGCGCGCCGGCCAGGCCGCCGGCGAGGTCCACCACCGCGTCGGCGTCGCGGGCGTGCAGCGCGCCGCGGTCGCGCGCCGAGAGCACGGCCACCGCGGCCTCGGCCCGTCCGTCCAGCGCGAGCTCGCGCACGGCACGCACGGCGCGGCGCGCGCTGGCGCCGCGGTCGAACACCGCCACGCGTCCGAGTGTCCGCGTCAAGGCCCGATCAGCGTAGCAGAGTCCTCCGGGGTGGGGATGTGGCGATCCGGCCAGTCCGCCCGGCGAGCGCGGGCCCTAGCGAGGCCCGACCTTCACGTAGCGCAAACCCGTCTCGGTTGTGACGAGCGGCTTCGCGTCGGCGGGGCCCTGCACGCCGGCGTCGACCACCTCGCCGATGACGAGCACGTGGTCCCCGGACTCCTGCAGGTCCACGACCTCGCAGTCGAACCAGGCGATGGCCTCGGCCAGGATCGCCGCCCCCGTGACGCCCTCCCTCGACTCCACTCGCCTCACCTTGTCCTCGTCGGACATGGCCTGGCGGGCGAAGTGGCCGGCGAGGCGCTCCTGCCCCGCGCCGAGGACGTTCAGGGCGAAGTTCCGCGTCGAGCGAAGGAAGTCGAGGCTGTAGTGGAGCCGGTCGAGGGCCACCAGCATGCGCGGCGGGTCGAAGGAGGCCGGAGCGGCCCACGACACGGTGAGCCCGTTCTCGGCCCCACCCCGTCCGACCGTCACGACGCTCACCGACATCGGGAATCGCCTCAGCACGTCCGCGAACGCCACGCCCATGGTCCCCTCCGGAGGAGGAACAGGAAGCACGATCGCCGGGCGGAGATCAACGGAGTCCTGGCGCGGCGCCGTCCCGTGCCTAATGTTACGGTGCATCGCGTGCGAGCGGGGGAGGACAGCGCCCTGGTCATCGGATCCGACGACGGCGACCACCTTCGCCTCGCACCCGGTCCGGCGGGCCCCGGCCCGGACGCGGCCGACGCCTGGATCCCCTCGGTGGTGGAGGTGACCGCGGGCGCCTTCCGCGCCCGGGCGGAGTCGGGCGTGCTCGCCTCCGAGCTGGCCCGTTTCCGCGACGCCCTGGCGGCGCTGGCGGGTGATCCCCGCGGCCGCGCCGCGCTCGAGACCGAGGACGGATGGCTGGCGGTGCGCCTCTTCGGCGACGGCTTCGGCCACTTCGACGCCCGCTGCGAGCTGCGCGATCCCGACGCGGTGCTCCACCGCCTCGAGTTCACCATCGGTATCAACGCCCGCGACCTCCCCGCCATCCTCGCTGCGGTCGAGGGGATACTCGCCGGCGCCTCCGCGGCCGCGTCCGGCGCGTGACCTGCGCCCCCGCGGCATGCTGCCGCAGGCGGCCTGCCCTCCCGTGTCAACCCGGGTGGGCCGTGCTAGCGTGCGCGCCGGCATGCGTCTCCGGAGCGCCGTCGCGTGGTGCTGGGCCGCGCTCCTCTCGAGCGCGGCGGCTGGATGTGTCGCGCGGTCGGGGGACGGCTCGTCCGGCCCGCCCTCCGCGTCGCCGCGCGGCAGGCCGATCGGCGCCTCCAGCAGCCTCGTCATCGGCGTGGACGGCGGAGAGGTCGCCTCCCCGGACGGCAGCGTCGTCCTCGTGGTGCCGCCCGGCGCCGTCGAAACCGACGTGGACTTCACCATCGTCGAGATCACGAACACCGCTCCCGGCGGCATCGGCTCCGCGTACCGGATCGGCCCCGCCGGGCTGACGCTGCTCCAGCCGGTCGGCCTCACCTTCCAGGTGCCCGCGTCCGTGACCGGGCCGCTGTCGGGCCTCTCCGTCTCCACGCAGCCGGGCGACACCAGCCCCGCGTTCTGGATCCGCGTGCCGGCTGGCCGCGACGAGGCGGGAAGGACGCTCACCACGTCCATCGATCACTTCAGCGACTGGGCGCTCACGACGGCCACCACGAGCCAGGACCTGAACGGCCCGCTGCAGGTCGTCTCCACGCTCGATCAGCCTTTCACGGCGAGTGGATGGGCGACGCTGAGCCACGCGGGCGGGGACTCCTCCCTCACCTGGTACGTCGCGGGCGGCAGCCTGACCGTCGGGCCGGTGACCGTGCCGGGCGGCACCTGCATGGCGGCGTCGCCCACCTGGACGCTCCTCACCAACGTCGCCTCCCTGGAGCCGGGCCCTCGCCTCGGCTATGGCCTCTCCGGCTACTGGGACCTCGCGTGCGTCGACGACCTGGGCGCGCCCATCGCCGGGACGAGCGTCACCTTCGCGGTCGATACCGAGGGCATCTCGCACTACGACTGCGCACAGGACTACGTCGGGACGCCCATCCTGACGGCGAGCCAGATGGTGGCGACCTACCGGATCGACTGCGGGTCGCGCGGCTACATCGAGGCGACCTGGGATCTCGTCTCGTGCACACCCGCGGCCCCGTGCGACGGGAACCCCGGCGCCTGCTGGCAGGGCACGACCGACTGCTCGACGGGACGGCCGGTCTGCCTGGACACCGCGTCCCCGCGGACCGACGGGACGGCCTGCGCGGGCGTGGCCGGCGGCGCCTGCGTCGCCGGCGTGTGCACCGCCTGCGCCGGGACCTGCGCGACGAACCCCAACACCTGCGTCGCGGGGGCGCTCTCCTGCGCCGGCGGCGCCCAGTCCTGCCTCGACACCGCGACTCCGGCGAACGAGGGCCTCGCCTGCCCGGCCGTCCCCGGCGGCGCCTGCCTCTCCGGCGTCTGCACCACGTGCAGTGGAGCCTGCGCGACGAACCCCAACACCTGTGTCGCGGGCGCGCTCTCCTGCGGCGGCGGCTCGCCCGCCTGCCTCGACACCGTGACTCCGGCGAACGAGGGCCTCGCCTGTCCGTCCGTCCCCGGCGGCGCCTGCCTCTCCGGCGTCTGCACCACGTGCAGCGGAGCCTGCGCGGCGAACCCCAACACCTGCGTCGAGGGCGCGCTCTCCTGCGGCGGCGGCTCGCCCGCCTGCCTCGACACCGCGACCCCGACGAACGAGGGCCTC
>Ga0335084_10001977_pt1 | contig 19510 bp, 11 predicted proteins | sample Lox_Sample_44_FD_206721 | JGI IMG/M metagenome (GOLD analysis project Ga0335084, IMG submission 206721) | Soil microbial communities from Loxahatchee National Wildlife Refuge, Florida, United States - Lox_Sample_4.4 | ecosystem: Environmental > Terrestrial > Soil > Wetlands | place: USA...
GCCGGCAGTCACCATCGCGGCCGTGTCGTCGATCGACACGAAGCGGCCGTAGACCTGCTTGTTCTGGTGGATGCGGTCGGGCAGTCCCGCCAGCACCGCCTTGGGCAGCAGCGTGCCGTCGGGGCCAACCAGGTTCTCACCGTTCAGCTTGTAGCTGTCGGGCAGCTCGCCCAGGCGCAGCTGCAGGAACTCGAGCTCCGCGTTCTCGCGCCGCACCTCGGCCAGCTGGGCCGCGGCCTTGTAGTCACCGCCGGTGGCGGCCTTGGTCAGGTCGGAGTCGGTCTTCAGCTGCTCCTCGAGCACGCCCTTGCGGGTCTTGATGAACTCCTTGAAAGCGCCCAGCTCGCCCGGTGGTGTCTCGTTGCGCGCCTTGGCGCGCTGGACCGTGCGGCGCGTGAAGAACTGCGCTTCGAGCAGCGCGATCGGCTCCTCGCCGACCACCTGAGTCGAGCGGATGATGCCCGACTGGTCGATGCCGGTGTCTCGCACGGTGACTGCGGTCATCGACACGACCTGCCCGTGGTCGACGCCCTCGACCTTGTCGATCTGGTCGGTGAACGCGTAGATCTTCTCGAGCACGCGCTCGTCGTAGATCGTGCCCGACTTGGCGACGATCGCCGCGTACACCACGTTCGCGCTGCCGAACTGCCGGTTGTACTTCTCGTAGATCTGGATGAAGGGGTGATTGCGCGGGAGCAGGTCGATGAACTGACTGAACACCTGCAGCTGGAGCGCGTTATAGGCGAAGAAGATCGTCGCGCCGCCGATCAAGATGAGATTGACCAGACGGTGGCGGATGAAGAAGCGCGAGAAGCGGAGCATCAGCGCGTCCATGGATTCCCTCTTTCCCCTGCTCGCGACCGGGGGTCGCGGTGTGCGCAGATTACGCGAACCGAGGGGGTTGCTGCAGGGCCGAGCGACCGGCTCTCATTCGAAGCGGTTGCGGAGGTCCGCCGGGAGGACCGGACAGGCATCGGCGGGCCGCGCGAACATGCGATAGCGCATGCGCGCGATCCAGTCGTAGCCGCGGTCGAGCAGGCCCATTGGTACGACTCCCGCGGCCGCCGCCAGCGCGCGCCAGAGACCGCCCAGGCGAAACCCGGTCTCGCGCAATGCCGCGCTGCGCGTGAAGATGCGGCCATCGGGCGTGACCAGCACCAGGCTGTCGGGCAGCGCCGCGCGCGCAGCCGGCGGCACGAGCCGGTGGAACGCGTCTCCTCCGAGCGGCGCGTAGCGGAAGCCGCAGCCGGCGCGATCCTCGGCGAGCACGAAGCGCACCGCTCGGTGACAAAGTCCACAGCTGCCGTCGTAGAGGAGCGTGGCCGGTGACGCGTCGCGTCGCGGCGCGAGCCAGGCCGGATCGAAAGTGATCCCGTGCAACGCGAGCAGGCCCGGCGAGATCTCCGGGAGGCCGAAGAGCGCGACGACCAGCCCCGCGAGCCAGACATACGGCCGGATGCGCGCGGAGAGCGCGAGCAGCGGGAACGCGAGAGCGACGGCGCCAAAGCGCCCATAGCCGGAGTAGGCGTATGTCGCCGCCAGGACCAGCCAGAGCCCCGTGAAGAGCAATGGCGGCAGCGACCAGTCACCGCGTGGATCCGTACGCCCGCAGGCGGCGAGCGAGCCGTACGGCTGGCCCGGGACGAGCAGCGGCACGAGCAGGGGCGCGACCACCAAGAGGGGCGGCTCACGCGTGACGCACACGACCGAGAGCAAGCCCGCTGCCGCGAGCCGGCCGGCGAGGCCCGCGGCGAGACACGCTGCCAGAGCGGCGGCGAGCGCGAAGAGCGCGCTCGATCCCCACAGCTCCGCGCCGGCCAGGAGGCCCGCGAAGTGGACCGCCAGCGCCACGCCGAACGCGGCGCGCCAGACACTGTACTGTCCGCCCGTCCAGCCGTTGGCGAGCGTCACGGCTCCCCAGCGCCGAGCTGATCTTTGCCGTTGTAGCGGTTCATCGCGCTCTCGAAGCCTTCGCGCAGCGAGACTTCGAGCGCCTCGACCGCCAGGTCGATCGTCGCCGAGAGCCGCGCGCGCTCGTCGGGGTGCACCTTGGACAGCAAGTGACCCGTGGCTTCGCGGCCGTCGCGCGGCCGGCCGATGCCGATGCGCAGGCGCGGGAAGTCACTCGAGCCCAGCGCGTCGATGATCGAGCGCAGCCCGTTGTGACCGCCGTGTCCCCCGAACTTGCGCAGCCTGAGCTTGCCCGCGGGGATGTCCATCTCGTCGAACACGACCAGGACGTCGCTGACTTCGATCGGCAGATAGCGGCGCGCCTCGCCGACCGACTCACCCGACAGGTTCATGAAGGTCTGCGGCTTGAGCACGGCGACGTCTTCGCCCAGCACCTTGCCGCGCGCGAACTCGCCCGAGAACCTGGGCGCGAAGGCGGGCAGGCGGTGCTTCCTGGCGAAGCGGTCGATCGCCACGAACCCCGCGTTGTGCGGGGTCTCTTCGTAGCGGGCGCCCGGATTGCCGAGCCCGACGAACAGCCGCATGGCGCGCGGCCCGGGCTACTCCTCGGCCTTGTCTGCCGTGGCGGCAGCCGCGGGCGCGCCTTCCGCACCCTCGGCCGGGGCCGCGGCCTCGCCCTCGGCCGGCAGGGCGGCGGGCGCGACCTCTTCCTCGAGGCGCGGCGCGACGACGTGCACGACCGTGGCGTCGGCTTCGATCTTCGACACGACGTCCAGCGGGAGCTGGATGTCGCGCACGTGGATCGCGTCGCCGATGCCGAGGTTGGAGATGTCGACGTCGAGGCTCTCGGGGATCGAGAGCGGCATGCACGAGACTTCGAGCGTGCGCAGCAGGGGCTCGAGCACGCCGCCGTCGAACTGCACGCCGCGCGGGGTGCCGACGAAGTGGAGCGGCACCTCGACGTCGAGGCGCGCCTGCAGGTTCACGGCGTACAGGTCGAAGTGCACGTGCCGGCGCGACAGCGGGTCGCGCTGCACTTCCTTGAGCAGCACCGGCTTGCCCTCGACCGCGCGCACGCCCTGCAGGTCGACCAGCGCGTTGGCGCCGCCGCGCAGCACGCGGGCGAGCGCGAGTGAGTCGGCGGTGACCGCCGTGGGCTCGATGCCGCTGCCGTACACGATGCCGGGCACGCGGCCCTGCGCGCGCAGCTTGCGCGTCGCGCTCTTGCCGCGGCCTTCGCGTGCGGAGATCTCCAACTTCAAGCGTTCCATTTCCGAATGACTCCTGATGAATCTCAGACGAACAAAGAGCTCACGGACTCTTCGTTGTGAATGCGCCGGATCGCCTCGCCGAGCAGGTGCGCGACGCTGGTGACCACGAACTTGTCGCTGTGGTCGACCGTCGGCGACAGCGGAATGGTGTCGGTGGTGATGAAGCGCTCGATGCAGGACTCCTCGATGCGCTTCACCGCCGAGCCCGCGAGCACCGGGTGCGTGATGGCCGCGAGCACGCGCCGGGCGCCCGCGGCGCGCAGCGCCTCGGCGGTCTGCACCAGCGAGCCGCCGGTCGAGACGATGTCGTCGACGATCACCGCGGTCTGGTCGGCCACGTCGCCGACGATGCGAGTCACTTCGGCGACGTCCTTCTTCTCGCGCCGCTTGTCGCCGATCGCGATCGTGGCGTCGAGCCGCTTGGCGAACGCGCGCGCGCGCTCCACGCCGCCGGCGTCGGGCGACACCACGACGATCTCCTCGCGCGGAGGCACCAGCGCCCGGATCTGCTGCAACAGCACGGGCATGGCGTAGATGTTGTCGACCGGGATGTTGAAGAAGCCCTGGATCTGCCCGGCGTGCAGGTCCAGACACAGCACGCGCTCGGCGCCCGCGGTCGAGATCAGGTCGGCCACCAGCTTGGCGGTGATCGGCGTGCGCGGCTTCACCTTGCGGTCCTGGCGCGCGTAGCCGTAGTAGGGAATCACCGCGGTGACCCGGCGCGCGGACGAGCGACGAAGCGCGTCCAGCAGGATCAGGAGCTCCATCAGGTGCGTGTTGGCCGGCGCGCAGGTCGACTGGATCACGAACACGTCCATGCCGCGCACGTTCTCGCCGATGTCGACCGAGGTCTCGCCGTCGGCGAAGTTGCCCACCTCGGCGCGGCCGGCCTCGATGTCGAGATGCTCGCAGATCGCCGCCACGAGCTCGGGACACGAGTTTCCGGTGAAGATCTTCGTGATGTTCGTGGTCATCTGGCTCTCCGGGTCGGCGCTGACTTGGTTGGGGCGGCAGGATTCGAACCTGCGAATGGCGGGTCCAAAGCCCGCTGCCTTACCACTTGGCGACGCCCCATCCCCAGTGACGGGAGTCGCTGCCGGGCGAACTCGTGGCGATCGTCCTCGCTCCCGCCGGTACCTCGACTGTCTCCGCGGCGCGTCGCGCCGCACTTGGGTCCTCGAACCGTCCGAACACCGTCGGTCCGCTGCCGCTCATGCCCGTCGCGAGCGCACCCGCGCGCTCCAGCGCGCGCCGTGCCGCCGGAATCTCGGGGTGGCGCTTTGCGCTCACGGTCTCGAGGTCGTTTCGCGGAGGCGAGAGCAGGCCATGGGGCCGAAGAAGCGCGGCAATGCTAGACGGGTCCCGGGGGAGCGTCAATTCGCGCGCCGCCTCGGTGTAGGCCCACGCCGTGGAGACCGGGAACGGGAACGCCACCAGCACCCAGTGCATCTCGGGCACGCCCGACAGCGCCTCGAGTTTCTCGCCGACCCCCCGCCCGAGCGCGGGCTTGGGGTCGAGAAAGAAGGGCACGTCGGCGCCCAGCTCCAGCGCCAGCTTGGCGCGCTCGTCGCGCGGCAGCTCCCGGCCCGCCAGGGCCTCGAGCCCGAGCAGCGTGGCGGCCGCGTCCGAAGACCCGCCGCCCAGGCCGGCCGCGATCGGGATGTGCTTCTCGAGCGTGAGCGCGAGGTCGGGCGCGAGGCCCAGCGCCGTGCAGCCGCGCTCGGCCGCGCGCACCACCAGGTTGCCCCGGTCGGTCGGGAGCTCGGGCGCGCCGGGGATCTCGAGCCGCAGCCCGGACCCGGACAGGCCCTTCGCCAGAGTGAGTCGGTCGAACAGGCGCAGCGGCACGAAGCAGGTCTCGATCTCGTGGTAGCCGTCGGCGCGGCGCCGCAGCACCTCGAGCCCGAGGTTCAGCTTGGCCGGGGCCTGGACCTCGATCATGCGCCCGATTTCTTGCGGGCTTCCACGAAGCGCATGCGCAGGTCGTGCAGCACCCCGTCGAGCAGGCGCGACTCACTCTCTTCGAGGTTGCCGCGCGTCTTGTCGCGCAGGATCTCGAGGATGTCGATCGTCTGGCGCGCAAGCGGCAGGTTCACTTCGGGCGCGGCGCCCTCGTGCGGCTCGGGCGGCACGCCCAGGTGCAGGAGCGCCGAGGTCGAGAGCGAGAGCACCAGCGTGGCGAAGCTCATCTCCGGCAGCGCGTCGCCCTCGGACTCGCCCATCTGGAAGCCGCGCGGTCCGCCCTGCTCACGCGCCATGGGCCGACTCCGCGGGCCGCGTCGGGTCGACGCCGGTCTCCTCGAGCTCGCGCAGCAGCCGGCGTCCCGCGAGCACGCGCTGCAGCGCGGTGTAAGTCGCGCAGGCGGCGATCACGAACACCGCAGTCATGACGAACGTGGTGAGCGCACCGACGATCAGCACCAGGAAGCGCTCGGCGCGCTCCATGAACCCGACCTTGAGTGAGTGGAGCCGGCGCTCGGCCGACGCGCGCGTGTAGCTGGTCATGACCGAGGCCGTGATCGCCCACAGCACGAGCGCCGCGCCGCCCACGTTGGCCTCGCGCACGCACGCCAGCACGATGCCGCCGAAGACCAAGAGATCGGACAGCCGGTCGATCGAAGAGTCGAAGAACGCGCCCGCGGCCGACGAGACACCCTGCTGGCGGGCCACCACGCCGTCGGTCAGGTCACAGAAGCCCGCGACCATGAGCAGGAGCCCGGCGAGGAACGAGCGCTCCTCGGCGAACGCCCAGGCCGCGAGCAGCGACACACCCGCGCCCGCCAGGGTGAGTGTGTCGGGCGCGATGCGCAGCCCGCGCACGAACGGAAACAGCCGCGAGACGAACGCGTCGAGCTCGGACGGTGCGAAGCGCTCCTTGATCAACGCGGGGCCTCCCCGACAATCGCGCGGGCACCCGCGCTCTAGAGATCGTTCTCCGACACGGGGATCACGGCGCGCGGGGCGGGGCGCAGCGGGCCTTCCTTGATGAAGCGCTCGATGCGCCGCGTCCGAAGGTCGTGCTCGCTGATCAGGTCGGCCTTCAGCTTCTCGAGGTCTTCCGCGCTCGGGGCCGCGGCCACGTTGGCCGCGAGATCGGGCAGCGACTCGAGGTCGGCCGCGAGGGCCGAGCCCTTCGCCTTGCGCTGCGAGCGTTCCACCAGCCGGATGTCCGGCACCTTCTTGGCTGCCATGTGTTCTCCCGTGAGAGGCCGGCGCGGCTTCTCGTTTGACAGCGCGCCGGCTCCCCTCTACTCTGCGAAATCCTTGAAAAAACAGCTACTTACGCGAGTCGTTCGAGATCCGCGCAGGCGCGGCGCGAGTGCGCTCCGCGGCGGCGCGGCCCTGACGATCGCCCTTCTTTGCGCCTGCGCAACTGCGCCGCCCAAGGAGGAAGAAGAGCTGCCGTCGGCGGAATCCTACTACCAGCACGGCATCGAGACACTCGCCGGCAAGCGCTCGTTCGTGTTCTTCCACGACGTGGACTACCCCAAGGCCATCGAGTTCTTCCAGGAAGTCATCGACAACTACCCCTACAGCGACTACGCGATCCTGGCGGAGCTGCAGATCGGCGACATCCACTTCGAGCGCAAGGAGTACGAGGAGGCGTCGAGCTACTACCACGATTTCGTGGAGCTCCACCCCAACCACCCGAAGGTCTCGTATGCGCTCTACCGCAACGGCCTGTGCTCGTACAACCAGATGCGCGCGAGTGACCGCGACCAGGCGCCGACGCGCGAGGCGGTCGCGCAGTTCAAGGCCTTGATCGAGCGCTACCCCAGCTCCGAGATGGCGCCCGACGCCAAGAAGCGCCTGCGCGAGTGCGAAGAGCGCCTCGCGGCCCAGGACATCCAGATCGCCGACTACTACTACTCGCAGCACGCCTGGTACGCGGCCGCCCGCCGCTACCGCATTGCGCTGAAGGACTTCCCAGACCACGAGGACCGCCCGCGCACGCTGGTGCGCCTGGGCTTCTGCCTGTCGCGGCTGCACCAGTATCTCGAGGCCGAATCGGTGCTGCGCCGCGCGCTCGAGCTGGGCGCGCAGGACGAGCTGCGCGACGACGCGCTGGCCGAGCTCGAAGTGATCGCGCGGCAGCCAGTCTACGGGCCGCGGCCGCTCGCGAAGTCGTGCGTGACCGACCCGAACGCGTCGTGTCCCGAGGCCACGCCATGACTAGGTCTCATTAACTACGTTCGCCTGCGGCTCACTGCGCGCTCCTGCGGAGCTTGCGGCCTCGCTCAGGGCGGCCTTCGCTCGGCCTCGCTCTTTCGAGCTGGTTGCTCGCGAAGATCGGGAGGGGCTTCGGGCTCGGCACCACTCACTGTGTGAAGAGTGAGTCGAACTCTGCGGGGCTGATGCCGTAGGGCGCGACCTCGGCGAGCACCAGGTTGCGGAAGCGCGGCTGCTGCTCGGGGGTGAGCGCTCGTGCGCCCACGTCGAGCAGCGCGCCGAGCTGCTCGCGGTAGCGGCGCGCGTCGGTGTACTTCGCGTCCGTCTCCAGGAGCCTCGCGATCTCGGCGCTGGTGACCTCCTGGCCGTGGCGGGCACGGCGCAGGGCGTCGATCGGCTGCTGGAAGGCCGCGCGGATTGCGGGCGTCTGACTTGGTGCGTCGATCACGCCGCTCTCGGGATCGCGCCGCAGGTCGGGGCGGAACACCTGGCGGTAGAGCGCGACCGCGTTCTCGGCCGCGGCGCTGCGCACGCGGACGTCCGCGGGCGTGAGCGGCTCGCCGGGGCGCGCACCGACGGGTGGCAGGTGCTCGGCCTCCATGGGCTTGCCCGTCGTGCCCGGGTTCTCGACCGAGCGGCGGTCCAGGTAGGCGACCAGCTCTTCGGCCCACAGCGGCCGTGACTCGAGCGCGGCGGCCAGCGCCATGGGATCGGCCGCGGGCCGGGTCTGCGGCGCGGCGGGCAGCGCCTCCGGAATGTCGCGCGCGTAGTCGAAGATCGCCGCGCCGGTGATGGTCGGGAAGATCCCGCCCACGAGATCGTCCGACGTGAGCGGCCGGCCGGCGGCGTTCAGCCCGCGCACGATCACGTTGTCACTGGGCACGTTCTGCGAGATCTCGCTGCGCGTCGGCACGGCGAAGGTGGCGCCGCCGCCGCCCGCGACGGCCGGCTTGGCCGTGGTGCTGATGGAGTTCGCCGCGACCGTCGAGCCACCGTGCACCGAGAGCTTGCTCGAGGTCATCTGGATCTTGAGCGCCGCCGTGTCCGCGAGCACGATGCCCTCGGCGGCGGTGACTTGCAGGTTCCCGTTCACGATCATGCGCTGGCCGGAAGCCACCGAGACGTCGCCCTTGGTCGCGCGCAGCACGAGGTCGCCGCTGGTCTCGTCGCCCGTGCGCGAGAGGCTCGCCAGCCCCTGCTGCGCGCCCGTGGCACCGTTGCCCAGCGCAATGCTCGCGGCTTCGATCGTCTGCACGTCGCTGTCTTCGACGAAGCGCACGCCCTGGTTGCCGCCGACCGCGAAGGCTCCGGTCGTCGCGACGTCGTCGCCGAGCACGACCGCGCCCTTCGTGACCACCGAGAGGTCACCCGCGCCTTGGATCTCACCGTCGAAGGTCACGTCTTGCTGGCCGGTGATCGCGGTCTTGGCGGTGATCTCGCTCTTGCCGTCGACCTCGAGCTGCGAGACCGCGAAGTCACCCGACAGCTTGACCGCCGACGGGTCCGGCTGGTCCGGCGTGCCGCGCGGGCCTTCGCCGCGCAGGGTCACCGGGCCGCTCGCGCTCTGGATGCCGCCGACCGTGAGCGTGCCGCCCGTGCCGTCCGCCTTGCGCAGCGCCTGGAAGGTGTAGCTCGACTGACCCGTGAGCTTGGCCTGGCCGCTCAGGGTCACGTCGCCGAAGGCGAGGATGTCGCCGCCGATGTCGTAGGTTCCCGTGCCGGGGCTGGCGTTGCCCGGCGCGGCGTTCGGATCGGCCGCGGTCGCGGCGTTCACGATCACGCTGCCGTCGAGCGTCGCGATCGCGACCGCGCGGCCCGGGAAGTTGGGGAGCGGGGTCGTGTCGATCACCACGCCGGAGTTCGGGTCGCCGAAGGGCACCTGGCCGCCGAGCGCGAGGTCGCCGTGCGCCTTGACGAGCGAAGAGGTGAAGTGCAGCGTCCCGCCGCCGTCGCCGAACGACTGACTCCCATCGCCGAGCGAGATGTGGTCCGAGTCGAACGTCAGGTCGCCGCCTTGTGACTTCACGTTCGTGAGACCCGTCATGAACAGCGTGCCGTCCGCGCGCAGGGTCTGACTCGTCGCGCCCGTGAAGGCCGATGAGCCCAGGACGGCCGCGTCGCCGTGGACCGTGAGATCACCCGACATCGAGAGCGCCTGCTGGAACTGCAGGTCGGGATCGAACGAGCCGGTCAGGAGGCTGCCGTCGATTTCCGTGCTGCCGCCGGTGGTGGCCAGGGCCGTGGTCGTGCCGAGCGTGAGACCCGTGACGGACAGGTCACCGTGCACCTGGATCGGAACCGCGCCCACGTTCGCGGCGAGCGTGAGATTGGTGCCGCCGAGATCCTCGGCCTGGGCCGCGCTGAGCTCGATCGAGCCGTCGTGCGAGATCAGGCCGTAGGCGAGATGGCCGCCGTTGGTGTTGCCGTTGCCGGCGAACACGGCGCTCGACGGGATGGCCGTGCCGGTCGCCCCGCCGAAGCCCCGGTCCTGCTCGAGCGAGATGCCGCTCACTGCGCTCGCGCCGTCGACGCCGTGGAACGTGAACGCGTCCACGTTCACCATGCCGTTCGGATCGCCGCCCTGACCGTCGCTCGCGGCCAGGCGGATGGTGTTGCCGTTCAGCGCCGTCGCCTGACTCGCGGACGGCTGCAGCGTGCCGCCGCGCTGTTCGAGGTCGATGTTGCCCGCCGTCACGCTGCCGTCGAGCTGCAGGCCGTTCGCGGTGTAGGCGATGATGCTGAGCGAGGTGGCGTTCGGGTCGACGTTCGGATCCGACAGCGGCGTGACGTCGCCCGTGAGATGCACGGTGCCGCCGTGGATGTTGTTGCCGCCGGCAGTCACGTCGGTGTCGACCTTCAGGCGCACCGGGCCGGTCAGAGTCACTGCACCGGGGGTGCCGCGGTCCGGCGGCCGGGTCGACACGACGGTCGTCGCGGTCGAAACCACGCCGTTCAGCCCGCCGTCGGCGAGTATGTCGCCGCCCAGCAGGATCCCGCCCAGCGCCTCGAGCTCGATCGAGCCGCCTGCGCCGCCGGTCGTGCCGGTCGGGCGGTCGGTGCTGGGGTTCCCGCCCGCGCCGCCGGAAGCGTTCAGCTTGCCCACGGTGATGGTCGCGGCCGGGTCACCGCCGTTGGCGACCGGATCCACCTGGATCGTGATCGAGCCGGCGCCGCCGCCGTTCGTCGCGTCGCTGCCGCGCGCGGCCGCCGTGCCGGAGGCTCCGGTCGAGTCGACCGCCGCGACGCTGATGTTCCCCGCCGAAGTCACGTTGACGTTACCGCCGACCACGTCGTGACCCGAGTCGGTCGTGACTCCCGCCCAGCTCTGGAGCTCGCCAGCGGTCACCGAGTCGTGGCCGCGGATGTCGATGGCGCCGCCGAGGTGGGCCGTCTCCACGCCCGCCACGGTGAGCGCCTTGCCTGCCTGGAGATCGATGTCGCCGTTGTTCTGGCGCGTCATGGCGTCGTCGACGACCAGGTTGCCGCCGGCGTGGATGTTCTGGGTGGCGACCGTGGCGGCGCTCGACAGCGTGACCGCGCCGTGCAGCCCGACGTCGCCCGCGGCGAAGACGCTGCCGTCGAGGTTGATCGTGCCAGTGGCGTCGAGAGAGGCGAGGTTGAAGTCACCGCCCTTCAGCTCGACGCCGGTCTTGCCGGCCACGATCAGCCCGAAGCCCGACAGCGCGTTCGGATCGGAGAGCTTCACCGACTGGCCGGTCGACTGCAGCGTGAGCAGCAGGTCCGGAGCGAGGTTCGAGAACTGGTTCGCGAAGTCGGGCAGCTCGGTGATCCCCGAGCTCTGCACGAGCGTGAAGTCGGTGAGCGGTGAGCTCGGCGAGACCCCGGCGAAGCGCGCCCCGGTGTCGAACACGACCTTGCCGCCGCCCGTCGAGCCGTTGCCCGCGACCAGCGAGATCTCGCTCGAGGTGAGCTGCGACCCGATCGTGAGCGTGCCCGTGCCGTCGTTCGCGCCCGCGTGCAGCACGATCGAGCCGCCCGGCGCGGTGCTGATGGTCTGGGTCACGTCGAGATCGCCGTTGGTCGTGGCCGAGAGCGCACCGAGCTGGATCGGGGCGGTGCCCAGGTCCACGGCCTTCGTGCCCAAGAGCGTGAGCTTCGTGCTCGGGGCGAACTGCGCCGGGTTGGCGAGCGTGACGGTGCCGTCGAGTGACTCGAGCGCGAGATCGAGCGCGTAGGTCGACGGGTCGCTGGGCGTGCCGAAGATGTTCGGGACCGAGGCGCTCGAGAAGTCCGAGTCCTGGGTCAGGGTGACCTGCTTGGCGGCGTCGCCGTTCGAGGCGCGCAGCGCGCCGCCGGCGAAGGTGATCACGCCCTTGGTCGAGCCGCCCTCGCCGTCGCTGGCCGCGAGCGAGATCGAGTCGGAGCGCAGCGTCGACTCCAGCGTGATTCCCTCGCCCTTGCCGTCGGTGCCGGAGTTGATCGCGATCGAGGTCGCGGCGTCGACGTCGAAGTTCACGTCGATCGCGTGCTGGACGCTGAGCGCGAGCGAGCCGACGCTGAAGTCGGGGCCGTCCACGAGCTCGGTGGCGGCGAAGTCGGTGCCCACGATCTTGACGTCGGCGCCCTGCATGCCGGCGCGCGCGTTCGCGTCGAGAGTCACTCCGCCGCGCGACGAGGTGAGCCCTAGCGTCTGCCCTTGGAGGGTGGGGCCGAAGCGGCCGGCGGTGAACAGGCCCGCGGTCGTGGTCGGGTCGATCGGCGCGTCCTGCGTGAACTGGAAGGTCGGCGGCCGGCCGGCCACGGTCGGATCGGGAATGCCCGTCAGGAAGTGGATGTTCGGGTCGATCGACAGCGCGGCGGTCGCGCTCTTCGGGTCTGCGATGTCGGTCGCGCTGACCAGGGTCTGGTTGCTGGAGACCTGGATCGTCTCGCCGCCCGTGCGCCATTGGCCGGTGCCGGGCGTGTTGAAGGCCACGATGACTCCCGCGGGCGCGACGATGTCGCCGTGGGAGATCACGTCGCCGCCGCGGCTGCTGACGGTGAGTGACTCGATGCCACCGACCATCGAGCCGATCTCGGTCTGGCCGCTCGAGCCGATGGTGACGCCCGTGAGGAACGGCAGCTCGGTGCCGGTGTTCGGGTCCGTGTGACTGCCGCCGTGCGTCGGGCCGGTGACGGTCACGTTTCCGCCCAGGAGCGAGACCGTGTCCGCGGCCAGCTCGAGCTCCCCGTTGACCTGGATCGTGCGGTCGCGCTCGCCGTTGGGGCTGCCCGCGGGCGTGGACTGCGCGCTGAGGTTGCCGCCGAGCACGATCTTGGGCGCCGTGAGCGTGATCGCGCCGCGCTCCGCGGCGCCGTTCACGGGCGCGTCGCCGCCGCCCGTCTGCACGCTGCCGACCGTGAGCGTGTCGCCGGCGTTGATCGTCACGCTGCCGCCCGACTCGTCGGGAGTCACCTTGCTGGCATTCGACTCGCCGCTGGCATCGATCGCGCCGCGGATGGTGACCGGCCCGTTCGCGTTCACCACGACGTCGCCGCCCGGGACCTTCTTGTCCTTCTCGTTGGCGCGCGCGCCGAAGCTGTTGATCGCGTTCAGCGTCACGCTGTGGGTCTGCTGCACGCCCTGGTCGTCGGTGAAGCCGATCGCGATGTGTGACTGGACGCCGCCCGAGCTCTGCACCGTGCCGGAGTTCAGGCTGCCGGTCTGGTCGTTGAAGGAGCCGATCTCGACGTCCTGGCCCTCGATGCGCAGGCCGCCGCCGTTGCTGGTCACGATGTCGCCCGCCACGTCGATCTTGCCCAGGTGCGCGGAGAGCAGGACGTCGTTGGCCGGGTCGGTCGGGTTCTTCTTGGCGCCGGGCCGGGTGGTGAAGAACAGGTTGGTGGAGGCATCGATGCCGCCGGTTCCGGTCGCGACGATGTCGCCGTCGCTGAAGGTGGTGACCGAGTTCAAGAGCAGGTGCTCGACCGTGAGCGGGTCGGTGCCGAGCAGGCGGATCGCGCGGCCCTGCAGGTCGAGGTCCGTGCCGTTGACCACGGTCTTGTCGTCGACCACGACGTTGCCGCCGATCGAGTCGAGCTGGAGGTTCGTGACTCCCCGGTTCGCGCCGATGTCGAGGCCCTTCAGGTTCGAGGTGTTGAGCTGCCCCTGCTGAGTCACGCTCACGACCGCGGGCCCGTTGTCGGCGCTGCCCGTGGGGTCGTTGTCCCCGCGGAAGGCGAGGCCCTTGCCGATCGTCACGTTGCCTTTGGCGTCGGTCGCCGTGAGGTTCACGGTGTCGGCGTTCACCGTCTGGGTCCCGCCGGGGGTGCCGTGCAGCTCGCCGGGCTTGGCGCCGGCGAAGGTCGCGTCGAGCGTGTGGGTGTGGATCTGCCCGCCGAGCGCCACGTCGCCGCCGTTGTCGGCCTGGAGGGCGACGCGCCGCGCCTCGATCGCGCCGGTGTTGAAGATCGCCTGGCCGTACAGGTCGGCGGCGCCGAGCGTGATCTTGCCGACGCCGTTCGGGTCGTGGGAGCTGCCGGCGTCGAGCGTGCCGGTGTTGCTGACTCCGGTCTTGGTCGGGTCGAGCGCCTTCGCGCCGCCCTCGACCCGCAGCAGCAGGCCCTGGTTCGAGCCGTCGCGGCCGATGAACACGTCGTGACCCGCGGCGATCACGATCCAGCCGCCCTGGGCAGTCACTTGACCGCCGTTGGTCACCTGGCCGCCGACCATGCTCACGGCGTTGGCGATCACCTGGCCGGTGTTGTCGACCGAGCCGGTCATCGTCTTGTACTTGTCGTCGCCGTCCGTGCCCAGGCGCACGTTGCGGCCGCCGGCCAGCACGGCCTCGCCGCCGGTGACCGTTCCCGCGTTCTTCACGTCGCCGCCGACCATGCGCACCTGGCTGCCGGAGATCGTGCCGCCGTTCTGGTTCTCGACCGTGCCGGCGCCGCCGGAGAAGCGATCGCCGTCGTCGAGGTGCGACAGGTGGCGCCCTGCGTTCAGCGTGACCGAGCCGGGGTCGGCGGTGTTGGGATCGATCGGGACGTCGGTCGCGGTGAGCGTGCCCGAGTTCGTGACTGCGCTGCCCGCGAGGTCGACCTGGTGACCGGTGATCGTCCCCGAGTTGTCGACCGAGTCGTCGCGCGCCGGCACGCGATCGATGCCGTTGGGGCGGATCAACACGTTGCCGCCCGAGACCAGCACGACCGTGCCGCCGGTGCCCGCGTCGATCGTGCCCGGGTTGGACACGTTCTTGCCCGCCAGCGCGACCGAGCCTGCCGTGATCTTGCCCGCGTTCTCGACCGGGCCCGAGAGGCCGGTGAAGTGGTCGCGGCCGGCGCTGAAGTCGTCGTCCGACAGGTTGCCCGCGGCGGCTTGCAGCGCGGTCACGTTCACCTGCGCGCCCGCCCCGAAGAACACGCCCGCGGGATTCACGAGATACACGTGGATGTTCCCGCCGGACTGGGACAGCGTGCCGTCGATGTGAGTCGCCGAGGTGCTCAGGATGCGGTTCAACACGCGCACGTCGGCGCCGTTGTCGAGGCCGTTGAAGCGCACGATCTGGTCGACGGCCACGTCGAAGCTCGAGTACTGGATGATCGCGCCGTTGTGGACGTTCACGTCCCAGCTGTTCGTGCCGGTCGGCACCAGCGTGCCCTTGCCGTTGCCGCCCGGCGCCTGCTTCGGATCCGCGAAGGCATAGGGCGCCGCGGGACCGACCGCGAAGGCGGCCGAAAGCACCAACACCAGGATGTGTCGCAGGAAGCTCATGTCAGTACCGCACCAGCGCGTAGAAGTGGACCTCGCCGTCGCCGACCGAGACGTCGGCGCTCGGCACCTCGAGCAGCGCCACGCCGTAGTCCACGCGGATCGACACGTTGCGGCGCAGCACCAGCTCGGTGCCCAGGCCCAGCGAGGCGAGTGAGTCGTTGTGCTCGCCCAGCACCTTCGACTGGTTGTAGACCCGGCCGAAGTCGCTGAACACCGCGAACACCAGGTCCCAATCGGGCAGCCGCAGCGCGGAGTCGGGTCCCAGGCGGAAGGTGGTGCCGAACCAGGGAATCTGCACCGGGTCGAGCGTCTTGAAGCCGAGCGGGACGTGGTAGCGGTACTCGACGCTGCCGTTGAAGGCCGAGTCACCCGACGAGATCGACTGCGGGTAGCCGCGCACCGTGGACGCGCCGCCCAGCACCGCTTCGACCTGCGGCACGAGCCGCGTGCCGAGCGAGGTCTGGCCGCCGATCCGGTACACCAGCTCCTGGGTCATCTCGCGCGGGCGCAGCGGCCGCGCGCTGAAGAAGCGCGTGCCGTGGAACCAGGGCTGCAGGAAGACGGAGCCCGCGAAGTTCACCGAGACGATGTGCCAGCTCGAGTCGATGTCGGCGCGGCCGATGTCCGAGAACTTCTGCAGGTCTTCCGCCGTCGAGCCCGCGATCTCGGGCACGCTCTGCTGGAACGCCACGTTGCCGTTCAGGTGCGCGGTGGGCCAGGTGCGGTCCATCGACACGCCGAGCGTGGGCACGAAGAACGGCATGTGCGCCGTGAAGTCGGTCAGGTTGACCACGCCGACCCGCATGAAGCGCGCGCCGCCGAAGGCGTCGACGAAGAAGCCGGGCTCGGAGAGCAGGTTCTGGACCAGCGTGCCGTTGACTTCCCAGCTCTCGCCGCTGAACTCGAGCTTCTCGACCTCGGTCTTCGAGGTCGCGTTGGGATCGTCCACGTTGACCACGTGAGTCACGCCGAACTGGTCGGAGTGGTACTCGCTCCAGTTCCCGCCCAGGCGCCAGCGCAGGCCCTGCAGGTACGGCATGCGCGCCTCGTAGGAGCCGTTGGCGGCGTTGGTGGTGGAGAAGCCCGAGGTCAGGTAGTCGACCAGCAGCACGTCGTCGGCGCCGCTCAGCTGGTAGTTGGCATAGGCGAAGTGCTGGCGGTCCTTGCCGGTGGCGTCGGTGCCGGTGTTCGAGAAGTCACTCGAGATCGTCCACGGGCGGTCCTCCTGGACCAGGTAGTCCAGGTTCACCACGCCGGGAGTCAGCGTGGGAGTCACCACGACGTCGACCAGGCGGCCGGGCAGGCGGTTCAGGCCGGCGAGATACGCGTCGAGCTTGTTCTTGTCGAGCGGGTCGCCGGCGCCCACGGGCTGGAGCGGTGAGTCGGCCGCGATCGACTCGCGGTCGTTGGTGACCTGCACGGGCTCGGCCGCCGCGACCGCAGGCGCCTTGAACGTGCGCACCGCCTGCACGCGGCCGGTGTGCACCACGAGATGCAGGTCGGTGTTGCCCTCCGAGCGCACGTCGCCGCCGGTCTCCGCGTCGATGTCCGACGGTGCGGGGGCGACATACACGCCCATCATGCCGCGCTCGCCGAGCGCGGAGACGATCTGCTCGCACAGGTCCTGCAGGCCCGTCGCGTACAGCGGCACGGCGCCGGCGCCGCCGAGATCGGAGAGGTGGAACCAGATGTTGTTGCCGCCGCGGCGCGCGCCCACGTAGCCGTCCGACGCCTTGCCCAGCGCGTAGTTCGAGTCGACCAGGAGTGAGATCGGCGGCTGCAGTGGGTGCTCGGTCGCGTAGGAGAGGTGCACCTTGCCGACCCAGTAGCGCGGCCCGTCACTCGCGGTGTGCTCACCGGCGGGCGGGTCACTCGGGTCGAAGCTCGCGCGGCCAGTCAGGGGGAGCGCCAACAGCACTGCGAGGGCAAACGAGGAGGCGCAGGCCCATCGCAGCCGAGCGCGCATCACATCCCCCTCAATCAGCCATCGCACCAGCGTCCAGCCAGGCCACCGGTTGCCGCGTACTGTAAACCGAACCGCCGTCTGCCGCAGCCGCTCGCGCGGTCTAGAGGGAGTGACGTTCTAATGCCTTTGGTGGCGGCGAATTGCCTGTGGCTGAGCGCGCTTACGCGAACGCGTTCACAGGGGGCCGCAGGCCGTGCGCAAGCGCGCGGCTAGCCGCCCAGCCCGGCCGCGCTCTCGAGCTTCGCGAGGGCCGCCTCGAGCTTGGCGGCATCGGGTCCGCCGGCCTGGGCGAAGTCGGGCCGGCCGCCGCCCGTGCCGCCCAGCTCCTTGGCCAGCTCGCGCACCAGGTCGCCGGCCTTGAAGCGCCCGACCAGGTCCTGCGTGACGCCCAGGGCGAGCGCCGCCTTGCCCTCGTGCCGGACGCCCAGCAGCACGATCCCCGAGCCGATGCGCTGCTTCAGCTCGTCGACCAGCGTGCGCAGCTCCTTGGGCGTGGCGTCTTCCACCTCGCTCGCCAGGAGCTTCACGCCGCCCACGGTCTTCACGCGCGCCAGCGGGTCGGCCGCGCCGCCGCGCCGCATCTGCGCGCGCGTCTTCTCGAGCTCGCGCTCGAGCTCGCGCTCGCGCTCGACCAGGCGAGTCACGCGCTCGTACAGCTCGCCGGGCGAGGTGCGCAGGAGCTCCGCCGTGTCGCGCAGCACGCGCGCGTCGCGGCGCGCGTGCTCGAGCGCGCCGAGGCCGGTCTGCGCCTCGATGCGCCGCACGCCGGCGCCGATCGCCGACTGACCCACGATGCGGAACGAGCCGATGTCGCCGGTCGCGTGCGCGTGCGTGCCGCCGCACAGCTCGGTCGACGGGCCGAAGCTCACCACGCGGACGCGGTCGCCGTACTTCTCGGTGAACATGGCGATGGCCCCGGCGTCGACCGCCTCGCGGTACGACTTCTGCTCCACCCGGCTCGTGTGGTTGGCGAGGATCAGCGCGTTCACGCGGTCCTCGACCTCGCGCACCTGCTCCTCGCTGAGCGGCGCGTCGTGCGTGAAGTCGAAGCGCAGGCGGTCGGGGGCGACCAGCGACCCCGCCTGAGTCACTTGCGGGCCGAGCACGTCGCGCAGCGCCCACTGCAGGAGGTGCGTTCCGGAGTGGTTGCGCACGGTGGCGGCGCGCGCGCCGCCGTCGACGCGCAGGGTGACTTCGTCGCCGACCGCGATCCGGCCCAGCGCCACGCGGCCCTGGTGCACGACCAGCCCTTCGACGGGCTTCTGCACGTCTTCGACCTCGAGCGTGCCCTCGGGCCCGGAGATCGCGCCCACGTCGCCCACCTGGCCGCCGCTCTCCGCGTAGAACGGAGTCACATCGACCACGAGCTCGGCGCGGTCGCCCTCGGCCACCTCGTTCACCTGCGCGCCGTCACGCAGGAGCGCGCGCACGCGCGACTTGCCCTCGAGTGACTCGTAGCCGGTGAAGCGCGTGGGCTGCGTCGCGAGCGTCTGGTACACCTCGGCGGGCGCCTGCTGGCCCGAGCCCTTCCAGGCCGCGCGCGCGCGCTCGGCCTGCTCGCGCATGGCCGCGTCGAACGCGGCGCGCTCGTAGTCGAGCCCTTTGCCGCGCAAGATGTCCTCGGTGAGGTCGGTCGGGAAGCCGAAGGTGTCGTACAGCTTGAACACGACCTCGCCGGGCAGGCGAGTCAGCTTCGCGCGCCTGGCGCGAGTCACCTCCTCCTCGAGCAGCGCCAGGCCGCGGCCCAAGGTCTTCCCGAAGCGCTCCTCTTCCTTCTTCACTGCGTCGAGCACGAAGGCGCGGCGCTTGGCGAGGTCGGGGTAGGCCTCGGCCATCTCGTCGATCACGGTGTCGACCACCGCGTGCAGGAACGGCCCGTCGATATCGAGCAGCACGCCGTGGCGCGCCGCGCGGCGCAGCACGCGGCGCAGCACGTAGCCGCGGCCCTCGTTGGAGGGCAGCACGCCGTCGCCGACCAGGAACGCGCAGGCGCGTGCATGGTCCGCGACCACGCGCAGGGACACGTCGCTGTCCGGGTTCGTGCCGTAGCGCACGCCCGCGAGCTCCTCACCCTTGCGAATCAGCGGCCGGAACAGGTCGGTGTCGTAGTTGCTGGTCTTGCCCTGGAGCAGGCGAGTGATTCGCTCGAGCCCCATGCCGGTGTCGATCGAGGGCTTGGGCAGCGGCACGCGCGAGCCGTCCGCGCGCTGGTCGAACTGCATGAACACCAGGTTCCAGATCTCGACGAAGCCCGGCCCCGTCGGGTCGCCGCCCTTCTCGAACACCTTCCGGTCGGTGATCTTGTGGATCTCCGAGCACGGCCCGCACGGGCCCGTGTCGCCCATCTCCCAGAAGTTCGGGCCATCGCCGAGCTTGAAGATGCGCCGCGGCTCGAGCCCGATCCGGTCGCGCCACAGCGCGTACGCCTCGTCGTCGCTCTCGTGCACCGAGACGACCAGGTCGTCCGGCGAGAGCTTG
>Ga0335084_10001979_pt1 | contig 19506 bp, 12 predicted proteins | sample Lox_Sample_44_FD_206721 | JGI IMG/M metagenome (GOLD analysis project Ga0335084, IMG submission 206721) | Soil microbial communities from Loxahatchee National Wildlife Refuge, Florida, United States - Lox_Sample_4.4 | ecosystem: Environmental > Terrestrial > Soil > Wetlands | place: USA...
AACTGGGCGACGTCCATCGCGCAGGTGCCGTACCGCTCGGAGTTTCTCACGCTGACGCAGTCGCCCACCGGGACCACGCTGGTGAACGACGTCATCGAGCGCCAGACGAGCCGGGGGGTGTTCGGGCTGGCGGCGTACCCGCTCAATCGGGCGACGCGGGTCGAGTTCTCGGGCGGCGTCAGCTCGCTGTCGTTCACGCAAGAAGTGCAGACGGGCACGTACGATGCGTTTGGCACCTTGCAGTCGCGCACCGTGACGAAGTCGACGCTGGCCGATCCGATCAACACGGGCGAGGGCAGCGTCGCGCTCGTCCACGACACGTCGTTCTTCGGCGCGACGAGTCCGCTCTACGGCGAGCGCTACCGGCTCGAGCTCGACCGCAGCGTCGGCACGCTGAATTTCTCCGGCCTGCTGATCGACTGGCGCCGGTACGTCATGCCGAAGCGTCCCATCACGGTGGCGTTTCGCGCGCTGCACTACGGGCGGTACGGCGCCGACGCGGAGGACCCGCGCCTGGTGCCGCTGTACGCGGGCTATCCGGATCTGGTCCACGGATACGGCTTCGGAACGTTCACGTCGGCAGACTGCGTCCTGTTGCCGAACGGCACGACCCAATGCGGCGTATTCCAGAGCCTCGAGGGCAGCCGGATTTTCGTCGGCAACATCGAGGTGCGCGCGCCGCTCTACGGCCTGTTCAAGGGCGACATCCAGTACGGCCGCATTCCCGTCGAAATCGCGGGCTTCTTCGACGCGGGCGTGACCTGGAGCAGCAACACGCGCCCCTCGTTCCTCGGCGGCACGCAGGATCTCCTCCGCAGCTACGGCGGCGCGGCTCGTGTCAACGTCTTCGGCTTCCTCGTCCTCGAAGTGGCCGCCTCGCACCCGCTCGATCGCCTCGACAGCCGCTGGTACTGGCAGGTCGGGCTGCGCCAGGGCTTCTGACATCGGGAATCGGGCGATCGATAATCGGGCAATCGCAGAGCCATCGGTTATCGATGAACGATATCGACCATCGATCAACGCATCGGCCATCTGCCATCGGGCATCGACATCGGTCATCGATGAACGACATCGACCATCGATCAACCCATCGGCCATCGGGCATCGCCATCGGTCATCGATGAACGATATCGACCATCGATCCAACCCATCGGCCATCGTCCAACGGCGTCGGTCATCGATCATCGAGGTGATCGGCGATCCGATGATCGATGTCGATGACCGATGATCGATATCGATGCCCGATGATCGATGGCGATGCCCGATGCTCGATGTCCATCATCGATCATCGATGGCTCGTCGATTGCCCGATTATCGATCGTCGATTGTCGATGCCTCCCGGGTTACCATCACCCCGGGAGGCAGTCTGTGGACCGACGAGAATTCCTCGAAGCCTCGACGGTGCTGGCCGGCGGCGCGCTGCTCACGGGCGTGCCGTCGCCCGTGGGGTCCGCGCGCGCCGGTCGCGAGCGCCCGCCCGACGATCGCATGATCGGCATCCAGGCCGGCGCCGTGTCGTTCGTCGACGAAGGCACGGACGCGGTGCTCGACGCGTTTCAGGCGCTGGCGGGGATCAACACGGTCTTCCTCGCGACGTTCACGTACGGGCGCGGCATCGCCGGCCGCCAGCTGCCGTCGCAGCCCCTGCCCGATCACGGCAAGCAGCAGTACGACGCGGACACGTTCCACGGCGGCAACTATGCGACGCCGCACCCGCAGTACTACCGCGACACGGCGCTCGTGCCGGAGAAAGCGCCGGACCATCCCGGCTACGACGTGATCGCGGACGTGCTGCCGGCCGCGCACAAGCGCGGCATGAAGGTGATCTGCTGGTTCGAGGACGTCCTCCGCTACACGGCGAACGTCGCGGCGCCCGGGTTCGATCGGGCGCAGGAAGTCGTGCTGGCCGGGCCGCCGTCCGACTTCGCCTGCGCGCGCAATCCCCACACGCACAACTTCTGGCTCGGCCTGGTCGAGGACTACCTGCGGTCGTACGACGTGGACGGCCTCATGTGGGGCAGCGAGCGCCAGGGGCCGCTCGGCAACGTGCTCGTCGCCAACCACGGCGGGGCGGGAGCGGGCGGCCGCGTCGCCTGTTTCTGCCAGTACTGTCTGGCCGCGGCGCGGTCCCGCGGCATCGACGTCGACCGCGCGAAGGCCGGCTACACCGAGCTGATGGCCTGGGCCGCGGCCATTCGCGGCGGCCGCGTCCCGCGCGACGGCGCGTTCGTGACATTCTGGCGGCTCCTCGTGACGTACCCCGAGATACTCGCGTGGGAGAAACTCTGGAACGACGCGCTCGAGGACACGTATCGGGACATCCACCGGCTCGCCAAAGAGACCGCGCCGTCGAAGGGCATCGGCTGGCACGTCTGGCACAACAACTCGTTCTCGCCGTTCTATCGCGCCGCGCAGGACTACGCCGATTTCGCGCGCTACTCGGATTTCCTGAAGGTCGTCATGTACAACTTCTGCGGCGGCGAGCGCCTCGCCCAGTACGTCCGCAGCACGCAGCGATCGATTTTTGCGGACCTCACGCCCGACCAGGTGCTCGAGTTCACCTACGACGTCCAGCGCTATTACGACCAGCCGCTCGACCGGCTGGCCGCGGCCGGGCTGGGCGCCGACTACGTCCGGCGCGAGACCGAGCGGGCTGTCGCCGGCGCCGGGCCGGCGATGATGATCTGGCCGGGAATCGACATCGACATTCCGACAGCGGCGTCGAGCAAGAAGACGACGCCCGATGACGCCTACCAGGCGGTGAAGGCCGCGTTCGACGGCGGCGCCCACGGCGTCCTGCTCTCGCGGAAGTACTCCGAGATGCGACTCGACAACCTCCGCGGCGCTGGCCGCGCGATCCGCGAAACGGCAAGGCAGAGTGCGACATGACGAGGACGCGGTTCGTCGGGGTCGGCGGGTTCGCCCGGGTCGTCGGGTTCGGTCCGCGTCCGCTCATCTTGCTCCTGGGGCCGTTGGCCTGGGGCCTGATGGTCGTGCTGCACGCGCAAGGCCCGCTGCCGACCCATCTGTGGAAGGACGTCACGGCCGACACCATCGGCAAGACCGCCGGCTGGACGAACAAGGTCGAGGTTGCGGACCTCAACGGCGATGGCCGGCCCGATCTGCTGTTCGCGAACGGCGGCAACTACTCCGATGCGGGGACGCCCGAGATGAACGGCGCGTGGTTCAATCCCGGGCCGGGGCGGCCCTGGGAGGACCACAGCCGCGAGGTGTTTGGCACGCCCGGCCTGACGCGCGTGATCAAAGCCCGCGACCTCAACGGCGACGGCATCGTCGACCTGATCGTCGGCAACACGTTCCAGTCGCAGAGCCGCCTCTACCTGGGGACGGGCGGGGGACGCTTCAAGGAAGTCACCGAGACGAATCTGCCGCGCCAGGTCGCGAGCATCGGCGACATTGAAGTCGGCGACGTGGACGGCGACGGCGATCTCGACCTCGTGCTGGCCGACTGGGGGCCGGGCAACAACATGACGAACGTCGGCGGGCGAGTCATGTTGTGGCTCAACGACGGCGCCGGCCGCTTCGCGGACGCGACCGAGACGCGCATGCCGGACGCGCTCGTGCGGTTTTCGTGGGACCTGGAGCTGGTGGACGTCGACAACGACTACGACCTCGACATCGTCGTCTCGTGCAAGCGGTGCGGGGGCGGCTACCTGTTCAGAAACGACGGGGCAGGGAAGTTCGCGGACGCCGCCGGCACCATCCCTCAGTACACGAACAACTACGACTTCGAGGCGATGGACCTCGACGAGGACGGCTTCCTCGATCTCGTGACGATCAACGACGGCGACATCCTCAAGGAGCAGGGCTCGAACCGGCGCGAGCACGTCTTCCGCAACGACGGCCGGGGCCGCTACCGTGACGCGACCGCGCTCTGGTGGCCGCCGGATCAGAACATCGGCGAGGACGACAACGTCGCCGCGTTTCTCGACTACGATTCCGACGGGCACGCGGACTTCCTGATCGGGTCCCTCTCGGGGCCGGACCGGCTCATGATCAACGACGGCAAGGGTCGCCTGCGCGTGGCGACGGACGTGTTCGACGGCGCGCCGACGCCGGGGACGCTCGGCCTCGCCGTCGCCGATCTCGACGGCGACGGCCGGATCGATGTCGTGCAGGCGCAGGGCGAAAACCCCCAGGCGCTCGACGAGCGCGTGTTCTTCGGCGTCGGCCTCAGGCCCGACACGGCGCCGCCGTACGTCGGGCTCGTGAGCACCTGGTCGAACGCGAGCGGCGGCTTTCAGGTCCGCGCGCGGGTCCACGATCGGAAGAGTCCCGCGGAGGACTTCGACTTCAAACGCGTCGGCGTCGAGTGGACGTCGCCGCAGGGGCCGACGACGACGGCGATGAAGTGGTACGGGGAATACCTCTGGCGCGCCGTGATGCCGGCCGTGTTCACGGCGACGACGAGCTACCGCGTGTGTGCGACCGACGCGGCCGGGAACACCGCCTGCGCGGCTCCGCAGCGATAGAGGGTGGATCGAGCAGAAACGCCGCGTGATCCCTACGCGATGATCTCGTGGATCACGTTCCCCGACACGTCCGTCAGCCGGAAGTCGCGTCCGCTGTAGCGATAGGTCAGCTTCGTGTGGTCGATGCCGAGCAGGTGGAGAATCGTCGCGTGCAGGTCGTGCACGTGGACGGGCTTGTCGATCGCCTTGAACCCGAAGTCGTCGGTGGCGCCGTAGGTCACGCCGCCTTTCACGCCGCCGCCGGCCAGCCACATCGTGAAGCCGAACGGGTTGTGGTCGCGGCCGTTCTGCGCGGAGCCGGCGCCGCCGCCGATTTCCACGACCGGCGTCCGCCCGAATTCCGATCCGCAGACGACGAGCGTGTCCTTGAGGAGCCCGCGTGACTTCAGGTCCTTGATCACCGCCGCGAACGGCTGATCGGAGTCCTTCGCGTTCTTGCGGTGCATCTGGATGTCCGCGTGGTGATCCCAGGGATCGCCCTTCGCGTAGTAGACCTGCACCATGCGGACGCCGCGCTCCACGAGCCGCACGGCCATCAGGCAGCCGCGCGCCGTGCTGCCCGGGCCGTAGAGCTTGAGCGTCGCCTCGCTCTCCTTGCGGATGTCGAAGACGTCGGGCGCCTCGGTCTGCATCCGGTACGCGACTTCCATCGAGCTGATGGCTGCCTCGAGCTGCGGATCCTTCGGCTGGCCCTCGCGGCGGATCCGGTCGAGCGTCTCCATCAGGTCCAGCTCGCGGCGCTGCTCGCCGAGCGCGAAATCCGGGTTGTTGATGAACGGGACGAGCTTCTTGGGGTCGAAATCCTTGCCGATGATCTGATCGGGCCGCTCGACCTTGTCGGAGATGTACGTGCCCTGGTGCACCGCGGGCAGAAAGGCGTTGTTCCAGAGCGGCGGTCCGACGGTCGTCGGCACGTCCGGACAGAGCACGACGAAGCCGGGCAGGTTCTTGTTGTCGGTCCCGAGGCCGTAGGTCAGCCACGAGCCGAGCGACGGGCGGCCGACCTGGCTGTGTCCCGTGTTCATCATGAGCATCGACGGCTCGTGATTCGGGATGTCGGTGTAGACGGACCGGATGAAGCAGATGTCGTCGGCGCACTCGCCGACGTTCGGGAAGAGCTCGCTGATCTCGATGCCGCTCTCGCCGTACCGTTTGAACGTGAACGGCGACTTGAGGAGCGTCCCCGTCTTCCGCTCGGTCGCGATCGATCCACCCGGCAGCGGCTGCCCGTGGTACTTCTCGAGCATGGGCTTGTGGTCGAAGCTGTCCACCTGCGACAGCCCGCCGTTCATGTACAGGAAAATCACGCGCTTGGCGCGGGCGGGATGGTCGGGCGGACGGCCGCCGGCCTCGGGCGCCTGGCCGTTCTGGAACCCGGCCGCTTCGAGCGACTGGCCGACGAGGCTGGCAAAGGCCAGCATGCCGAAACCATTGCCGATGCGGCAGAGCGCATCGCGACGGGTGAGCGGCCGGGAGGCTCGGTGTGCCATAGGACTCAGCTGATAAAGATGAACTCGTTCGAGCTCAGCAGCAACTTCAAATACCGGCCGAACGTGGTCACCGGCAGTTTCTTCGACGCGTCGCCTTCAACGCCGGCGCCGGGCTTGACGCCGGCCATCATGCCGTCAGCCGGAGGCGCAGCTGCGGGCGCGTCGTCCTTCGTGGCGCCGTCGTCCTTCTTCGCGGCCTCGTCTTTTTTCGCCGCGTCCATCTTGGCCTTGTCCGCTTCGGCCTTCTTGTCTTCGTATTGGCGCATGGGTTCGTTCGCGAGGAACTCCCGGCCCGCGGCGACCTCGGCTGGGGTGGCCGCGCGGCCGAAGATGAGCCGGTAGGCCTTCTGGATCCGCGCCTCGTCGGTCGGCTCGGCGGCGACGCGCTCGGCCAGGTGCTCGGCCTGCTGCTGCATGAAGTCGCTGTTCATGAAGAAGAGCCGTTGCAGCGGGACGTTCGTCGAGAAGCGCTTCTCGGCGCTCTGGCTTGCGCTCGGGAAGTCGAAGAGCTGCAGGTACTCGTCCAGCTTGTAGCGGCTGACGCGGCCGTAGATCGTGCGGCGCGTGTCGTACGGCGTGAGCGGCGCCGAGGGCCCGCCCATCTTCGTGTCGAGCGTGCCCGCGACGAACAGCACGGAGTCGCGAATCTGCTCGGCGGTCATCCGCCGTTCGTTCGCGCGCCAGTACAGGCGATTGCCCGCGTCTTTCTCCATGTTCGCGGCCACGGTCGCGGTCCCGAGCTGGTAGGTCGCGCTCAGCATGATCTCGCGGTGCAGCGCCTTGATCGACAGCTTGTGATCAACGAAGTAGCGCGCGAGGTAGTCGATCAGCTCCGGGTTGGTCGGCCGCTCGCCGGTGACGCCGAAGTTGCTGGGCGTGTCGACGATGCCCGTGCCGAAGTGGCCTTTCCAGATCCGGTTGACGATGACGCGCATCGCAATCGGCTGTTCGAGGATGGCATCCGCGAGCTGGAGGCGGCCGCTGCCCTGGGTGAACGCGCGCGGCTCGTCGCCGCTCAGCACGGTCAGGAAGCCGCGCGGGACCTCGTCGCCGAGGCGATACGGGCTGCCGCGCAGGTTGATGCGCGGCTGCGCGATCGTCGCGGCGTCCTGCACGCCGTGGACGTAGGCGTACTTCTCGGGCAGCGCCTTTGCCATCGCGTCGATGTCGTCGCGCAGGGCCTGAATCAGCGTGCGTTGATCCGCGCCGAGCTGGCGCTCGAGGCCCCAGCCCGAGAAGGCGAGGAGCGCGGGCTTCGGATCCTGCCCCGGGACCGGCGCGCTGTTGAGGTCGCGCTGAAAGACGTCGGTCCACAGGCTGTTCTGCTCGGCCGGCAGGCTCTTCAGCTCGAGGCCGCAGCCCGGGCAGAAGTCGTCGTTCGTGATGAACTCATTCGGCAGATTGGCCCGTTCCTTCTTCTTCGTGCTGGGCAGCGCCTTCGCGCGGATGACGTCGTTCTCTTCCTTGATCGCCTTCGACGCGAGCAGAACATCGACGAGCGTCGCCTGGAAATCGTCGGCGAGCGTCTTCGCCTCGGCCTTCGTGCCGCCGCGCTTGATCATCGCCTGCCAGGGCACGAGGTACGGGTAGAAGGCCGGCGGCTTCTCGAGGAAGCGCAGCCAGCGGTCGAACAGTTCGTAATCGAGCTTCTCGGCCTCGATGAGGCGGGCCTTGTCCTTCTTGGGCTCTCCGGTGACCTGCCAGGCCGCCTGCATGTATTTCGACGCCTGGAAGACCAGCGTCTCGGCGAGCTGGTCGGACTCCTTCTCCAGGTAGTCGTCGAGCAACTCCTCCTTCTTCTCGATCTTCTTCGCGTCCGCCTTGTACTCGTCCACGACGGCCTTCGGCGCCAGCGGATACTCGTGGTACTCGGTGTTCAGGAACACGCCGGCCATCGCGTAGTAGTCGCTCGTCGGAATCGGGTCGTACTTGTGGTCGTGGCAGCGCGCGCACGCGACCGTCAGGCCCAGCAGACCGCGGCCCACGACGTCGACGCGGTCGTTGCGCTCGTCGGCATGCGTGATCTCGACCGCGCCGTTGTCGTAGTACCACGGGCCAAGCCCCAGGAATCCCAGCGCCGGAAGATTCCGCACGCGCGATCCGTCGTCGACCAAATCGTCGGCGAGCTGCGCCCGCACGAACTGGTCGTAGGGCAGGTCGTCGTTGAAGGCCTTCACGACCCAGTCGCGATAGAGGTACGCGTTCGGATACGGGTTGTAGCCGCGGCCCTTCGGATCGAGGCTGCGGTAGTCGTCCTCGCCGTAGCGCGCGACGTCGAGCCACAGCCGGCCCCACGCCTCGCCGTACTGCGGCGACGCGAGCAGGCGATCGACGACCTTCGCAAACGCGGTCGGCGAGGAGTCCTTGAGGAACGCGTCGACCTCCTCGGGGGTCGGCGGCAGGCCTGTGAGGTCGAGCGTGGCGCGGCGAATGAGGGTGAGCTTGTCGGCTGGGGCCACGGGCCGCAGCCCCTCGCGTTCGAGCCGCGCGAGCACGAAGCGGTCGACGTCATTGCGCGCCCACCCGGCGTCGCGCACCGTCGGCACGACCGTCCGGGCGAGCGGCTGGAACGACCAGAACCCGCGCTGCTCGGCGGTGATCGCCGGCCGGTGAGACGCGACGGGCGCCGGGTTCGCCGCCGTGGTCGCGCTCGCGGGCCACGGCGCGCCGCTGCGCACCCACTCCGCCAGCGCATCGATGTCCTCGGCCTTCAGCTTCGCCCGGCCGTACGGCATCTTCGGCGCGCCCGCGATCTGGCGAACCGCCTGGATCATCAGGCTGTCATCGGGCTTGCCGGGGACCATCGCCGGACCCGACTCGCCGCCCTCGAGGATCGCCTCGCGCGAATCGAGACGCAGGCCGCCCTTCTTGTCGGTCGTGTGGCAATCGAAGCAGTTGGCCGCGAGGATGGGCCGGATGCGGCTTTCGAAGAAGTCCCCCGACTGGCCCGGCGTCTGCGCGGCCTGACGAGCCGCGACGGCCGACGTCAGCGCCAACGCCAGACCGGCCGCACCAAGAACGCGCGGGCCGAAGCGCCCGAGGAACCGCATGCGACGTGGCACCGTAGCCGGTATTATGACGGCGCATGCGGATCGTCGGCAACTTGTTGACTGTCGTGGTATTGGCGAGTGGCGGCCCGTTCCAGTCTCCTCGACCGTCCCCGGACAAGCCCGCGCCGCCCGCCTGGCGGATGCCCCTCAGTGCGATCAGGCCTGACGCCACCTTCGAGGTCAGCGGCCGGCGCGCCATTCTTGTGGCCGGGAACGCCGTCTGGGTCGCGAGCCGCGAAGCCGGATCGATCGCCCGCATCGACCCGAAGGCCAACACGATCAGCAAGACGATCGCCGTTGGCAAGGAGCCATGCGGCGGTCTCGTGTCCGCCTTTGGCAGCGTGTGGGCGCCGCTTTGCGGGCAGGCGGCCGTCGCCCGTCTGGACGTCAAGACCGACGCCGTGGCGGCGACGTTCCCGTCGAGACTGGCCGGCGATCTGACGGCGCTCTCGACGAGCGTGGGCAGCATCTGGCTCGTGACCGACCCGAAGGGCACGCTGGTGCGGATCGACCCGGCGAACAACGCGCCGGTCGCCGAGATCTACCTCGCGCCGGGCGCCAACGCGCTCGCCGCCGGTCTGGACGCGCTCTGGGTGACGAGCGGCGCGCGCGATCTCCTGACGCGCCTCGATCCCTACACCAACCTCATCGTCGAGACGATCAAGGTCGGCAAGGGCCCGTCCGCTGTCGCGGTGGGCGAGGGCGCCATCTGGGTGTTGAATCAGGAGGCCGGCAGCGTCTCGCGCGTCGATCCGAAGACGAACAAGGTCGCCAACACGATTCAGATCGGCAGCGCCGGCGCGCCCGGCCAGATCGCGATCGGCGCCGGCTCCGTGTGGGTGAGCCGCCTCGGCGCGCCGCTGACGCGCATCGATCCCCGGACGAATCACGTGGTCCAGCAGTTCACCGGCGAGAGCGGCGGGGTCGTGGCGTTCGGGCAGGGCGCGCTGTGGATCGGCGCCACGCCGGGCGCGGTCTGGCGCGTGGACCCGAAGCTCGCCGAGGCGACGCGGCCGCGGTGATTCGCGCGGCCGCCGGCGTCACGGGCGCCCTCAGGCCGGCCAGATCGTGCCGAGCACGCGTATCGCGTTGCCGCCGAGGATGTTCTGGATGTCGGCGTCGGCGTAGCCGCGGCGGATGAGGCCCTCGGTGAGGTCGAACATCCGTTTCGGGTGGTCGAGGCCCTTCACGGTGATCGATCCGTCCGCGGCCTCGTGGTACTTGTAGCGCGCGAAGTTCGGCTGCCGCCGCGGATCGGATCCCCCGCCGATGGGGTTGGGCGCGCCGACCATGTCGAGATCGCTGCCGACGGCCAGGTGCTCGACGCCGACGAGCTGCCGGACGTGATCGAAGTGATCGAGCACGTGCTCGATCGTCACGGGCTCCTGGTCGCGGTCCATGAACCTGATGAAGTCGATCCCCATGACGCCGCCGGTCTTCGCCAATTTCTGGATCATCTCGTCGGTCTTGCAGCGCAGCGCGCCGGGAAGGAGCGCGCGGCACGTCGCGTGCGTGAAGACGACCGGTCGTGTGGCGGTCTCGAGCGCGTCGAGCGTCGTCTGATCGCCGCAGTGGGAGAGGTCGACGCCCATGCCGGCCTGCTGCATGCGCGCCATGATGGACCGGCCGAACACGGACAAGCCGCCGTCGCGCTCCTCGAGGAACCCGCTGCCGATGCGGTTGTTGAAGTTGTAGGTGAGCTGCGAGATGCGCTGGCCGAGGCCCCAGAACGTGTCCACGTCGGCGGGCGTGCGGAAATGGATCGAGTCCTGGAAGGTCAGCATCACGCCGACCTTGTGCTGCGCCCGCGCGCGCGCGAAGTCGCTCGTGTCGTCGATGCGCGTGAACCAGTCGGAGTAGCCCGCGAGAAAGCCGTTCCAGCGGGCGAAGAACAGCAGGCCGTCGTCGTAATCGGCGGCGCCGTCGCCCAGAGCCAGGACGTTGATGCCCGACGAGCGGTACACGTCCCAGTCCGCCTGGGTGAACGTGCCGGGCCGCCCGAGCCAGACATCGCTCTTGGGCGGCCGTTGTTCGGTGAAGTTCGGGAAGCGGAACTGGTTGAGCAGGTCCACGACGGTCGTCTCCTGGACCAGCCGGATCGCGCGCGCGGAGTACTCCGTGGATGACTGGGCGAACAGGCGAAAGCGCCGGCGCAGGACGGCCGGCGCGCCGACGGCCGCCGCCGCGAGCCCCGCCAGCGCGGCCCGCCGTGTGATCTGACGCATGGGCGTGCTCCTCGAGGACAAATCGCGCGCCAAGGATACTGCGCAGTGCTAGGCTGTCGCCATGCGACACCTGGTGCTTCCGGTGGTCGTGGCGGCCGCCGCGTCCGTGTGGCCGCAGGCCCAGCCGCGCGTTCCGCCCTTCTCGGTCGTCGAGGCGACGATCCCCGACATGCAGCGCGCGATGCAGGAGCATCGGGTCACGTCGCGCGAGCTCGTGACGCAGTACCTCAACCGGATCGCGCTCTACGACAAGCGGATCAACGCGGCGATCTCGATCAATCCGCGGGCGCTCGAGGAGGCCGACGCGCGGGACCGCGAGCGCGAGCAAGGCCACGTCCGCGGCCCGCTCCACGGCATCCCGATCGCGCTCAAGGACAACATCCACACCAATGACATGCCGACGACCGGCGGCGCGCTGGCGTTTGCGAACTTCACGCCGCCGTTCGACGCGACGCTGACCAGGAACCTGCGCGACGCCGGCGCCGTGATCATCGCCAAGACGGTCCTCACCGAGCTCGCCAACTGGGTCTCCGGCGCGCCGACGCCGATGCCCGGCAACTACAGCGCCGTCGGCGGGTTCGCGTTCAATCCGTACGACCCGCGGCGCGACCCGCGCCCGTCGAGCGACGGCGGGCCCGTGCTGAGCACGGGCGGATCGAGCTCGGGCGCCGGCACGGCCGCGAATTTCTGGGCCGCGAACGTCGGCACCGACACCGCGGGATCGGTCGTCAATCCGGCGGCGCTCACGATGCTCGTCGGTCTGCGGCCGACGACGGGCCGCATCAGCCGTCACGGCATCATTCCGATCACCGCCGACCAGGACACCGCGGGCCCGATGGCGCGGACGGTCACCGACACCGCGATGCTGTTTGGCGTGCTGGAAAGCGCCGCGCCCGACCCCGCCGACGCGGCCACCTCGCGCTGCGCGCCGCCGCCGGGCCGCGACTATACGAAGTTCCTGACCCCGAACGGGCTGCGCGGCGTCCGCATCGGCATTCCGCGCGCGTACTACTACGATCGACTTCCGGCCGCCGGCGAGCCGGCCGGAGCGCCCGCGGCGGCGGCTGCGGGCGGCCGTGGCCGCGGGGGCCGCGGCGGGCTGTCCGACGCGCAGACGACGCTCATGGCCGACGCCATCGAGGTGCTCAAGGGCGGCGGCGCGATCGTCGTCGATCCGGCGAACATGCCGACGGTCCTCGAAGCGGATCCGACGAAGAACATCCTCTCGTATCCGATCTGTTCCGGCGTCAACAACGCGAAGGGCAAGGACGAGAACTGCTCGGTCGTGCTGAAGTACGGCATGAAGCGCGACTTCAACGCCTATCTCGCGTCGCTCGGCCCGCTGGCGCCGGTGAAGTCGCTGACCGAGTTGCGCGAGTGGAACACCGCACACGCGCGCGCCGGCGCGATCAAATACGGCCAGAGCAATCTCGACATCTCGGACGAGATGGACGTCGCGCAGGATCGCGCCCGCTACGAAGCCGACCGCGCGCGCGACCTCGCGCTTGCCGGCGACCGCGGTTTCACGGCCGCGATTGAAGACAACAAGGTCGACGCCCTGATGTTCCCCGGCTGGGCGATCTCGAATCTGGCCTCGCGTCCGGGATTCCCGGAGATCGTTGTCCCGATCGGCCTGACGCCGGGCGGCGGGGGAGGCGGCGGGGGCGGAGCCAATCCCTTCCCGGCCGGCTTCACGCCGAAGCCGACACCGTACAGCGCGGCGTTCGTGGGCCTCGCGTGCAGCGAGCCGAAGCTCTTTCAGATCGCGTATGCGTTCGAGCAGGCCACGAAGAAGCGCGTGCCGCCGGCGCTGACGGGGAAATAGGGCTGCATGCCTGGTGCTCAGTGCTCGGTGCTTCGAGCCTGCGTCAGCGCTCTAGGAGCGGCTGCCGCAGAGGAAGCCGGTCGTCGCCGCACGAGCACCTAGCAGACGCACCCAGTACCCAGCATGCAGCATGGAGCATGCAGCCTGCCTCGCGCCAGCGTCAGTGGCGCGCGAGCAGCTCCACCTGCACTCTCGCGTCGTTGAAGCATGCGCCGCCCGAGAGACCCTCGAGCGCGTCGGGTGCGAGCGCGGTGGCGGTCGCGCCGTTGAGCGTGCTCCGCGACCACAGGCCCTTCGGCAGCGACACGGCGCCCGGACGGATCTCGGGCGTGACCGACGCCTCGCAGTGCACCTCACCGAGTTCGTTGAAGACCCGAATGGTATCGCCCTCCGCAATCGACCGGACCTGCGCGTCCTGCGGATGAATCTTCAGCCGCGCGATGCCGGGGCGGAGTTCGCCGAGGGTCGATGAGATCGTGTGCTCGCTCGCGGGCGAGATCAGCGCGAGCGGATGCGCTCCGGTCCGCGGGTCCGGCACGTAGTGATACAGCGCGTGGCTCGCGGCAAGCTCCGGCGGGTAGAGATGCGCCTTCTGGTCGGGCGTCTTCGGCAGGACGTCCACGAACTGAATCGGCCGTCCGTCCGCCGGCCCCGGCGCGGGCCGGCCGTCGCTGAGCGGTCCGGCCAGCGCCTCCGGCAGGCGCGGCAGCGTCTCCATCAAGGCGCCCGCTTCACCGCACTCGTCCGACGCCTCGGCGAGGCCGAGGCGTTCCCCCAGCTCGCGGAACACCTCGTGGTTCGGCCGCGCTTCGCCCGCGGCCGCGATCACCGGCTGCACCACCTGCAGGTGATACGCGCCGTAGCCCTTCGCGATGTCGTAGTGTTCGAGGAACGTCGTCGCCGGCAGCACGACGTCGGCGTACGCGGTCGTGTCCGTCATGATCTGCTCGAAGACCACGGTGAACAGATCCTCGCGCGCCAGGCCGCGCCGCACGAGGTTCTGATCCGGAACGGTCGAGAGCGGATTGCAGTTGTAGACGAAGAGGACCGAGATCGGCGGATCCGGATCCTCGGTGAGCGCCCGCCCCAGGCGATTCATGTTGACGAGGCGCGTGGACGGCTCGGGCACGTCGATCAGCTGGTCGGATTTGACGCCCCAGGCGGCCGAGTTGCTCATCGTGTAGCCGCCGCCGCGGACGCCGAACTTGCCGCCGACCGCCGGCAGCGCGAGGATCGCCATGGTCGAGGCGCACCCGTTGCGGTTGCGCTCCTGACCCCAGCCGCAGCGGATCAACGCCGGAGAGATCGTGCCGTACCACTCGGCCACCGTGCGCAGGTCTTCGGCGGCGAGACCGGCTTCGGCCGCCGCGCGATCGATCGACCAGTCGCGCGCGGCCCGGCGCAGCTCGTCCACTCCGGTCGTATGCGCCGCGAGAAAGGCCTCGTCGGCCCGGCCGCGCTCGAAAAGGTCGTTGATGATGGCCAGCGCCACGGGCAGGTCCGTGCCCGGACGCAACGCGAGGTGCAGATCCGCGTGCCGCGCGAGCGGCGTCCGTCGCGGATCGATCACGACGACCCGCGCGCCCTGCTTCTGAGCCTTGTTGATGTGCGAGACGAGATGGATTCCGGTCGCCGACGGGTTGCAGCCCCACACGACGATGAGCCGGGCCGCCTCGAAATCGGGATAGGCGACGCCGGCCATCTTGCCGTACATCGACGTCGCCGCCAGGCCGGTGGGCGCCGCGCAGAGCGTGCGATCCAGCCGCGAGGCCCCGAATCGCCTGAAGAGGCGCGCGTCCTCCAGCTGGTGCGTGAGCAGGCCGTTCGACCCGCCGTAGTTGAAGGGCAGCACCGACTCGGCGCCGAAGGCGTCGCGCGCGTGGCGCATCCGCGCCGCAATCAGGTCGAGGGCTTCATCCCACGTCACGCGCTCGAACGCCGCCTTGCCCTTGGGGCCCTTGCGGATGGCCGGGTGGAGCAGCCGGTCGTCGTGATACACGCGCCGGTCGAAGCGCCGGACCTTGCCGCAGATGTACCCCTCGGTCGAGACCGCGCGGCGGCTGCCGTCAATCCGGAGCAGCCTGCCGCGCTCGACGGTGACGTCGAGGCTGCACGAGTCCGGGCAATCGAGCGGGCACGCGGTCTGGACCGTGGATCGACCCCAGGAGCGCGGCGGGGCGACCGGGGACTCAGCCATGCCACAGTGTAGCAGTCCGTTTACGACCGCCTGATGAAAAGTCCGCATCGTTGTGCGCTTTGGTACACGTAGAATGTCCCCGGACGACATCCTTCCGGAGGTCCTATGGCGAGCTTCCAGGATCGTGTGATTGGCGCATTGAAGCTTCAGGCATCGACGTTTGAAGAAGTCGAGAACGACGCGACCGCGACGCAGCAGGCGGCGACCGTGGTGGTGGCCGCGGCGGTCTCGCGCGCGCTGCCCGGGCTCATCTGGCTGGGCGCGCTGGGTTTCGGCGCCGGCTTGACGGCCTTCGTGCTCTCGCTCGTTCTCGCGCCAATCGCGTGGGCGGTCGGCTCCTACGTGCTGTTCTACGTCGGCACCAAGCTCATGCCCGGCAAGAACACGCAAGCCGACTGGGGCCAGCTGCTGCGCGTGAGCGGGTTCGCCGCCTCGCCTGGACTCTTCGGCATTCTGGTGGTGATCCCGATCCTCGGCCTCCTGATCGGCCTGGGCCTGGCCATCTGGCAGCTGATCGCGCTCGTCATCGGCGTGAAGCAGGCCCTCGAGTACGACGACACGATGAAGGCCGTCATCGTCTGCGTCATCGCGATGGTGATCATGTGGATCATCATGGCCATCGTCGGTTTCATGGGTTTGGCCGGTGCGGGCCTCGGCAGCCGCTTCATGTAACGTGTAGCGTGTGACCACTCGGGCGCGTCCGCGCGTCGTCATCATCGGCGGCGGCTTCGGCGGGCTCAACGCCGCGAAAGCGCTTCGTCATGCGCCGGTCGATGTGCTGCTCATCGACCGGCGCAACCATCACGTCTTCCAACCGCTCCTGTATCAGGTCGCGACGGCCGGTCTCTCGCCGGGCGACATCGCGTCGCCGATTCGCTGGATTCTCCGGCGGCAGGCCAATGTCGAGGTCTGGCTCGCCGAGGTGACCGCGATCGACGTCGATCACAAAACTGTGACCCTGGCCGACGGCCAGGCGCCGTACGACTACCTGATTGTCGCGGCCGGGGCGGCCCACGCCTATTTCGGGCACGACGACTGGCCGCGGTTCGCCCCGGGACTGAAGACGTTGGAGGATGCGCTCGATATACGACGTAGGGTTCTTCTCGCTTTCGAGGAAGCCGAGCGGGAAACGGACCCGGTCCGGCAACGGCGCCTGCTCACGTTCGTCGTCGTGGGCGGCGGGCCGACGGGCGTGGAGCTGGCGGGCGCGCTCGCGGAGATCTCGCGGCACGCTCTCGCGCACGATTTCCGGACGATCGATCCGGAGTCGGCGCGGATCATTCTGGTCGAAGGCGGACCGAACGTGCTGCCGGCGTATCCGGCGACGCTGTCGGCCTTCGCGCGGCGAGCGCTCGAGCGATTGGGCGTCGCCGTCTGGACGGGACGGACGGTGACAGGCGTGGAGGCAGACAAGGTGCAGATCGGCGCCGAGACCATCGAAGCGGGCACGATCCTCTGGGCAGCCGGGGTGTCGGCGTCGCCGCTGGGACGCGCCCTGGGCGGGCCGGTCGATCGCGTCGGACGCGTGCAGGTCAACGACGATCTCACGCTGCCGGGACACCCCGAGGTGTTCGTGATTGGCGATCTGGCGATCATGAACGGCAAGGACGGGCGGCCGCTGCCCGGCGTCGCGCAGGTGGCGATTCAGGGCGGCGTGCACGCGGCGCGCAGCATCGGCCGGGCGATCGCGGGACAGCCGCGCGAGCCGTTCGTGTACCGGAATCTCGGCAACCTCGCGACGATCGGCCGCAACTCGGCCGTGAGCGACCTGCCGTGGGGACGGTTCAAGGGCTATCCGGCGTGGCTCTTCTGGCTGTTCGTCCACATCCTGAAGCTCATCGGCTTCCGCAACCGATTGTCGGTCATGACCCAGTGGGCGTTCGCGTATCTGACGTACCAGCGGTCCGTGCGTCTCATTACGGGAGAGGATCCATGGCCAAGCCACAAGTAACGCCGTCCGAGCCGGTGACGTTCTGGCTCGTCGCGCCGCTGGCGGCCGCGGGCCTCGCGCTCGTGCCCATCCCGGGCTGGGTCGTCGAGCAGTTCTACTCGCGCGGCGTCTACGTGCAGATCCAGCGGTGGCTCACGGCCGGCAGCAACCTCGTGCCGTTTGCGCTCGTGGACCTCTTCATCGTGTTCGCGGTCTACCTCGCGCTCAAGCGGTTCGTGAGGCTCCTGAGCGTGGCGCGCCACGAAAGCATCGTGGACGCCGCCTGGGAGGGCATCCGCCGCGTCGCGCGGGCCGCGGCGATGCTGACGATCGTGTTCATGTGCTTCTGGGGCTTGAATTACCGCCGGCTGACGATTGAGTTCACCCTGCGATCGGACGCCGGCGCCACGCCGCTCACGCCTGAGTTCCTGCAGGGCGGGATCTCGGACGCCAACGCGCTGGCGACCCGCCTGCGCATCGGCTCCTCGACGGCCGACGTCCTCAGCTTCGAGGGCGTGTCGAAGGCGCTCCGCGATCCGATGAACGAGGCGCTCGCACAGCTCAACCGCGAGCCCCTGCGCACCGCCGGCCGCCCGAAGTACTCGCTGCTCCTGACGCCGTTCTTCACCTGGTCGGGCGTCGATGGGATGCTCAACCCGCTCGCGCTCGAGACCATCGTCCAGCCGGACCTGCTGCCGTTCGAGCGGCCCTACGTGCTCGCGCACGAGTGGGCGCACCTGTCGGGCGAGGCCGATGAGGCTGAAGCGAGCGCCGTCGGCTGGTATGCCTGCATGCACGGCCCGGCGCCCCTGGCCTACAGCGCCAGCCTCTATCTGATCATGGAAGCGCGCGCCGCGCTCCCCGCCGACCGCGCCCAGTTCGTGACGAGCCAGCTCGACCCCGGCGTGCGATCCGACCTCGAGGCGATTGCCGATCGGCTGAGGAACCGTCGCCCGGAAATCCAGATGGCCGCGAACCGCGTCTACGATTCGTACCTCAGAGCCAATCGCGTGTCGGACGGGATGGAAAGCTACGGCCGTGCGGTGTCGCTCATCCTGACGCCGCCGTTCCGGGATGCGCTGAGCAAGTATCAGTTCAGAAGGAGATAACGGGTTCGCAGGGCCTCGGCGACGGTCTCTACTCGCTGAACTCTCTCAGCTCGTGCGCGATGCCGACCCACGAGAGGGCGCGCAGCACGTAGTACGTGATGTCCACTTCCCACCAGCGAACGCCCTGGCGGACGCTCGACATGAAGTAATGATGGTTGTTGTGCCAGCCCTCGCCGAGCGTGACGAGCGCGAGGAAGAAGTTGTTGCGGCTCTCGTCGGGCGTCGCAAACCGCCGCGAGCCCCAGATGTGCGCCAGCGAGTTGATCAGGAACGTGCCGTGGTACAGCACGACCGTTGACACGAGGAAACCCCACACGAACGCGCCCCATCCGCCGATCAGGAAAATCGCGACCGCGTAGGCCACGGTCGGCACCAGGTGGAAGCGATCGAGCCAGCGCAGCTCGGGATAGCGGGAGAAATCGGCGATGCGGCGCGGGTCGTAGTCGTCGTACTCGTCGGACAGAATCCAGCCGAGGTGCGACCACCAGAAGCCCTCGTGCACCGGCGAGTGCAGGTCGGCCTGGCGGTCCGAGTTCAGGTGATGGTCGCGGTGGTGCGACGCCCACCACAGGACGCCCTTCTGCCCGGACGTCTGGGCGAGCCAGGCGAGCATGAACTGCCAGAAGCGATTCAGCTTGAACGATCGATGGCTGAAGTACCGGTGGTAGCCGGCCGTCACCGCGAACATGCGCAGCAGATACGACCCGGCAAGCCACAGCAGGTATTCGAGACGGAACGGAACGGTCAGGACGAGCAGGACGGAGGCGTGCAGCACAAGAAACGGCAGCATCGTGCCCAGGTCGTAGTTCTTCCGCTTCAGAGCGAGTTCAGCCATCCACGCATCCTGTGTCAGTGGAAAGTCCCGGCCCGGACGGCCCGGGACCACGCGAGATAACCATACTAGTTTACCATCGACCGGGCTCGCGCGTATTAGTTATCGGCGCCTCGGGCCGCCGCCCTTATGTCCGTCGCCGCGTGGAACTTGACGCGCCTGCCGCGCGTCAAACACCCGCGATCCCGTGTTGTGGCCGTCCACAGGCGAGCGCCCACGCGATGAATGACCTGAAGTTCGGTTTTCGCATCCTCATCAAGCGTCCCGGCACGTCGCTCCTCGCCATCGTCGCGCTCGGGCTCGGCATCGGACTGACGACGACGATGTTCAGCATCGTGCAGGGGGTGTTTCTCCG
>Ga0335084_10001980_pt1 | contig 19505 bp, 13 predicted proteins | sample Lox_Sample_44_FD_206721 | JGI IMG/M metagenome (GOLD analysis project Ga0335084, IMG submission 206721) | Soil microbial communities from Loxahatchee National Wildlife Refuge, Florida, United States - Lox_Sample_4.4 | ecosystem: Environmental > Terrestrial > Soil > Wetlands | place: USA...
ATGACCTCGTCTCCGCGTGCGGCCATCTGGCGACAAAACTCTAGCCCGATGCCTCTGTTCGCACCTGTCACCAGCACCGCGTCATCCATGGTCATCTCCTATGCCGCTGGCCCATACTACTCCGTCTTGAGGCGCTGCCCTGCTGACACTGCCGCCAATTGGCCGGCCTCGCAGATTCCGGAACAGGGAGCGGGACAACGCCGACGCGGCGGCGCGCGTTTCGTGTCACCCAACGTGACGCGGTTCAGGGGCGCGCGGAGGAGGAGCCAGCAAAGCTAGACGGCGCTCCTCGGCGCGTCCCCTGCAACCGCTGGTTGGGCTCCGCGCTCCAAGACGAGAGATACCGTTTCACATAAGCACTAAGGGAAGCAAGAGAAACAGAGTAAGAACTGAACTTACGAGGAACAGGATGTTGGCGGCGAATAGCCATCGATGCTTCGACAACGCAATCTTGTCGACCGTCAAACACCATCGCTGCATCGCTTCCTGCAAATCGTCATCTGGTACACCAGGTGGATCGCTTGCGCGCTTCATTAGCTTGTATGTGTCGATGGCTTCCATCTGTACGGGAACCGTACAGATTACCTTTGCCGCGCAAAACACCAGGGCTACCAATGGTACGAAAAAGAGCGGTACGACCCACAGCGAGAACGGCAGATGATCCTTAACTCCTCCTAGCGCGACAACGGCGAAGAAAAGTCCCTGGAGAAGTCCTCCAATGGTTATAAGTTGCTTCGCGGCGGCGTCGAATCGGGCGATAACCTGCATGGGGCCATCAATGCGTGCGCTGGCCCAATGCTGGAGGATAGCCTCAAACGACTGTTTACTAGAGAAGGATGCTGGCAAGGGCATCTGCGTCGCCGACTGACTCATGGGTCGTTGATCTCCGCAAGTGAGGCCCAACGAGAAGGCTCAGGGGCGCGCGGCTTCATCGCGCTTCCCCTGCAGCGCCGGGTTAGAGCGCGAGTCTCTCGCCACCAGCCAGAACACTGCTCCCGCCACAATACCGGCCATGACATAGAGCGTAAGGTCAGGCAACCAACGTCGCTCGAAATAGGGACCTGTGAATGGGTACGCTGACGCAAGCCAAGCGGGCAGACTACACAAAAAACCCGCAAATACCGCGTGCCACCACTTCAACTTGAGGAACCGGCGAAAAACAAGATAGCTGGGAACTCCGAAAAGCAAAGCGCTTGGATAAGCAATGATGACCCCGGCCATCGGTAACACCCACCAGCCGCTCCTAAGATCCCCAGACGCTGCAGCGACTACAGTCGACGACACGAGTACGCCAACAAGTGGGGCAAAGGCGAATCCGACAATGACCCTAAACATCCCGCGCTCTAACATTCTTAGTAGACAGACAACGTCCGTGTTATTCCACGGACAATGTCCGCCTATCACGCCGCAGCTAAGGCCATTGCCGACCCGCTGGCGCTCCACTTTCACGGATCCAGACTAGCACCCGATCGAGCACTTGCCAACCGTTCAACGCACCCGATCAGGCGTTGGGCGTGTGCGCCTCTCGCCGGTGATAGACGGACGATGTCCGGGTTTGCCTTGTCTTGGGTCGGGCGGCGCCGGCGGGCCCTGTGAAGATGCATGGCAAGCCGGAGTCAGCGCGATGCAGCGGTCTGGAAATCGCTCGGCGACTCGTGCATGAGAGATGACGGTTGGACCCGGCAGCTCGGCGTGCGGACGGTGCAGGCCTTATAACCGCACGACTTGGGTGGCGCTCCGTGCGTGGTCGCGTCGTCGCACAGCTCCGGTGCGAGCGAGTTGCAGTCGTAGCTCGTCGCAGCTCTCCGGCCTCCACCGGTTGCAGTGAGGCTCGAGTATCGCTACGTTCTGGTACCTCTCGGGCCACAGGTAACAGGCTCGGACCCGGCATTGCAAGCCGGTCGAGAACGCGGAGGCTGCGAACGAGGCGTTCGTCTTCTCGATGCTGTGGAGTCGGGCGCGCGAGTTCTCGCGCCGTCGCCACACTTTGACGGGCCTGCCCGCGCAGCTTGTGTTCTGCTCAGCGGCGGTCCGGCACGCACGCGAGGGCGCCCGCGGGCGTGCGGCAGGTTCCCGCAATCGAGTTGCCGTGAGGAGAGGTGAATCGGCATGCGGAGCCGGACGAGAGCCCAGCGCACGCCGCGACTGCTTCCGGGGGCGGCTGGCGGCCGCCGCCTCGCGGGCCGTTCGGCGGTCCGCCGGGGCCGACCTGTTCGAGTGGAGCGAACTCCGCTTGCATGCGCACCTTCACTGGCTTACCCCGGAAACATCCGATCGAGTACGGGTATTCGCGCGTGAGCACATAGTGGTACATCACGACTTCTCTTCCGTCCCACGGGATGCGGCTCACGCGCCCGTGGCACTCGTCGAGGTCGGCGTTGGTCAGCTCTCTCCCGTTCTCGTCGTACATGCTGTAGATGCCGAAGCCGTCGAGCGCATACCCGATCAGGGCGTTGTTGGCGGCAACACCGGAAACGCAAGGGGTGGGCCCATGATAGTGGTATTGACCTGCGCGCTGAGGATGGCCGTTGCAGTGGTCCTGCACTTCGTGCGCGGCCGCGTCGCGCCCGCCGGCATCGAGCGCGTTGAAGAGCGCAACGCCGCTCGACAGGATGCCGATCATCCCCATCGGCACGCACTCCGGCACGGAGGCGGGCACCGGTGCAGCCGGCAAAGACAAGGCGATCTGCTGTGGTGCGATGCCATTGGGGTTGCGGTCGATCGCGTATGCGGGATCGCTCGGCCGCACCGGGAAATTGCCGGTCGCATGGTTCGTCGGCAGGCCATTGCCTCGGATGCGCCGCTCGCCGTTCGCGGTGGTCATGCTCAGCGTAGCGTCAGGCCACGCGACCTCTCCCTGCACCACGATCTTCCTCGTCGCGTCCCACGTCGAGCCGTGGATCCAGTCGCCCGTATGCTGCGCACCGCCGCCGCGAAAGCGAGCCGTGCACGAGTAGACATACCCGCGCTTCGGCTCCGAGCTCACCTTGCCATCGCCCAAGGGAAGCGCGCGCGGATCGAGCACGTCGAGCCGACCCTCGGCGGCACGGCAATCGTTCGGGCAAGCCCAAGCGGCGGCGATCGTGGCGAGCAGGAAGGCGAACGCGAAGCCGACATCGCGTCGGCGGGGCTTGGCGCCCGGGCGCACGCGGGTTGTCAACGTTCGGGCTCGGAAGTGGCGGGCACCTGAAGCCGGTCGGTAACGCGCAGCTTGCGCACGACGAGCTCATCGATCTCCACCCGGCGAAACCGAGCACGGCCGACCGAGAGTCGGCCGATGGCGAGTGCGCCGATCGCCAGCGCACCGATGGCCAGTGCTCCCAGCGCCAGGGCACCCAGGGCTCGCGAACCGGCGCGAGCGGATCGAACTCGCCGAGACCGCTCCGTAGTCGACTGTGCAGAGAACAAGCCGGGGCTCAGGCCTTCGTCGACCGGAGCATGTTCACGCCGCGGCATCGGATGATCCATCTGGGGTGTCCTGTCGCGCGCAACGCGGCCTCACGCGAAGCGGCCTTTCAGTCTCGCGCGAGCGGATTGGGCGTCGGCTCGCCGATCTTGGTGAACGTGTTGCGGTCCGTGTGGTGAAAAGGCTCGGTGTTGCCGCGAATCATCAGGATCGTGTCCTCGTCGTAGGACCAAGTCCCGTCGGGGTTGATCGTCACCTTGATGCGATATTCCAACGTCTTGAAGGCATACTCGAGGAACGGGTTGGAGCAGATCCCGTTCGTCTCCACCCCCCGCCTGGCGACCAGCTCGAAGGTCGTGGCGTCCTCGGCAGCCTGCCCGAACGCCATCGCCACCTGGCCGCGCGGGATCGCGAGCGTCTGGATCAAGTTGCCGGTCGCCGGCTCCCACAGCCAGTAGCCGATCTGGTCGTGATAGGTCTCCACCTCCCCGGGCTTCACGATGTGCGTGTGGTAGCGCAGCCCATAGAAGAGCTGCGGTCCGTTCGCCTGCGGATCGATGGGCTGCAGCTCCATTCGCTCGACGAATACCTGCCTCTTCGGGCCCTCGGGCTTCGGGTTGACGTCCAGGCCACGGGTTCCCTGCCAGATCCCGGCCATGCGGGTGAGCGGGCCGAGGTTCCTCAGCGTATGAACGTCGAGATCGGCGGGCTCGGTGTAGATGTCGTCGGGATAGTCGCTCATGGCTTTCCTGCCGGCGGCGAAGACTCTGATGCGATCGCGGAGTGGCTCGGCCGCCGGGAGCGTTCCCCGCACCGAGGAAGCCTGCACCGCCCCCCGAGCGCGGGATCATGTGGAGCGTGAGGCTCCATCGCGATGGGTACGGACCCCCTTCACGCCGCCCCTGCGCTGGGTCGGGGATGCCGCTCGCGCCAGAACGGAGCCGAGGCGCCTACGACCACACCGGCTTCGTGCGGACGCGCTCGCTCTGTAAGCTATGCGGAGGGGGGCCGCCCTGAGGGATCAGACGGGGGTCGTGTCACTTGGGGGCGGCTGGACTGGCTCGTCCTTGGCCGGCTGCTGCTGCGTCTCGGCTTTGCGCTGCCGTTTTTCCTCCTTCTTCTGCTTCTTAGCAAGGTCTCTTTGGCGCTTGGCGAACGCATAGTTGGGCTTGGGCATGTGCGATCCTGTTCGGTCCGATTCGAGGTCTAGATGACGCTTAAGTATACCGCCTTCCCCGCCCCGCGACGCTCAGATCAGCACCGAGTACCCGCCGTCCACGGGGATCGCGGTGCCGGTGAGGAAATTCGACTCGGAGCTCGCCAGGAACACGGCGATGCCGGCGAAGTCGTCGATGTTGCCCCAGCGCCCGGCCGGCGTGCCGGCGAGGACGCGATCGTTAAGGCCCGGAATCACTTTGCGGGCCTCGCGGGTGAGATCGGTGTCCACCCAGCCCGGCAGCACCGCGTTGACCTGGATGTTGTCGCTGGCCCATGCGGTGGCGAGCGACTTCGTGAGCTGGACGATGCCGCCCTTGCTCGCGCCGTATGCCGGAGCGAACGCCGCGCCGAAGATGGAGAGCATCGAGCCGATGTTGATGACCTTGCCGCCGCCGGCGCGCTTCAGATGCGGGTACGCGCTGCGCGAACACAGGAAGGCGCTGGTCAGGTTCGTGTCCATCACCTGGCGCCATTCGTCTAGCTTCAGCTCGTGAGCGGGCTTGCGGATGTTGATGCCGGCGTTGTTCACCAGGATGTCGATGCGGCCGCAGCGCTGCGCCGTCTCGGCGATCAGCGCATCGACGGCTCGCTCGTCGTTCACGTCGACGCCGACCGCGAGCGAGTCCGAACCGAGCGCCCGCAGCTCACGCACCGCGGCGTTCGACTTGTCAGCATTGCGCGCGGCAACGACGACGCGCGCGCCGGCGCCGGCCAGCCCGCGCGCCATGCCAAGACCGATGCCTCCATTGCCTCCGGTGACGATGGCAACCTTTCCTTTCAAGTCGAACACATCTGCCTCCTCGACTGGACGACGGCCATGATACGAAACGCTACGCGCTGATAGTGGCAAAGCGAACCGCGAGCGTCAATGTCGCGCAACCCCGCGATTCGATTCAGAGAGCGGATCCCAGCCAACCCGAGCGTCAGCCTGGGCGCGGACCGTATGCCTGTTTCGCCCATTCCACGGTCGCCTGCGCGGCCGGCCCCACGTCCGTCGGAGAAACCCCGAACCGCTCGCGGAACCGGCGATCGTCCACGACGAAAGGCTCGTCCCACTGGTAGAGCATCTCGCCCATCTCCCGCATCAAAGGCACGAACAGACCCATGACGCTCACGATCCAGCGCGGAACGGGAGCCACGCGGATCTCGCGCCCGAGCGCCTGCGAGAAGCGGCCGACCAGATCTCGCAGCGACCCGGCGGCCTGGCAGGGGAGCATCCAGGCGCGCCCGACCACATCCTCGGCTGAGCAGCCGAGCAGCGCGAGCCCGGCTGCGACATCGGGGATGTAGTGGTAGGTGTGCCGCGCATCGGGGCTGACCGGCGACCATACCGTGCTTCCCGCCAGCGCGGGCTTCCAGAAATAATCGCCGAGGTAGGTCAGGGAACCGCCTGGACCGTAGAAGTCCGACGCCCGCCCCGAAACCGCACGCACCTCGCCTCGCCGGTGAGCGTCCAACAGCCGTTCGGCCGCCCGCGCGCGGATCTCGCCTTTCTTGCTGCACGGGTTCATCGGCGTGTCCTCGTCCATGGGGCGCCCGTCCGTCCGCCCGAGCATGTAGAGGTTGTCTAGCACCACCAGCCGGGCTCCGGCACGACCCGCCGCCGAGATCAGATTCGCCATGTAGCGCGGGACAAGCACGGCCCAGACGGACGTGTCGTAGGGCGGGTTCATGCAGTGATACACCGCCGCGGCCCCCACGGTGGCTGTCTCACAGAATGCAGCATCCGAGGCATCGCCGAGGAGGAGCTCGGCGCCTGAGGTGACCTGGGCGGCCGAGCGCTTGACGACGCGGACGCGCATTCCGCTCTCCAGCAGCCGCGCCGCGAGTGGATTGCCTACCTGCCCAGCGCCGAAGATGACGTGCAGGTCCTTGATCATGCTCACCCCTACTTCGGCCGTGCCGTTGCATCCGCAACGGGGCCGGTAGCCCCGGACTCTCGTCGAGGCGGTTTGCGCACCGCTCCCGGCCCCGCCTCGCCCCGCATTGCCCGGCCGCGATCGCCCAGCTTAGCCCAACTCGTCAAGGCCCACCGGGAAGCCGCTCATCGCGAGCAACCGCTGCTCCTGCCACTCCGGATGCGCGGTCGAGGGCCTGCGCGCGCAGCCGGCGAGCGGCACCAATATCCGCTCCCGCGGTCCAACGCGCCCAGACGGCCGGGGGGCGCATGTGGCGCAGACGCACCCGCATAACCCTTGCTATCATCCACTGGTGCCGCAGGCACGGGAACGGTGCCGCGGCTTCTTTATTTGCTCCGGAGGAGCGATCGGGGCCGGACCACCGGACCGCGCCCCTGAGAAAGAGCCGGAATACAGCTCGCGCGCAGGCCGCGGCACCGACCGCGGCCAGGTTGATCACCGCTACAACGAAGCTCTCCGATGTGGATCGTCCAGCTGGCGCTGCGCCGGCCCTATACCTTCATCGTTCTCGCGCTGCTCATCTTCATCATCGGGCCCTTGATGATCCTGCGCACCCCGATCACCCCGGGGACGCCGACCGACATCTTCCCGAACATCAACATCACGGTGGTGAGCGTCATCTGGCGCTATGCCGGCCTGTCAAGCGAGGAGATGGAGGGGCGCATCGTCTCCCAGTTCGAGCGCGCGCTCACCGTCACGGTCAACGACATCGAGCACATCGAGTCCCAGACGTACAACGGCACCGGCGTCATCAAGGTGTTCTTCCATCCGAGCGCCAACATCCAGACCAGCCTGGCGCAGGTCGTGGCGATCTCGCAGACCGTGCTGAACAACTTCCCACCCGGAGCCGTTCCGCCGCTGATCCTGCAGTACACCGCATCGACCGTCCCCATCCTCCAGCTCGCGCTGTCGAGCAAGAGCCTCGCCGAACATGAGCTGAACGACCTCGCCAACAGCTTCATGCGCACGCAGCTCGCTACCGTGCAGGGTGCGGTGCTGCCGTTCCCTTACGGAGGGAAGGTGCGACAGGTGCTGGTGGACATCGACTCCCGCGCGCTGCAGGCGAAGGGGCTCTCGCCCCAGGACGTGGTCAGCACGCTCAACCAGCAGAACCTCATCCTGCCGACCGGAACCGTCAAGATCGGCTCGCTGGAATACGACGTGGCGCTCAACGGCAGCCCGAAGACGATCCAGGAGATGAACGAGCTGCCGATCAAGACGGTGCAGGGAAGCACGATCTATCTGCGCGACGTGGCGCACGTGCGCGACGGCTTCGTGCCGCAGCAGAATGTCGTGCGGCACGACGGCCAGCGCGCCGTGCTGCTCACCATCTTGAAGTACGGCAACGCCTCGACACTCGACATCGTCGACCGCGTCAAGACGGAGATCCCGCGCATCCAGGCGGCGCTGCCGCCGGCGCTCGAGCTGCAGACGGCGCTGGATCAGTCGCTGTTCGTGCGCGCGGCCGTGCACGGTGTGGTGTACGAGGCGATCCTGGCGGGCTGTCTCACGGCGCTGATGATCCTGCTGTTCCTGGGAAGCTGGCGCAGTACGCTGATCATCGCCATATCCATCCCGCTCGCCATGCTCACCTCGATGAGCATCCTCTCGGCTCTGGGCGAGACTATCAACATCATGACGCTGGGCGGACTGGCGCTGGCGGTCGGGATCCTGGTGGACGATGCCACCGTCGCGATCGAGAACATGAGCCAGCACCTGGAGCAAGGCAAGTCGCTCGAGCAGGCGATCCTCGACGGCGCGCAGCAGATCGCCATTCCCACGTTCGTCTCGACGCTGTGCATCTGCATCGTGTTCGTGCCGATGTTCCTGCTCACCGGCGTGGCGCGCTATCTGTTCGTGCCGATGGCGGAGGCGGTGGTGTTCGCGATGCTCGCCTCCTACTTCTTTTCGCGCACGCTGGTCCCGACGCTGGCGAAGTATCTGCTACGCACCGAGGACCACGGTGAGTCGAAGCGCAAGGCCAGCCGCTGGAATCTGCTCGGGCAGATCCATCACCGATTCGAGGCGGGCTTCGCGCTGGTGCGCGACGCGTATCGTGGCCTGCTGGAGCGCTCCATGGCCACCCCGCTGGTCTTCATCGGACTGTTCCTGGCCGGCTGCGCAGCCTCCGCGCTGTTGCTGCCGTTCGTCGGCAGCGACTTCTTCCCGTCGGTGGACGCCGGCCAGTTCAAGCTCCACGTGCGCGCCAAGACCGGAACGCGCATCGAGGAGACTGCGCGCCTGTGCGACTTGGTGGAAGCGGACATCCGCAACGTGATTCCTGCGAGCGAGGTGGAGACGATCCTGGACAACATCGGGCTGCCCACCAGCGGCACGAACCTCTCCTACAACAACTCGGGAACCGCGGGCCCGGCGGACGCCGACATCACCGTGTCGCTCAGGTCGGGCCATCGGCCCACCGACGAGTACATCCGCATGCTGCGGCGTCAGCTCCCGGACAGCTTTCCCGGAGTGGTGTTCTACTTCCTGCCCGCGGACATCGTGAGCCAGATCCTAAACTTCGGGCTGCCGGCGCCGATCGACATCCAGGTCGTCGGGCGCGACATCGAGGGCAACCACAAGTACGCACTCGCCCTGCTCGAGAAGCTCAAGCAGGTGACCGGAATCGCGGATCTGCGCATCCAGCAGCCGTTCGACCAGCCCAAGCTCGATCTTGCCGTGGACCGCACCAAGGCGCAGCAGATCGGGCTGTCGCAGAAGGACGTGGCGACCAACCTGCTGGTGGCGCTGAGCGGCAGCTTCCAGACCAGCCCGAGCTTCTACCTCAACTGGAAGAACGGCGTGAGCTACCAGGTCATCACGCAAGCGCCGCAGTATCGGATCGATTCGCTGCAGACGCTGGCGAACATCCCGATCACCGGCAGCGCTCGCGCGCAGCCGGAGATCCTCGGAAACCTGGCGAGCGTGAGCCGCGGCGCCGAGCGCGCGGTGATCAGCCACTGGAATGTGCAGCCGGTGATCGACATCTACGGCGGTGTGCAACAGCGCGATCTGGGCGGCGTGGCGGACGACGTGACCGCCATTGTCGGCGAGAGCAAGAAGGATCTGCCCAAGGGCTCTCGGCTGATCCTGCGCGGGCAGATGGAGACGATGCACTCCTCGTTCACCGGCCTGCTGTTCGGACTGGTCTTCGCCATCGTGCTCGTCTACCTGCTGCTGGTGGTGAACTTCCAGTCCTGGCTCGATCCGTTCATCATCATCACCGCGCTGCCTGCGGCGCTGGCCGGCATCGTGTGGATGCTGTTCGTCGCGCACACCCGGATCAGCGTGCCCGCATTGACGGGCGCCATCATGGCCATGGGGATCGCTACGGCCAACAGCATTCTGGTGGTGAGCTTCGCACGCGAGCGCCTCCAGGGAGGCTGGGATGCGGTCGCCTCGGCGATCGACGCCGGATTCACGCGCTTCCGCCCGGTGCTGATGACGGCGCTCGCGATGATCATCGGCATGGTGCCGATGTCGCTGGGTCTCGGTGAGGGGGGCGAACAGAACGCGCCGCTTGGGCGTGCCGTGATCGGTGGCCTGGTGCTGGCGACCATCGCTACGCTGTTCTTCGTGCCGGTGGTCTTCGCAGCGATCCACGGCTGGCGCGCAGGCCGCCAGTCCGAGACACCGGTTGCGGTCTAGCCTGAAACAGCAGAGACGAGAGTTTGGATCGGTCGAGAAAGGACCCATGAACCCGCCCCGCTTCTCCTTGAACGGGTCCGTTGGCAGACGGGGCGTCCGGAAACGCTGGATTGCGATCGCGATCCTCCTCGCGGTGTTCGGTGCGGCGCTCGTCTGGGGCATCCTGCCGCGCTTGGCGGCCACCGCCGCGCTCAAGCGGGAGACCAGGGAGCTCAACATTCCGACCGTCTCCGTGATCCAGCCGAAGATGGGCGAGGCGGCGCAGGAGCTGGTGCTGCCGGGCAACGTGCAGGCGTTCATCGACACGCCGATCTACGCGCGGACGAACGGGTATCTGAAGCGCTGGTATGCCGACATCGGCACCCACGTCAAGGTAGGTCAACTGCTGGCCGAGATCGATACGCCGGAGATCGACGACCAGCTGCAGCAGGCGCGCGCCGACCTGGCCATCGCCAAGGCGAACTTCGACTTGGCGCAGACGACGGCGGAACGCTGGCAGGGGTTGCTCAAGAGCAACTCGGTCTCCCGGCAAGAAACCGACGAGAAGCTGGGCGATATGCAGGCCAAGAAGGCGGCGCTGGAGGCGGCGAGGTTCAACGTCGCGCGCCTGGAGAAGCTGCAATCGTTCAATCAGATCTATGCACCGTATGCCGGCGTGGTGACGGCGCGCAACACCGATGTGGGCGCGCTGGTCGACGCGGGCGCAGCGCCGGCGAAGGAGCTGTTCCACATCGCTTCCACCGACCGCATGCGCGTGTATGTGAACGTGCCGCAGATCTACTCGCGCGACGCCGCACCCGGGGTGCCCGCCGAGCTGACGCTGGCCGAGTTCCCGGATCGGCGCTTCAAAGGGACGCTGGTGCGGACCAGCCGCGCCATCGACGCGGCTTCCCGCACCCTGCTCGCCGAGATCAGCGTGGACAACCCCACCGGAGAGCTGCTGCCCGGTGCGTATGCGCAAGTGCATTTCAAGCTCAAGCTGGCCAACCGGGCGCTGATCGTTCCCGTGAACGCGCTGCTGTTTCGGCCGGAAGGTGTGCAGGTCGCCGTCGTACAGCAGGACCAGCGTGTGGGGCTGGTCAAAGTCGTGCTGGGCCGCGACTTCGGCACCGAGATCGAAGTCGTCTCGGGGCTCACCGGTGACGAATCCATCATCCTGAATCCGGCCGATTCGCTCACCGGCGGTACGCAGGTGCGCATCGTCAAAGGCTCGGCGGCGTCCAAGGCCGGCAAATGAGCGCGCGCGCGGCTTACGCACTGGTGCGGGCAGGCTGGCGCTGCTGCGCCGGGCTCGCGACCTTGCTGTGCGCCTGCGCCGTGACGCTGCTGTGCGCCTGCGCCGTGACGCTGCTGTGCGCCTGCACAGTCGGCCCCGACTACGTCAAGCCCCCGGTCGCGATTCCGGCGGCATACAAGGAAGCCCAGACGGACGGCAGCAAGTGGAAGCCGTCCACACCGCAGGAGAGCGCGCCGCGCGGAAACTGGTGGACAGTGTTCCAAGACACCCGGCTCGATGCGCTGGAGCCGCAGGTCGCGATCTCCAATCAGACGATCGCAGGCGCGGAAGCGAACTACCGTCAAGCGCGGGCGCTGGTGCAGGCGACCCGCGCGGGCTATTTCCCGACCGTCACTGCGGGTGCAGCCGTCACGCGTTTTCGCCGATCGGAAAACGTGCCGGGAAACACAGAGGCGACAATCGGGCCCAGCAACAATTTCCTGCTGCCGGTGGAAGTGTCGTGGGAGCTGGACCTATGGGGCAAGGTCCGCCGTTCGGTCGAGTCGAGCCAGGCGGCAGCCCAAGCGTCGGCGGCGGATCTGGAGACTGCGCGGCTCAGTGTCCAGGCCGAGCTGGCGCTGGACTACTTCCAGCTGCGCGGCGTAGATGCCGAGCGCCAGCTCCTGGAACAGACCATCGTCGCGTTTCGCACCGCGCTCGAGCTGACGCGCAACCGCTTCGAGGGCGGCGTCGCCTCCGAGGTCGACGTGGTGCTGGCCGAGACGCAGCTCAGGACGGCCGAAGCGGAGGCCATCGATCTCGGGGTCCAGCGGGCGCAGCTGGAACATGCGATTGCAACGCTGCTGGGCAAGCCGCCGGCGGATGTGGCGCTCGCAGTCGCACCGCTCGACGCATCTCCGCCGGACGTGCCCTCTGGCGTACCGTCGCAGCTGCTCGAGCGCAGGCCGGATATCGCCTCGGCCGAACGGCAGATGGCCGCGGCGAATGCGCGGATCGGGGTCGCCATCGCTGCGTACTATCCGAGCGTCACGCTCACGGCGCTGGGCGGGTTCAACGCCTCGAGCATCGACCAGTGGTTCTCCTGGCCCAGCCGGTTCTGGGCGGTCGGTCCCCAGATCTCAGAGACAGTATTCGACGGTGGGCTGCGCAGTGCGTTGACCGACAGCGCGCGCGCAGCCTATGACGGCACGATTGCCAACTACCGGCAGACCGTGTTGTCGGCGTTTCAGGACGTAGAGGACAACCTCGCCGCACTGCGCATCCTCGCCGATGAAGCGCAGGTGGAGGCAGCCGCCGTCCGGGCTGCGCGGCGCTCGGTCACGCTGACGACTAACCGGTACGAAGCCGGCGCGGCCAACTACCTGGAGGTGGTCGTGGCGCAGGCCGCTGCCCTGAACAACGAGCGCACGGCGGTGGACATCGCGACGCGTCGAATGGCGGCCGGCGTGCGTCTGGTCAAGGCGCTGGGCGGCGGCTGGAACGTCGCGGATCTCCCGACCCCCGAAGAGGTCACTGCGCGAACCGGGACCGAACCGTCTCACGCCGCCCAGTAGCGGGCGCTCGCTCCGCACCGCGGCGGCACTAGGTGCTGCGGCTAGTGTTTCGCCTGCGCGGCGAGATAGCGGCGCCAACCGCCGAAGCGGGAGATGTCGTTCGCATCGGCGATCGCCCAGCTCTCCGACAGGAAGCCTTGCACCCACTCGCCGTCCTCCAGCTCGATGCGTCCGATCCCGAGCGGGGACGGGATCGCGGCTACGAACGAGCCGAACGCGCTCGCCGGCATCTGCCACACCTCCAGCTCGATCGACGCCCCTCCGCCCGAGCCGTCCCGCACCAGTCCCGGCTTGGGCGGCGTAGTGCCTGGGAGCGCATACAGGCGGTAACGCGCAGCGGTGCGCGCCATCCGCTCCAGGCGCGCCCCGCGCTGGACCAGCTCATGATTGAGCGGCAGCCCGTTCAGGTGTGCGCCCACCACCGCGACCTTGACCACGTCCTTGCCGGGCGGAACCGGCGAGGGCGACGGCAGACTATCCTCCAGGGCTCCCATGCGCAGGCCGGTGCGCTGATGGAAGCGCTGGGCGAGGTCGGCGAGCATGAGGTCGCTGCCCGCCGGCCCGAGCAGCGTGATGCCGTTAGGCAGCCCGTCCTCTCGCAGAGCGGCCGGCACGGCGAAGCCGGCGAGGTCGAGCAGATTGACGTAGTTCGTGTACAGGCCAAGCCGGCGGTTGGTCTGGTACGGCTCGGCGAGCACCGCCTCGATCGTGTACGCCGTGGGTGCGGTGGGCACCACGAGCACGTCGGCAGCGTCCCATACGCGCCCTGCCTTTCGCCGCAGCTCGCGGATCCGCGTGATGGTCTGGAACAGATCGGTGGCGGAGTACTTCGCGGCGGCCCCGATGATCTGGCGCACTACCGGGTGGATCCGTTCCGCGTGTTCCTCGTAGAAGGGGCGGATGGCCGCCATGCGTTCGGCCACCCATGCGCCCTCGTAGAGGTAGCTCGCGGCCTCGAGGAACGGCGAGAAATCGATCTTGGAGGCGCGCCCGCCGAGCGCTTCGAGCATTCCCAGCGCTCGCTCGAAACCGCTGCGCGCCTGTGCATCGCCGTAGAACTCCAGCGGGTCGGGGATGGCGAAGCGGAACCTCTCGCCGCATGCCGGGGGCCACAGCGCCTGCGGGCGCGAATAGGGATCCTCCGCGTCGAACCCGGCGGCCACGTTCAGCACCGCGAGGGCGTCGGGCACGGTGAGAGCGAAGATCGACACGCAATCGAGAGACTGACAGGCGGGAACGACGCCGCGTGCGCTGATCAGGCCGCGGGTCGGCTTCAGGCCGACGATATTGTTCAGGCCGGCTGGCACCCGACCCGACCCGGCGGTGTCCGTGCCCAGTGAGAAGCTCACCATGCCTCGGGCCACCACCACCGCCGATCCCGAGCTCGACCCGCCCGAGATGTATTCGGGCCGGAAGCTGTTGGGCACGGATCCGTACGGGGAGCGCGTGCCGACGAGCCCGGTGGCGAACTGGTCGAGATTCGTCTTGCCCACGAGGATCGCGCCAGCGGCTTCGAGCTTCTCCACCGCGGCGGCGGAACGCTCGGCGACGTAGGAAAACGCCGGGCACGCGGCTGTGGTCGGCAAGCCCGCGACGTCGATGTTGTCCTTGACGGCATAGGGCACGCCGTAGAGCGGGAGCTGGTCGAGCGTCTTTGCGTCGCCGCGCAGCTGCTCCTCGAGCTCCCTGGCACGCCAGATAAGCGCGTCGGCGCCGACGCGATGGATCCAGGCGGTGGCATACACTTCGTCGCCGCCGCGAGCGAGCAGCGCCTCCACAACCGCCGACGGGGTGCGTTTGCCGCGGCGGTAGTCTTCCAGCAGCGACGAAATCGTAATGGACACGGCTTTCACCTCCCGTGCATCTTGTATACCATTCAGTATACTCAGTGCTCTCGCGGGCGCAAACTCGCTTTCGTAGCGGGCGCCTGCACTGGACTCACCTGCAGCAGAGGAGCGACCATGGGACAGAAGACGATGGAGGCGGAGCCCTACGGAGTGGAGTTCGACCCGAAGACCACCGCCCTGCTCATCATCGACATGCAGCGCGACTTCGTCCTGCCGGGCGGATTCGGCGAGGCCCTGGGCAACGACGTGACGCCGCTGCAGGCGACGGTGGCGCCCACGAAGCGCGTGCTCGACACCGCGCGCAAACTCGGGATGATGGTCATCCACACGCGCGAGGGGCACCGGCCTGACTTGAGCGACTGCCCGCCCACCAAGCTGGTGCGCGGCCGGGGCAAGACGCGCATCGGAGATCCCGGCCCCATGGGGCGCATCCTGGTGCGCGGCGAGGTGGGGCATGACATCGTGCCGGAGCTGTACCCGCTGCCGGGGGAAACCGTCGTCGACAAGCCCGGTAAGGGCGCGTTCTACGCCACCGATCTCGAGCTGATCCTGCGCAACCACGGCATCAAGACGCTGATCGTGTGCGGCGTCACCACCGAGGTCTGCGTGAACACGACGGTGCGCGAGGCAAACGACCGCGGCTTCGAGTGCGTAGTCCTTTCGGACTGCGTGGGTTCATACTTCCCCGAATTTCAGAAGGCGGCCCTGGCGATGGTCAAGGCGCAAGGCGGCATCTTCGGCTGGGTGTCCGATTCCAAGCGCGCGTTGGCCGCGTTGACCGCGTAGACTAGCGCCGCGTGGCGGCGCGCCCACGCGGCTGGCATAAGAACGCGCGCATTTGCGACGTGCCGTCGAGGCATGGGCGAGCTATCGCGCGGCCGCAACGAGCGATTGCGGGGCGCGAAGCTGGCGGGCAGGACCTGGCATGACAACGATATGGGCCGCCGAGCAGGCGGCGACTTCGGCTTGGGCGCCCGAGGCGAGCTTGCGTCCCGGCGTGCCGACGGCGCGGCCGCTCCTGCGGGTCGCGGCGGAGCACGTCGGGTGTCGCGTGCAGCGAGCAGGAAGCCGGGGAACAATACACAGCGTCTTCCGGCAAGCCTGCAACATCGAAACCGCCGGCGGTGCGCTGGTCACCCTGCTCATTCCGGGCGCCGGAAACCTGCCCCACGGAATCCGTTGTGGTTCGGGCTCGCCCTCGAGCTTCGAGGCGTTGCTGCGTCCCGGGCAGGCGGTGCTCACAAGTGCGCACGCGATCCAGGTTCCGGACGCCGCGCTGTCCATCGACCTCTCGGGCGCGCACTGCTGGTCGGGCGAGATCGGCCAGCACCGCATCGACACGCGCTCGACGCAAACCCGGCGTCGGCTGGCAGCAGTGCGCTCGATCTTGAAGGCGCGGGCGGATGATGGCTTCGCGCCGATCCTGCTGCACGGCGCAGCGAAGAGCGCCCCGCTCCGGGACGCGATGGCCAAGCGCCTGGCTGCCTGCCTGCCACGTCTTGCCATCGCCAGCGCGGCCGCCGATGCAGACGGCATGGCGCAGGCGCTGCAACCGCTGGTCGGCCTCGGTCCCGGCTTGACGCCTTCCGGGGATGATTTCATCGTTGGCTATCTCGCCGCCCTCTGGTGTCAGTCCGCGCACAATGCAGAGGTCGGAGCGTCGCTGGCCGCGCTCGCCCCGGCGTTGCAGGCGCTCACGCCGCGCACCAACTTGATCAGCCGGCAGTTCCTGGTGAACGCGGTCGAAGGCCAGTTCTCGGAGCGGCTGGTGGACGTCGTGTGCGCGCTTGCACGGCCGGAGCTGGATCTGAGCACGCGGACGGCGGACGCGCTGCGCACGGGGCACAGCTCCGGCGCCGACTTTTTGGTGGGACTGCTGTTCGGGCTGCTCCCGGAGTCGGTGCTGGGCTCGTCGGCAGACGCGCACGCGGAGCAAACGGAGGCCGCACAGTGAGCGCTACGCGCATCAAGATCGTGCCGAAGGAATACCGGGATTCGGTCTTCCTCATGCAGTTGTCCGCGGAAGTGGCCCGGCTGCCGGGCGTCGAGCAGGCCTCTGCGGTCATGGCCACCGAGAACAACCTCGCGTTGCTGGCCGAGGCGGGATTTTCGGTGGACACGACCGGCGCCGGTGCCACCGATCTGATGATCGTCATGCGCGGCGAGGAGGCCCAGCTGGACGGCGCGATCGAGGAGGCGCTGAAGCTGCTGACGCGCCAGCCTGAGAGCCGCGGCCCCGGTACGACACAGCCCGCGAAGCCGCGCACGATACAGATGGCGCTCGCCGCCGCGAAAAGCGCCAACCTGGCGCTCATCTCCACGCCGGGAGAATATGCGGCGGCGGAGGCACTGAAGGCACTGCGGCTGGGCCTCAACGTCATGCTCTTCAGCGACAACGTGTCCGAGGACGACGAGCTGCGGCTGAAGGAGTTTGCGCGTAGCCGCGATCTGATCGTCATGGGGCCCGACTGCGGCACCGCAATCGTGAACGGCGTTCCGCTGTCGTTCGCCAATGTGGTCAAACGCGGTCCGATCGGCGCGGTCGGCGCCTCCGGCACCGGACTGCAGCAGGTGACGGTGCTCGTGGATCGCCTCGGGCTCGGCATTTCCCAGGCGGTAGGGACCGGCGGGCGCGACCTGCATCGCAAGATCGGCGGCATCTCCATGCTGAAGGGATTGGCGGAGCTCGCCGCGGATGCCGGCACGCGGGTGATCGTGCTGATCTCCAAGCCGCCCGCGCCCGAGGTCGCGGAGCGCGTGCTGGCTGAGGCGGCCAAGGCAGGCAAGCCCGTGGTCGTCAACTTCCTCGGTGCCGATCCCGCGAGCCTCACGCGCGGCAGCATCCACGGAGCAAAGACGCTCGAGGACGCGGCCCGCGCCGCAGTGGCCATCGCGAGGGGCCAGACACCGCGTCAAGACTACGGCGAGGTCCCGGCCCCGCCGGCGAACTTGCCGCCGCTCGGCCCGTCGCAGCGCTACATCCGCGCTCTATACAGCGGCGGGACGTTCTGCTACGAGGCGAGCCTGCTGCTCGACGAGCGCCTGGGTGAGGTGTACTCGAACACGCCTGCACGGCCGGAGAACGAGCTCACCGATTTGTGGCACAGCCATCATCACACGCTGATCGACCTTGGCGACGACGTGTTCACGCGCGGTCGGCCGCACCCGATGATCGACTACCGCCTGCGCACGGAGCGGATCGCCAAGGAGGCGGAGGATCCAGAGACGGCCGTCATCCTGCTCGACGTGGTGCTGGGCTATGGCAGTCATCCCGACCCCGCGAGCGAGCTGGTGCCGGCGCTGCGCCGTGCAAGCGAAATCGCGGCCCGGCAGGGAAGGGATCTCGTCTTCGTGGGCCATGTATGCGGTACGGAGCGCGATCCGCAGGGCCTGGCGCGGCAGGCTCGGGCGTTGGGCGACGCCGGCATGATGCTGGCGGAGAGCAATGCGCAGGCGGTGCGACTCGCGGCTTCCATCGTCTCCGGGCGTTCGGCGCCCCGCCATGGCCGCTGACACTACGATCCGCGAGGCAGACACCCGATGAGCAAGCTGTTTGAAGAGGACGAAGCGATCATCAACGTGGGGCTCACGTCCTTTGCCGAGTCCATCGCGCAAGCCGGCGGCAACGCGGTGCAGGTCGACTGGACACCGCCCGCAGGCGGTGACCGCGCAGTGGGATGGAGCCTGGCTCAGCTCATCAATGAGCCGCTGGTGGAAGCGGCCAACGAGAAGGCGTACGCGCGCTATCTCTCGGCGCAGCCCGTGCTGCGCGGCGTGGGACCCGCGCGCCAACATGTCCGGGGCATGCGCGACCGGCTCATCTTGCACGCAGGCCCGCCGATCGCGTGGGAAGAGATGTGCGGCCCGATGCGCGGCGCGGTGCTCGGCGCCATCCTGTACGAAGGTTGGGCCGAGGACCCCGAAGCTGCACGGCGCCTGGCAGACAGCGGGAGCATCGGCTTCGAGCCGGCTCACGACCATGCAGCGGTCGGACCCATGGCCGGAATCATCAGCCCGTCGATGCCGGTGTGGATCGTGGAGAACACGGCAGGCGGCAACCGTGCGTTCTCCAACTTGAACGAGGGCCTGGGGAAGGCGCTGCGCTTCGGCGCCAACTCCAAGGAGGTGATCCGGCGCCTGCGCTGGATGGCGGAAGTGGCGATGCCGGCGCTCAGCGCGGCGCTGGCGACGCTGGGCTCTCTCGAGCTGAAGCCGCTCATCGCTCAGGCCCTGCAGATGGGCGACGAAGTCCACAACCGCAACGCCGCCGCCTCGTCGCTGTTCCTGAAGAAGCTGGTGCCCGCGGCGCTGTACTCCGACTTCGACCACAAGGCGATGGCCGAGACCATCGCCTTCATCGCCGGAAACGACCATTTCTTCCTCAACCTGTCGATGGCGGCATGCAAGGTCATGCTGGATGCGGCGCATGGCGTGCCCGGCAGCAGCCTGGTCACGGCGATGTCGCGCAACGGTGTGCGCTTCGGTGTCCGGTTGTCGGGCACGGCCGAGCGTTGGTTCCAGGCGCCGGCGCCGAGCGTGCACGGGCTGTACTTCCCGAGCTACGGTCCGGAGCACGCCGCGCCCGACATGGGCGACAGTTCCATCACCGAGACCGCGGGACTGGGCGGCTTCGCCATGGCCACCGCACCGGCCATCGTGCAGTTCGTCGGCGGCACG
>Ga0335084_10001982_pt1 | contig 19499 bp, 19 predicted proteins | sample Lox_Sample_44_FD_206721 | JGI IMG/M metagenome (GOLD analysis project Ga0335084, IMG submission 206721) | Soil microbial communities from Loxahatchee National Wildlife Refuge, Florida, United States - Lox_Sample_4.4 | ecosystem: Environmental > Terrestrial > Soil > Wetlands | place: USA...
GAGGCCCAACTCCATGTCGTCGTGCGGCCCGACCCACTCGCCGGCGTCGATCGTGCCCCGCTCGAACGCGGCGTAGATCTCCGCGGCCGGGGTCAGGACCGCCGTGACGCCTGCCTTGGCGACGACCTGGCGGGCGAGGCGGTTGCCGATGCGCATCTTGAGGCCCTTGTAGTCGCCGACCGAGTTGATCCGCTTCCTGAACCAGCCGTGCATCTGCGGGGCGAACGCCGGACCGGGGCGCGGCACGAGGTTGAAGGCGGCGTAGGTCTCCTCCCAGAGCTTGAGCCCGTCGCCCTGGTAGTGCCAGGCCGCCATGCCCTCGGGGTTCATCCCGAAGGGGACACCCATGAACCATTCGATCGCGGGCTCCTTCTCGGCCCAGTAGGCCGGGGCACCCATGAACGCCTCGATCTTGCCCTGCGAGGCGGCGTCGAAGCACTCGAACGGCCCCATGATCTGGCCCCCGGGAAAGACCTCGATCCGAAACCGCCCGCTGCTCATCTCGTCCACCACCTTCGCCATCTGATTGGCGGCGCCCTGCAGGTGATCGAGCCCCTTGGTCCATGTCGTCGACATACGCCACTGGACCTTCGGCTGGGCGATGACGTTGGGGGCATCGACGATGGCGGCGGCCGTGGCGGCCGCGACGACCCCGCCCGCCTTCACGATAAACCTTCGCCGTTCGGGAATCATACTGCTCCCTCCGCTTGGGCTGCAGGGTACGATGCGAATCGGGGAAGCTGAACGAGGGAGGTCGGCGCAGGCTCTCGCCGGCTTCGTTGCTTCACTTGCAGTGACCGGTCCGCTGACGCCTCGTTGCGATCTCGGTACCTCGCCGGTGCGGCAGGATCGGCGAGCTGCATGCCTGCCGGTGAGGAAGTTGTCGGTCTGATCCCGCGAGTATAGGTGGCACGCCCGCCGACGTCAACTGCGCGACTCTTCGGAGTGATAGCATGGACCCATGCGGCCGAAGGCGGGCCCCAATCCCTTCCTCGACGCGACGGCGGGCCAGATGCTGGCGCGCGTCGCCGCCCGCTTCCCCGACCGCGAGGCCATCGTCGCCGCAGACCGGCGCATCACGTACAGGGAATTCCTGAGCGAGAGCGAGCGCGCTGCCCGCGGGCTCCTGGCGCTGGGGATCCGGAAGGACGACAAGGTCGCCCTGTGGCTGCCCAACCGTCCCTGCTGGCTCTACCTCCAGCAGGCGTGCGCGATGATCGGCGCCGTCCTCGTCGCGCTCAACACGCGGTACAAGGCGCACGAGCTCGGGTACATCCTCGGCCAGTCGGACTCGACGACGCTGATCCTGGCCGATCACCTCGGGCCGATCGATTTCTTCGAGACGGTGAACGAGGTGCTGCCGGGACTGCGCGACGGCGAGCCGGGCGATCTCAGGGCGGCCCAATTCCCGATGCTCAGGCGCGTGATCATCGACGCCGAGGATCCCTACCCAGGGTGCTTGCGGCTCAGCGATGTCTTCGAGGCGGGTGACGAGCCCGAGTGGCAGGGCCCGCTCGAGCGGGCCCGCGCGAACGTGACGCCGGACGACCCGTGGACCATCCTCTACACCTCGGGCACGACCTCCTTCCCGAAGGGCGCGCTGATCAGCCATCGGAACGTGGTGCCTCACGGCCGGTACGCAGGCCGGGTACTCCGCGTCACGCCCACCGACCGCGTGCTCCACGCCCTGCCGATGACGGGCACCTGGGGAGGCCTCTGCATCCCGCTCTCGACCTTCTCTCACGGCGCCTGTCTCGTCGTCATGGAGAGCTTCGACGCGAGCCTCGCGCTCCACCTGATCGAGCGCGAGGGCATCACCATCTGGAACGCGGTGGACGCCATGGCCATCGCGGTGCTGGACCACCCGGACCTCGCCCACCGCAACCGCTCCACGCTCCGCACCGGCGGCTTCGGCATGACGGGCGGCGGGCGGGACGGCCTCTTCGAGGAGATCCTGCATACGCTCGGAGTGCCGCAAGCCTACCAGCCCTACGGTATGACGGAGCTCAACGCGCTCTCCATGCTCCACGACCTCGACGAGAGCGATGCATCCCGCGCGCTGCCCGGCGTCTGGCCGGCCGAGGGGCTGGACGTCCGCGTCGTGGATCCCGAGACGGGCGAGGACACGCCCGTGGGCCGCGAAGGCGAGCTCTGGTTCCGCGGCCCGCTCGTCACGCGCGGCTACTACAAGAAGCCCGAGGAGACGGCCAAGGCCTTCACCGCCGACGGCTGGTTCAGGTCAGGGGACCTGGGTGTGCGCGACGCGGAGGGGCGCACCATCTTCAAGGGTCGCCTGCGCGAGGTCCTGCGAATCAGCCACTTCATGGTGGCACCCGCCGAGATCGAAGCCTTCATCATGACGCACCCGAAGGTGTCACAGGCCTTCGTCATCGGCGTCCCCGACCCCAAGCTGAACGAAGCCGCCGTCGCCTACGTCATCGCCAAGCCCGGCGAGCGTGTCACCGAAGCCGACATCATCGCCCACTGCAAGGGCAAGATCGCCTCCTACAAGATCCCGCGCCACGTCCGCGTCGTCGCCGAGGTCCCCCGCACCCCAGGCCCCCACGGCGACAAAGTCCAAAAGGCCAAGCTCCGCGAACTGTTCCTCGCCGAGCCGAAGTAGCATCCTTCACCTCACACGCTTCCCAGAGGGGAAGGGGCAGACGGAAACGGCAGCGAGAAGAAGGATTCGAGAAGCGCGCGGGGAGGCGGGGGCGGGGCGTCGGGGATGCCCCCCGAACCCCCATGGCCGTCGGGGGTCGGACTTCGAGCTGAGCGACCCGGTCGCGAGGCGAGGGCTGGGTAGATCGGCGCCCCGACGCCCCGCCCCCGCCGTCACCATGCTGCTCCACCACGGTTGAAGCGCCCTCGCGCGTCGCGTATGCTCGGGGCACCGCAACTCAGCGTAGAGACAAGGAGACCCCAGTGAAGCTCGACATCGGCATGCTCATCCACGACCTGAAGACCCTGCCCGACTACGCCCGCAAGGTAGAAGCCATGGGCTACGACTGCCTCTGGTCAGCCGAGACCCAGCACGACCCCTTTCTGCCGCTGGCCGTCGCCGCCACCGTCACCTCCAAGATCAAGCTCGGCACCAACATCGCGACGGTCTTCTCGCGCAGCCCCATGATCACGGCCATGATCGCCTGGGACCTCCAGAAGGCCTCGGCGGGCCGTTTCATGCTCGGGCTCGGCAGCCAGGTCAAGGCGCACAACGAGCGCCGCTTCTCGGTCAAGTTCGAAAGCCCTGGGCCCAAGATGGCCGAGGCCGTGCGCGCCATCCGCGCCATCTGGGACTGCTGGCAGAACGGCACGAAGCTGAATTTCAAGGGCCAGTTCTACACCTTCGACGTGATGACGCCCTTCTTCAACCCGGGCCCGATCGAATACCCGAAGATCCCGGTCATGATCGCCGCGGTCAACGCCTACATGTGCGGCGTGGCGGGGGAGTTCTGCGACGGAATGCACGTGCACCCGTTCAACAGCCCGAAATATCTCCGGGAGGTCGTGCATCCGACCGTCGAAACGGGGCTCAAGAAGTCGGGGCGCTCGCGCAAGGATTTCACGTACGCCACGGCCTCGTTCGTCGTGGTCGGTGACACGGAGAAGGAGCGGGCGGAGCAGGCGCTGATGGTCAAGCAGCAGATCGCCTTCTACGCTTCGACGCGCACGTATCAGCCCGTGCTCGATGTCCACGGCTGGGGCGGCCTGACGGCGCAGCTCCACAAGAAGAGCGTCGAGGGGGATTGGAAGGGCATGGCGAACCTCATCACCGACGAGATGCTGGACGCCTACGCGGTGACGGCGACCTACGACAAGCTTCACGACAGGATCATGGAGCGCTACAAGGGCCTCCTCGACCGGACGTCCCTCTACCAGCCGTATCAGCCCAACGTCGGCGACCCGCGCCTGCCGGCGATGGTCAAGGCATTCAATGAGTAAGCCCTCTTCCCACTCAGCAGTCGCCTCGCCGCCCGCGGCGGGCGTCTCAGCTCGAACTGCGGGCTAGGAGCCGGCGATGACGAACAAGGTGCAGCTCGAGATCAAGGCGCCCGTCGCGACCATTACGCTGAACAAGCCCGAGCGGCTCAACGCGCTCGACGTCGAGGTCTGGGAGGGCATCCGCGATGCGGCCGAGGCGGTGGATGGGGCCGCGGGCGTGCGCGCCGTCATCCTCCAGGGCGCGGGCGGAGCCTTCTGCGCCGGGCTCGACGTCAAGGCGGGCTCGACGCTCGGCGCGGTCTACGAGGTGCCCGTGGCCGTGGCGCTGCCGCAAATCCGCGCGCACCTCGGTCACCTTCAGGAGTGCTTCACGCGCCTCGAGCGCGTGCGGGTGCCGGTGATCGCGGCCATCCAGCGCGTATGCATGGGGGCGGGCATGGAGCTGGCGCTCTGCTGCGACATCCGGATCGCGGCAGAGGGAACGCTCTTCTCGATTCCAGAAGTCCAGCTCGGCATCGTCCCCGACATGGGGGGCACGCAACGCCTGCCGCGCACCATCGGCATCGGAATGGCCAAGGAGCTGATCTACACCGCCCGGCGGTTCGACGCAGCCGAGGCCTTGAGAATCGGCTTCGTCAACCACGTCTACCCGGCAGGCGAGATCGGCGCGCGGGCCGCGGAACTGACGGCGGAGATCGCGGCCAACGGTCCGCTCGCGGTGCAGGCGGCCAAGCAGTCCATCGACGGAACGTACTGGCGCGAGCTGCCCTCCTGGCTCCTCTGGGAGGCCGATCAGGCCGTCCCCCCCCTGCTCTCCGAGGACCGCAAGGCCGGCATGCGGGCGGCCGCAGAGCGCAAGCGCGCCGATTTTCAGGGCAAGTAAATTCCAACCGGAGGCCGTCATGGCTGATCTATTCGACCTGGGTGTCAAGCCGCCGCTCGGAGAAGTGCCGGCGCGGATGCACGCGTACCTCGTTCGCCAGAGCCGCTTCGGCCAGCCTCGGGAGGCGTGGAAGCGGGAGGTCATTCCCACGCCCACGATCGGCCCGGACGAGGTGCTGATCTACGTGATGGCCTCGGGCATCAACTACAACAACGTCTGGGCCGCCCTCGGCCAGCCGCTCGACGTCATCGCCGAGAGGCAGAAGCTGGGCGAGCCCGAGGACTTCCACGCGGGCGGCAGCGACTGCTCGGGCATCGTGTGGGCCGCGGGCCAGGCTGTGAAGAACGTGAAGGTGGGCGACGAGGTCATCGTCCACAGCGGCTGGTGGCGTCCCGACGACCCCTGGGTGCTCTCGGGCAAGGACCCGATGCTGGCCGAAAGCACCCGCATCTGGGGCTACCAGACCAACTATGGCAGCTACTGCCAGTTCGCTCGAGCCCAGGCTCATCAGTGCGTGCCCAAGCCCAAGCGCCTCACCTGGGAAGCCGCGGGCTGCTTCCTCCTCTGCGCCTCGACGGCCTACCGGATGCTGATGGGCTGGGAGCCGCACACGGTGGAGCGCGGCGACGTGGTCCTCGTGTGGGGAGCGACGGGCGGTCTCGGCAGCATGGCGCTCGAGATCACGCGCGCCCAGGGCGGGCGGGCCGTCGCCGTCGTCTCGGACGAGGCGAAGCGCAAGTTCTGCGTGGAGCACGGCGCCGCCGGCGTGATCAACCGCACCCAGTTCGACCACTGGGGGCCGATGCCCGACACCAAGGACGCCAAGGCGTACGGCACGTGGGCCAAGGGCGCCCGCGCCTTCGGCAAGGCCATCTGGGACGCGCTCGGCGAGAAGACGAGCCCGCGCATCGTCTTCGAGCACCCCGGCGAGTCGACGCTGCCGACGTCCGAGTTCGTCTGCGCCACGGGCGGCATGATCGTCATCTGCGCCGGCACCACGGGCTACAACGTCACGCTCGACCTGCGCTACCACTGGATGCGGCAAAAGCGCTTCCAGGGCAGCCACCTCTCGAACGACCCGCAGGCCGCCGCCGTCACCAAGCTCGTCGCCGAGGGCAAGGTCGATCCCTGTCTCTCGCACACCTACACCTTCGACGACATCGCCCTTTGCCACCAGCTCATGCTGGAGAACAAGCACCCGTACGGCAACATGGGGGTGCTGGTCAACGCGCCCAAGGCGGGGCTCGGCGCGTCGTAGTTGTCCCGCGGGGCCCTCAGTACCAGCGCGGGTCGCCAGGCAGGACCGCCTGAGGCTCGCCGTCCACCTGGAGCATGCGCGGCCTGATGGTCTGCACCTCTCGCCTGCCCAGGGATTCCACCACCTGCGAGGCCGGAGAGCCTCCTGCCGCCACGAGCTCCAGGTTCTTGATGGTCGGGGTGCGCAGGCCGATCTCCTTTCGCCTGAGGGCGGCCTTGGCTTCGGCCGGAGTCAGCCACTTGAGGTCCACGATCTCGTGACCATCCACGACGGGCTCCTGCACCGGCGGCATGACGGCAGCAAAGAATCGCGTGTCGAAGCGGATCGGCCGCTCCTCGGGCGTGATCCAGTGGGCGAAGTAGGCCAGCCGGTCGGTCGCCAATGTCAGATGCTCGGTCCTCAGCATGTCGAAAAAGGCTGGGTTGGCCCTTTGAGTCGTCGCGCGGTAGGCCTCGTAGCGGGACCGCACCTCGGGCCCGATGCTGAGCAGGCGCCCGTCCGCATCATAGGCGAGGAGGACTCCTACCTCCTCGAAGGCCTCCCGAATGGCCCCGACCCAGTATGAGAGGGCCTCTCGGGGCGCGAGCCCGCCGCCGAGGCGAGCCGCCGCGTGCCCGGCCGTAAGCCCCCGGCAGAAACTCTCCCCGTCGGGCGGCATGTCGTCGGCCTCGATCTTTCCTCCAGCGAAGACATAGTCTCCGGCGGCGAACTTGCTCCTGGCGTGACGCTGCAGAAGCAGGACTTCGACCTCGGTAGCCGGCCGGTCTCGAAGGAGGACGAGGCTAGCGGCCGGGGACGGGATGGCGGGTTGGGTCATGGCACGGGTCGTCAGATTGTCACACAGGTGGTGGAGGCTGTCCAAGCGCATGCTAATCTTGTTGTATCGGCATGAAGGCATTCGCTCCGTTGATGGTCGTCGTCACCCTTGGGCTCGCAGTGGGGGGCTGTGCGTCGAGCGCCCCGCCGGCGCGCCGGGACGATCCCCCGGTCCGAACCCGCTGCCTCAACGACCGGGGTGAGGGGTCCACACGCCCCATCATCTTCCTGTTCTGCGCGGAATCGCCCTGACGGGGGTCCGCCAGCCATCCGAAAGAGGCTTGCCAGGCCCCATGCTCCGGTGAGAGAATCGCTAAGCAATAGAGGGGGTTGAGCATGAATGAGCGCAGAGCTGATCTCAGGCGATACCCCAGGGCCAAGGTATCTTGGCCGGTGGTCCTCGAGGTCGGCGATCGCCACTTCAACCTCCAGACGATCAACCTCAGCCCGATGGGTACCAAGGTCGCGCCGGTGGAGGCTTCCCTCGAGATCGGCAGCTCGGCCAAGCTTCGCATCCGCCCTCCGAACGGCCGCACCCTCGACGTCAACGCCATTGTCTGGCGCTCGGACCGGGACGGCTCGGCCTTCTTCTTCATCGGGGTGGATGGAGACGACGACGCGTACGCCGAGACCGCTCCACGGACAGTCCCGCAGAAAACCTGACCACTCGGCCTCCTGCAGGCGCTCCTCCCGCTTCACGCGATACCTGACACCGTCACCAGCGAGGATTCCCCATGAGCGCGGAAGCAAAAATCAAGGAGCTTGGCCTCACCCTGCCCCAGCCGCCCAAGCCCCTGGGCAACTACGTCCCTGGTGTGCGCGTCGGCAACCTCCTCTTCCTCTCGGGCCACGGGCCCCTTCGGGTGGAGGGCATGCCGGCGGCGAGCGGCAAGGTCGGGCGCGATCTCTCGCTCGAGGACGGTTACAAGGTCGCGCGGGAAGTGGGGATCAACCTCTTGGGCTCGGCCCGAACACTCCTTGGCAGCCTGGACAGGGTCAAGCGCGTGGTCAAGGTGCTGGGCATGGTGAACTCCGCCGAAGGCTTCGGGGATCAGCCCAAGGTGATCAATGGCTTCTCTGACCTGATGGTCGAGGTCTTCGGAGAGAACGGCCGGCACGCCCGGTCCGCGGTGGGCATGGCGGAGCTGCCCATGGGGATCCCCGTCGAGATCGAGATGATCCTCGAGGTCGAGTAGCCCGGCGACGCCGGACGAGGATAGTAGCGCAGCCGGGCCTCACGCGCCGGCGATGAGACGAGGCAGGACGCGGAGCGCCTCGGCGATGCGGGGGCCGTACCACGTGGCGAGCTTGCCGTCGATCAGATGGATCCGTCGGTCTCGCACCGCGGGCATGTCTGGATACGCGTCAAAATCCGCGACGTGCGCCGCACGAAACCGGTACGGCTCGTCGGGCAGGAGGACAACCTCGGGCGCCGCGCGGGCGACATCCTCCAACGTCACTTCGGGGTAGCGCGTCGCTGACCGGCCGAAGACGTTGTCGCCCCCGCAGAGCGCGAGCATGTCGTGGGCGTACGTGTCGCGGTTCACGGTCATCCAGGGCTGGCGCCAGATCGGGTAGAAGACGCGGCGGGCGGGCCTCCCCGCGCGGGCCTCCCGCACGTCGTCCAGCGCGGCCTCGAGAGCCGCGGCCATCTCTCTCCCCCGCTCCGGCAGACCCGCGAGCGCGCCGAGCTCGCTGGCGAGCCGGATGCCGTCGGCGACGGTGCGGGGGTACGTGACGTACACCTGGATGCCCCAGCTCCGCAGCGTCTCGACGTGCTCGCGGAGGTTCTCTTCGATGTTTGCGACGACCAGGTCCGCGCCCAGCTCGCGGATCACGTCCAGCTTTGGGTTCTTCTCGCCGCCCACGCGCGCCTTGGTCGCGACACCGTCGGGAGGCTCGGTGCAGTACACCGTGCAGCCCGCCACCGAGGAGCCGGCGCCGAGGGCAAAGAGAATCTCCGTGATGCTCGGAATGAGCGAGACGATGCGCCGGGGCGGCGCCGGCAGGACGACGGCTGCTCCCGTTGCGTCGTAGAACTCCATCGCGCGCTAGGATACCATGTGGTCGGAACCACCATGGAGCGCGCCGCCGACCTTCTCTACCGCCTGCTCTACGGCGGCGTGCTCTCGCGGCTCCCGGAGCGGATCGCGGTGCCGCTCGGCCAATGGGCCCTGCGGTTCATCCCCCTCGATCTCCTGCCGGTGTTCCGCAACGACGACCCGCGCCTGGCGATCACGCTGGGGGGCGTGCGGCTGCCGAACCCGCTGATCTTGTCCTCCATGTACTACGACACGACAATTCTCAGGCGGGCGATGGGGCTCGGGTTCGGCGCGGTCACGGCCAAGAGCATCACGCCGAAACCACGTCCTGGGCATCCGCAGCCGAACCTCGTGCGCATCACCTCTCCCGAGGGGCCCGGCTTCGTCAACTGCAACGGCTTCCACAACCCCGGCCTCGAGGCCTACCGCAGCGCCCTCGCGTCCCTTCCCCACCGTGTCCCGCTCATCGTCGCCGCGGCGGGCGAGTCGGCGGAGGACTACGTCGCCGTGGTCACGGGCCTGGCGCCCTTCGGCGATCTGGTGGAGATCAACATCTCCTCGCCCAACACCAAGCTCGTGTACGGCTGGTCCGAGCGGCCGCAGGAGCTGGCCAACGTCTTCCGCGCGGTGCGGAAGGCGACGGACAAGCCGATCATCGTGAAGGTATCGCCGGATTTTCGCGACACCAACGAGGAGACGACGATCCCGGCAGCGCGCGATGCGGGGATCACGATCGTCAACTGCGGCAACGCGCACCGGGTGGAGGAGCCGCGCCTCTCGCAGAGAGCCGGAGGACTGTCGGGGCCCGCGCTCTTCGCGCGCACGCTCGACAACGTGCGGCGCCTGCGTGAGAAATTCGGAGACAGCATCGAGATCATCGCCACCGGCGGCATCGACGCGCCCGACAAGGCCGTCCGGGCGCTCGGTGCCGGCGCGACGGCGTGCGGCTACTTCACCGGATTCATCACGCGAGGCCCACTCCTAGCGCGACGGATCCTCGATGCGCTTGTCAAGGCCTCTCGGTAACCCACACCTTATCCACTTATCCACAGACATCCACATCATGAAAAAATGCACGGTCTGATGCGGTTCTGCAGCCACGTATCGAATATATGACGCTCCAGCCGTCCACCGCTTCGAGCGGTGGAAAGACACACAGCATTCACGCGTCTCCCGCGCGCGAAGCGCGATAAAACCCGCATCTGGCGCGGCGAAACGAGGCCTTGACATGGTTTGTGCGCAGACCTAAGGTCGACACCTGCGCGGCTTTTACGAGGTAGAAACAGGACGTGAACACGCGGTTGAAGGGACGGTGAGTATGGAGGCCAGCCGGAAGCCACTGGCGAAGGTCGAAGGCAGGAAGCGGATGCGGCTCAGCGGGCGCGTACATCGCCAAGGGTACGAAGTCAAAGAAGCTGATCCTGGCCGATCACAGCTCGGAGCGGAAGGTAAAGGGCCTCCTGACGCGCATCCAGAGCCTCTCCAAGAAGGAAGTCGAGAAGCTCGCCAAGGGCTAGTCCAGGGCCAGCGGCCTGATGGTGGCTACGGCCGAGGGATCCTCGGTCCAGATGGCCGGATCGGCGTCCACGAAGAGCTCGACCGTATTGCCATCGGGATCCTCGCAGTAGATCGATTGGCTCACTCGATGGTCCCGCGTGCCGCGGATGGTCACGTGGTGGGCATCGAGCTGGGCTTTCGCCTCCCGCAGCAGATCCAGGGAGTCTCCGATCTTGAGGGCCACGTGCGCGAGCCCCACCGCGTCGTCAGGCGGTGAGGGAGCGTCAGCGCTTACGGCCATCACCGCCAAATCATGGTGGTTCCCGCCGGCCGAGAAGAAAACCATCCGCCCGGGAAAGCGCGCGACCTCCTTGAGTCCGAGCACACCCTCGTAGAAGGCCTTCGAGCGCTCGAGGTCCCTGACCTTCAGCACCACGTGGCCCACTCCCTGGATTTTCATAGATCTCCTCGCTGCGCCAGGCTGATGAACCGCTCGCGGCCGATGATAACGTGGTCGTGGATTCGCAGATCGAGGAGCTTTGAGCACTCGACAAGCTGGCGGGTCAGCCTCAAATCCTCGCGGCTCGGGGTGGGGTCGCCGCTCGGGTGGTTGTGGAGCAGGATGATGGAGGCTGCGGATTCGAGGATGGCGGGCTTGAAGACCTCCCGCGGGTGGACGAGGCTCGCCGACAACGTCCCCTCCGAGACCACAACGTCCCTGAGCAGGCCGTTCTGGGCATCGAGGAGGGCCAGCCTGAATACCTCCTTCTTGAGGTCCTCCATCAGCGGCGCGTAACGCGCGAAGACCTGGTCGGGGCTCGACAGCAGCGGGCGCCCGTGGCCGTTGCGCGAGCGAAGCCGCCGCGTGATCTCGAAGGCCGCCGCCAGCCGGACCGCCTTGGCGCGCCCGACGCCGCGCACGCCCGCCACCGCGGCCACCTCGCGCCCCGCCAGCTCCTGGAGTGTGCCGAATTCCGTCAAGAGGCCGCGCGCCACGTCGAGGGCGCTCATCCCCCGGATGCCCGTGCCGAGCTGTATCGCCAGGAGCTCGGCGTCGGACAAGGCCGCCGCGCCCTTGTGATACAGGCGCTCCCTCGGCCGTTCCTCCGCCGGCCACTCGGCGATCCGAAGCTCACCCGCCATGCCCGTCTCGTAGCACGCCGCTCGGCACGGGAACAATGTCCACTGTCTCAGACGCCCGCCAGGACCTCCGCCGGCCCGGCAACGTCGATCTGCCGCGGCTCGTCGCCCAATCCCGTGATCGTCACGGTCATGGTTCGAGGCGGCAGCAGGGGCAGGAGCTTGTCGGCCCATTCGACGATCGTCACGCCCTCTCCGTGGAGCATCTCCTCGAGACCCAGATCCACGAGCTCGGTCAGGCTTCCGGTGCGATACGCGTCAACGTGATAGACCGGCACCCTGCCCCGGTACTGGTTGACCAGAACGAAGGTCGGGCTCGTCACAGCGGTCGTGACGCCCAGGCCGCGCGCGAGTCCCTGGAGGAAGCAGGTCTTCCCGGCCCCGAGAGGGCCGATGCACGCCACGACATCACCCCTGCCGAGCCTGGCTCCGAGCCGCTCGCCGAGGGCCTGCGTCTCTTCGGCGCTTCGCGAGATGACCTTCATCGCACGGCGGGATTGAGCGCTCCCGGAATCGCCTCGATGATGTCGGAGGCGATGAGCCCCTCCATGCCGCGATCGGCCGCGGCGAGGTCCCCCGCCAGTCCGTGGAGGACGCAGCCCGCCTGGAGCGCGGCAAGCGGCGCGAAGCCCCGCGCGAGGAAGGCGCCGATCATGCCCGTCAGCACGTCTCCGCTTCCGCCCGTGGCCATGCCGGGGTTACCCGTGTGGTTGATGAAAACGCGCCCGTCGGGGCTCCCGAGCACGCTGCGGGCTCCCTTGAGCACGAGATGGACGCGGTGACGGACGCAAAATTCCCGCACGACCTCGATCCGATCGGCCTGGACCAGCGCGACTGAGGTCCCGAGCATCCGCGCCATCTCACCGGGATGCGGCGTGAGGACGCGGGGCGCCGGCGCGTCGTCGAGCAGATCGAGGTGGCCGGCCAGTGACGACAGCGCGTCCGCGTCGACGACCATGGGCCGGTCGAGCTCCGCGACGAGCGCGCGCGCGAGGGCCTGGCTCTCGGGGTCCAGGGAGAGCCCGGGCCCGATCGCCACGGCGTCGCGCTGGGACGCGAGCTCGAGGAGGCGGTCCTTCGCCCCAAAGGAGATCGAATGGGCCGCAGTCTCCGGCAGCGCCTCGGTCATGACTTCCATGCTGAGACCGGCGACGATAGGCTGCTGGGACGCCGCGGTCGCCACCGTGCAGAGGCCCACACCGCTCCTGAGCGCCGCGCGACCAGCCAGCGCCGCGGCGCCGCTCTTGCCCAACGATCCCGCCGCGACCAGGAGGTGGCCGTACGTGCCTTTGTGGGAGTCGGGCTTTCGCTCTGGGAAGTAGCCGCTCACCGAGGTGTCAACGAGCAAAAAGGTGGTTATTCCGCGCCCGACCTCGGCCTCGGGAATACCGATGGGCACCACCTCCACACGGCCGGCATGCTCGGCCGCGGGATAAAGGACAAGCGAACGCTTGTACCCCGCGAAGGTCGCCGTGAGCGTGGCGCGGACCGCCGGACCGGGGACAGCGCCACCGTCTGAGTCGAGCCCCGAGGGCAGGTCGAGTGCGATCACGACACATCCTGTCCGCGCCGCTGACCCGTTCAGCCGTCCGATCACGTGAGCGACGAGCCCGCGGGCAGGCGCAGCGAGCCCGGTGCCGAGTAGCGCATCCACGGCCAACTCGCTTTCGTCGACGGCCGTCACCACCTTCGCGGCATCCGCGTCGGTCCGGATCTCCTCGACGCGCCCCCGCCATTGGGCGAGCGCGCGGGCCGCGTCCCCCTTCACCTCCGCGCGCGATCCGACGAGAAGGACGCGTACCTTCGCTCCCTTGGCCTTCAGGCACCGAGCGACCACGAAGCCGTCGCCGCCATTGTTGCCCTTGCCGCAGAGGACGAGAACCCGTTTCCCCCTTATCGGGGTCCACTCGCGGGCGATCACCGCCGCGGCGCCGCGGCCGGCATTCTCCATGAGCCGGGGGCCTGGGATGCCGAGCGTCCCGATCGCGCGGGCGTCGAGAGCGCGCATCTCGGCGGCCGTGAACACCGGCCACATCGCTACTTGCCCCGCGCGGAGGCCTGCAGTTCGGCCCACTGGGTCAGAAAGTCGGCGAGCATGGCCGTGTAGGCCTCCCGGTATGTCGTGCGCGCCGACTTTGGCAGCTCGATGTGGAGTCCCTTGTCCGACCGGCCAAGGAGACCACCCGACTTGGTGGCTGATGCGCTGTAGCGCAGCGCATCCACGGGCTCGACGAAGATCTCGAGCTTCGGCGCCCCGGGCTCGCTGCGCAGATGGGCGTCGCGGACGAGCTCGAGGAGAGTCTTGAGCCTCCAGGCCTCCTCCTTGTCGAGGCCGACCGTGGCGATCTCGACGCGCCCGATCGTATCCTGGTGGCCGTTGCCGTGAATCTCGACGTAGAAGCGCAGCGGCCCCTGGGCAGCCTCGGCGACCGAGCGGGCGTAGCCGTCGTAGACGCGCCGGGCGGCCTCGGTCTCTCCTTCCGAGCTCGGCGGCGCGCCGGCCACGCTCTCGGTCGGGCGGTTGACGTTATAGCGACGTCCCTGGGCGTCCAGCTTTCCGAACCCCGTAGCGATGACGCCACTGAAGCCGGTGCGGCGAGCCACCTCGAGAACCATGACATCGGTGGCCGTGTCGGTGGTGCCGTGAGGAGCCGCGATCACGAAGCCGGGGCGACCCTTCTTGACGCTGAAGCTGCCCTGGCCCGGCAGGGTCGGGCGCGGCGCATCATCCACGGACACGGGTTGTTTCCCTCCGATGAGCCCCGCGCAGGCCGACAAAATCAGCGCGAGGCCGAGCAGGACGCTAGGTGCTGCGGACCGCCAGGGCATCCGGCGCATCTCCCACGAGCAGGGCCTGGGCCATGGCATAGTCACCGTCGTGGGTCAGCGAGAGGAGCACGCGGGAGGCGCCCTTGGACCGCGCGATGGCCTCCGAGCGTCCAGTCAGCACCATGGTCGGCGCCTGGCCCCGCTCGCGGCGAACCTCGAGCTCGCGCCAATTGATGCCCATGGTCAAGCCCGTGCCGAGCGCCTTGAGCGTCGCCTCCTTCGCCGCAAACCGCGCTGCCAGGTGTGGAATAGGGTCTCGGCGCCTGCGGCAGTAGGCGATCTCCGCATCGGTGAAGACGCGCCGGAGAAAGCGATCGTCCCAGCGCTCGACGACGCGGCGGAGGCGAGGGATCTGCGCCAGGTCGACGCCGATGCCCTTGACATCCGTCATGCGCCAACCGCCTTTTTGATGATGGTCGCCAGCTCCGAGGCGATGCGTTCGATGCGCGCCTTGTCCTCGCCCTCGACCATGACTCGGGCCAGGTTTTCCGTGCCCGAGTAACGGAGAAGGATGCGTCCCGCCGCGCCCAGCTCGCGCTCGCGGGCGGCATGGCGGTCGGCCAAACCCGGGATGGATTCGAGGGGTGGCTTCTGGCGCACCCGGACGTTGACGAGCACCTGCGGAAACTTGGTCATGCAGGATGCCAGCGCCGAGAGCGGCCGCCCGGTCTCGCGCATCACGGCCAGGAGCTGGAGCCCCGAGACGATGCCATCGCCCGTGGGCGTGTGGTCGAGGAAGAGGAGGTGTCCGGACTGCTCGCCGCCCAGGTTGGCGCCGGTCTTGACCATCTCCTCGAGAACGTAGCGGTCGCCGACCTGGGTCTTCACCGTCCGAATGCCAGCCTCGGCCAGCGCCTTGTCGAGGCCCAGGTTGGCCATGACCGTGGTCACCACCGTGCCGGTCTTGAGCCGGCTGCTCGTCGCCAGGTGCCGGCCGCAGATGGCCAGGAGGTAGTCACCGTCGCGAATTTCCCCCGTCTCGTCCACGGCGATCAGCCTGTCACCGTCGCCGTCGAATGCCAGCCCCAAGTCCGCGCCCGCGGCCCGCACTCGACGCTGGATCCGCTCGGGATGCAGCGCGCCCGATCTGTGGTTGATGTTGAGGCCGTCGGGCTTCGCGGCCAGGACGGAGACCTTGGCGCCGAGGGCGCGGAAGAGCCGAGGGGCGACACGGCTGGTGGCGCCGTGGGCGCAATCGAGAGCCAGCGTGAGACCGTTCAGGTCGAAGGGGAAAGTCTGGCGCGCATGCGCAATGTAGTCGGCCTCGGCCCGATCGTAGTGGACCAGGCGTCCGACAGAGGCGCCCGTGGGCTTGGGCGCCACGTCAGGGCCGCCCAGGTGCGTCTCGATCTCCTCTTCCCAGCTGTCCGGGAACTTGGCGCCTTCCGAAGAGAAGATCTTGATGCCATTGTCCTGGAAGGCGTTGTGGGAGGCCGAGAGCACCACGCCGCCATGAGCCTCGAGGCGTCGCGTGAGATACGCGATGCCAGGGGTCGGGAGCACGCTCACCGAGAAGACATCCGCCCCCGCCGACAGCGCCCCCGACACGAGCGCTCCCTCCAGCATGGGGCCGGACAGCCTCGTGTCGCGCCCGACGACCAGGCGCACCTTTGTCACGCCGTGGTGTTCAAGAAGCGTCGCCACGAGCTGGCGCCCGAGACGGAAGGCCAGCTCCGTGGTCAGCGGCTCTTCATTGGCGACGCCCCGGATGCCGTCGGTGCCGAAGAGGCGGCCCATCAGCGCCTCCGCGCCAGCACCACGCGCACGACATCGGGATTCACCCGCAGCACGCTCACGCCGGGGGGCACGACGATCTGGTCGGCTCCCAGGCTGACCACGAGCTCGCCGGGGCCGGCGCCGGCCAGGTTCACCCGTACACGGAGCGCCTCGGGCGACACCCGGGAGAGCGCGGATCTCAAACCGTGCAGCTGCACCTCGACGCTATCGGGCCTTTCGCCCATGACGACGAGCCCCGCCGGGACCGGGCTGAGTTCGAGCGGCAGCGAGACGACGAGATTGGTCTTCTCGGAGGTCATGACGAAAACCCAGAGGCCGGCGGAGAAGGCGAGGGCCAGGAGCTTGAGCTCCCAGTGGCGCGTCAGGAACGCGATCATGCGAGCCGGCCTGTCACTTTCTCAGCCATCCTCGGGCCGGCTCCCACCAGGGCTGGTCGGCCGGCGGCGGAGCGGCTTCGAGGGAGAAAAACTCGGCCAGGCGCCGCCGGAGCGCATCGGAGTCCAGCGGGCTCTCCATGCGGCCCTCGACAGCCAGCGAGATCCGGCCGCTCTCCTCGGAGACCACCAGCACGACAGCGTCGGTCTCCTCGCTGAGCCCGAGCGCGGCGCGGTGCCGCGTGCCCATCGCCCGCCCGAGCTGCGCGTTGCGGGAGAGCGGCAGAAAGCCGCCCGCCGCGGCGATGCGCCCGCCGCGGATGAAGACGGCGCCGTCGTGCAGCGGCGAGTACGGAAGGAAGAGGCTCTCGAGCAGGTCGGCAGACACGAGGGCATCGAGCGGCACGCCGAGCTCGACGTAGTTGCGGAGCCCCGTCGCCCGTTCCAGGACTACGAGGCCGCCGATGCGCTTGGCGGCGAGCGATTGGGCGGCCTTGACCACCTCATCGAGCAAATGACCCTGCTGCTCCCGTCCCGCGCGCGTGACCACGCGAAGGAACGGGTTCTGGCCGACCTGCGCCAGCGCTCGGCGCAGCTCGGGCTGAAAGAGCACGATGAGGGCGAGCACCCAGAAGGACCAGAAGTTGTCGAGAATCCAGCTCGTGCCGTACAGCTCGAACCGGTGAGCGAGGAACGAGGCGGCCATGAGAGCGGCGAGCCCGAGCATCATCTGGACGGCCCGCGTCTCTTTGAACATGACGAAGACGCGGTAGAGGACGAGCGCCACCAGCAGGACGTCGATCGCGTCCCGCATCCGGAAGGCCTGCAGCGCCGGCCACATGGCTAGGCCGCCCCCCGCGAGCGGCGCGTGGCTTCGGCCACCCGCACGGCCTGGACGGTTTCCGCAACGTCGTGGGCCCGGATGAGGCGGGCGCCGCCCAGCACCGCCGCCGCCGCGGCGGCCAGCGAGCCGGGCAGGCGCCGGCCGGGATCGACCTCGCCGGCGATCTCACCGATGAAGGACTTGCGCGAGACGCCGATGCAGATCGGCCGTCCGAGTTCCAGCAGACGCCCGAGCCCGGCCAGGATCTCGCAGTCCCACTCGTGCCAGGCGATGCCCCGGCGCCTGAAGAAGCCGATGCCCGGATCCACCACGATACGCTCTTCGGGGATCCCCGCCTGGGCGGCGATGCGAAGGCTTCCGTCAAGAAGATCCATGACCGCATCGACAGGACCTTGCCCCTCGGCGCCGCCCCGTTCTGAAGCCATGACGATGACGCCCGCCCCGGCCTTGGCAACCAGCGGCGCCAGGGCGGGATCGGCGGTGAGCCCGCGGACGTCGTTGATGACCGCCGCGCCAGCCTCGAGAGCGGCGCGTGCCGGCTCCGCGCGGCTCGTGTCCGCCGAGACGGGCACCCCGAGCTTCGAAGCCAGGATCTCGACCGCCCAACCGAGCCGCTCTGCCTCCTCGGCTGCCGGGATTGATCCAGACTGGTAGGGAGCCGTTGACATGGCCCCGACGTCGAGGAGCGCCGCGCCCTCGCGCGCCATCCGCTCGGCAGCGCGCAGGAGGTCGTCGCGCCCCGTGGCCACCGAACCCGCGTAGAAGGAGCCCGGGCTGACGTTGAGGGCGCCCATCACGACAACCGGGGCGCCGTCACCAAGAGGCACCCCTGCCAGAGCCGCTCGGATGGGGGTGGTCACGCCAATAAAAATACCATTGACCGCGAGGCCACTGGTATCGAAATGCTGGGGAAATCTGCCTGAATCAGGCGGGCGTCGGGGCTTCCTGGAACGGCCGCGCGAGCAGCACCCGGTTGATCTCCTCGCCATCGAGCGTCTCGCGCTCGAGGAGCGCGCGCGCCAGCACGTGGAGCTTTTCCAGGTTCGACTCGAGGAGCTGCCGCGCGCGCGACGCGCAGTCCGTCACGATGCGCTTGATCTCCGAGTCGATGAGGACGGCCGTCTCCTCGCTGTAGTCCTTCGGGCGGGAGACCTCGCGCCCGAGGAAGATGTGCTCCTCGGCCTTGCCGAAGGTCAGTGGCCCCATCTTGTCCGACATGCCCCACTCGCAGACCATCTTGCGCGCCATCTCGGTCGCCTTCTCGAGGTCGTTGCCGGCGCCCGTGGTCTGCTGCTGGAAGACGATCTCCTCGGCGGCGCGGCCCCCGAGCAGGATGGTGATCTGATTGACGAGGAACTCCTTCGGATAGCTGTATCGGTCGTCCGTCGGCAGCTGCATGGTCAGGCCCAGCGCCCGCCCGCGCGGGATGATGGTGACCTTGTGGAGCGGATCGGCGCCGGGCAAGAGGTACGCCACGAGCGCGTGCCCGCCCTCGTGGTAGGCGGTCGTGCGCTTCTCGGACTCGGGGATGATCATGGAGCGGCGCTCCACGCCCATCAACACCTTGTCCTTCGCGTTCTCGAAGTCGATCATCTCGACGGTCTTCTTGTCCTGCCGCGCCGCGAGGAGCGCCGCTTCGTTGACCAGGTTGGCCAGATCGGCGCCGGAAAAGCCGGACGTGCCGCGCGCGAGGACCATCAGGTCGACCTTCTGTGCGAGCGGGATGCGGCGCGTGTGGACCTTGAGGATCTCCTCCCGCCCCTTGACGTCGGGCCGCGCCACCACCACCTGCCGGTCGAAGCGGCCGGGCCGGAGCAGCGCGGGGTCGAGGACGTCGGGCCGGTTCGTCGCGGCGATCAGGATGACGCCTTCGTTGGTTTCGAAGCCGTCCATCTCGACCAGGAGCTGGTTCAGCGTCTGCTCCCGCTCGTCGTTGCCGCCGCCGAGGCCCGCGCCGCGCTGGCGGCCGACCGCGTCGATTTCGTCGATGAACACGATGCAGGGCGCGTTCTTCTTCGCCTGCTCGAACATGTCGCGCACGCGCGCGGCGCCCACGCCGACGAACATCTCGACGAAGTCGGAGCCCGAGATCGAGAAGAACGGCACTTTCGCTTCGCCGGCGATGGCCTTGGCGAGC
>Ga0335084_10001983_pt1 | contig 19498 bp, 15 predicted proteins | sample Lox_Sample_44_FD_206721 | JGI IMG/M metagenome (GOLD analysis project Ga0335084, IMG submission 206721) | Soil microbial communities from Loxahatchee National Wildlife Refuge, Florida, United States - Lox_Sample_4.4 | ecosystem: Environmental > Terrestrial > Soil > Wetlands | place: USA...
AAAGCTTTGGAAGGATGTTTGGGTAATAAATATTAGAAGAGTGATAGCTGCGTGAATTACCCATTTACAGACCCCTCCCCTCAAAGGGAGGGGATTAATTGAGATATTTTTTTCCCAAGTCTATCATATTTTTACCCCTTGCTGACCGTTATCTGGCCCGACACCTCGGTAGGTTTTCTCAGGCTGTCCAGAACGGGGCAGTGGGCTATAACCTTTTCAGCGAGTTCTCGTATCTTGGTTTCATCATCAGGGCTTTCTATATTAAACGTATACCGGAGGTCTTTAAATCCAGGGGATGCATCATCCAGCATGAAAAGCCCTCTTAGGTCGAGCGTGCCTTCGACATCTACGGACAGTGAATTGATAGTAAAACCTTCATGCACGGCAAACTCATAAAATGCGGCCTCGATGCATGCTGCCATGGCGGCGAGGAGAAGTTCTATTGGGTTCGGTGCCTGGTTATCTCCTCCGGCTGCCTCACCATAATCAGACTTCACAAGATGCTCACGCGCAATGGACTCGGTATAGAGGTTTTTAATATGACGGGAGGTGACCTTCGGCTTGTAGATTGCAGCCTCAGGTTTTTTTCTGAAGAACTCGATCCTTCGTGCAACTATTTCCTTAAGATTTCTTTCGCCCTTCATCGGTTATATCTCCCTCATAATCAGTTTATGTATACGTAATATATCACGAAAAATATCAGAAGGATTCATCAATTTCTAATACATTCAGCTTTTCATTATGTTGCATTTGCAAAAAGCGAGGGGATTAATAACTACCAGATGAACTGTTTGTTGTTACGGGGAATGAAGGGATATGTGAATTTATTATGGTATCGAATAATCAAGATTACAGATAAAAATCAATATCAGAAATGGATGATTCCGCTTGAAATAAACATTTTCAGATCGCGTGAGCGCCTCTCAGAGAGCGATGTAACGTGATTATTAATCAAAAATAAAGTATAAAAAAAGGGCCAATTTTTGGGAAATTGGCCCTTTTTGGGCCCTCTGCAGCCATCTCAGGAGTAACACGTGAACAGCCGACTTTCTGTACTATTCACGTTCCTTGTCTTTTCATATCTAATGGCAATTCTATGACCACCGCAGTTCCCTCTCCGGGCTTGCTGCTGATCTGGATTTTTCCCCGGTGCCCTTCGATGATCTTTTTCGCAATAGGCATTCCGAGCCCCGTACCTTCGCGCTTCTTCGTATAAAATGGGACAAAAATGTTCTCAATGATTTTTTTCTCCATACCTGAACCCTTATCTGCAATAATGATTGTTGCCATGGTATTGCCCACCGCTAGGCGTGTTGAAACCTTCTGATCTTTGACTGAAGCTTCAATAGCATTCGTGATGAGATTGACGAGAGCCCTCTCCAGATGAAAGCTGTCGATGCTCGTGTAAATCGGAATAGATGGCAGGTCGACTGAAAGGATCACTGCCCTCTGCTCCGCTTTTATCCTGCATGACTCTCCCGCGTCCTTCACGATATCCCTGAGATCAATCTGTCTCATGTCCAAGTGGAGCGGCCGGGAAAAATCAAGCACGCTAGTCACAATCTTCTGCATCTGGCTAGCCGAGCTAAGTATCACCTGCACAGCCGTATCGGTTTTCCCCTTGCCTTCCTTAATTCGTCTCGCAAATCCTTCGATAGCAATGAGGGGATTCTTCAAGTCATGGACAATGACTGTTGCAATACGGCCAACATCCGCAAGATAGCGGTCCCTTTCGAATTGAGCCCTGCGTTTTCTATCCCGGTCAACAAGGTAACCGGCCATAACTGCGAACAGTCCCTGCAATAACAGTGGCAGCAACCGATTCGTCTCACTAAATAGTGAGCCGGGCCAGGTCATGATGACGTAGGGCAAATAAAGGCAGAAGATCAACAGGTACGACAGCAGAGCGCCCACAATGCCGTACGACAGCGCTCCGATAAACACGGGGATATAGTACAATTCCCGGTAAATGTTGTGAAGCGTGCGGACCGGAGATATCGTCGAATACTGTAGATACGTGATGCAGCCTACAAGAACAACAACAAAAAAAACAGCATATTTTTTGGCATACACAACCATTTACCTCCAAGAAGGATACTGCTGGTGGCTAGAACAACACCTTCAGCGGATCAACTGCATAATGCGAGATCACGTCCCATGCTCGTGAGCTGGGCTGCCCACATCCGAAGGACCTTATATCGCCCTCGGCCCGATAAATGCAAAAACTTCCGAGGAATCGGAAAACATGCCCTCCAGTTTATCAAGTGCGCACCAAAGTATCTTCTCAAGCTCTTCGTTCGTTTTGTTCCCCAAACGTGTCTTCTTCAACATTTCACGTATTGTAAGCATAAACGGGTCTTTTTTGAGAAAGTGCAGGAACATCCGTAGACGTTTTTCTCCCCCGCCAATCTTCGGCCCCGCATTCGGGTTCACATTTGTTTTGTAATATTCCCGCAGATAGATCAAAAACCATAGCTGCGTCATATCGTAAAAGAATTCGAGCGTCGGATAGCAACCGTACTTTTGTCTGATGGTCGCCTCAACGGATAAGTGGTTTGCCGGGATGCTCGGAAATACCGCTACCAGCAGACCTTCTGCGAAGTCTTCATAGAAAAAAGGCGCGTCCGAATGCATCCTGCTCCCGCAGTGAGGACAGGTGACCATATTAAACGCACCGTTAAGCAGGAGCGTTTTTATCCCGGGCGTCCTGGCAACATCAATCCATGTAACGATACGGGCCTGAAAGCTGCGTTTGCATAAGCTACAACAATGTAGTTCGTCACTGTAAGCTTCAGCCTGAAATGTCAGCATTTATTCACCCCCATGAATGTGTATCGTTTGAAGGCGAAGACGGCGCAGAAGCGCCAGACACCATACCATCATTTCGGCGTAAGGATCATTGCGTCTAGAAGGTGACGTAAGTACTCTCGCATTACCATCGAGGCTGATCCGCGAAAAGAGTAAGGGTCCTGACTACGCTGTCTATCTTGGATATATGAATTGGGAAATCGGGAGATGCCTAAGCGGGAGGAGCGCGAGTTTCAGTCGATGAGTAAAAAAAGCTCGGGAGAGACCACAAGGTATCGAGCGTCGAAGAATTTCTTGTCCAGCCGAGATGACAGTCAAAATCATATGCAATATTAAGCGCGGTAGCGAGATGGCTGTAGGCCCTGTACGCAGCGGAGTCTTTGAGGAGGCCTTCATCCTCAACCGGATAGAAGAGGGGAAAAATCGTGAGAAAGAGAAGTAAAGCAACAAAAAGAAGCGCAATTCTCTTTTGCATTATTCCTTTCATGGTTGAATTATACTTAGTTAAAATATCGGAGTCAAGACTCTTTTCAGAGAGCTAATGGACCGGAAATAAATGTTGCCCAATTGAATTTTGAAATATATCGTTGACACGTAATTCATGTTACAGGACTTCTATCACCAAAAGAGAGTTCACTCTCATGGGTTTCGCTTACTCTGTGGGGTCGAGCCTACCGTACTCAGCTACACCGCTTGCTTTCCCTGAACCGAAATAGTGATTGTGTCTATCATTGGCTAAGCCGATTGATAGAAAGCCCGTTGCAACGCCCAAGGGTAAAAAAGCATGATTCCATTAGAAGAAATGCTCAACGATGCTTCTTGCGGCACAAAATCCTCGCGTACGTATCTGGGTAGAAAATTCTATGAACAAGGAACAGCATGATTAACAATCACAAAGTAGAAAAAGGCCAATTTGCTGAAAAATCAGTCCTTGTTATGGTTATGGCTCCCTATACTGGACTCTAACGAGTAAACCTGATGCGCATAAAACAAGATGTATACCGTAATTTCAAAAAGATGAAACTGTCACAGACTCCAGCAAGAAAACTACGACATCATCTGTTGGGGACTCGCACTCCATTCGAAAGCGCGGTAAATACGCCAACTTGTTAGTTATCCACCTTCCCATGCCTACCGCACCACTGATGGGCAACCCCCACCGGTTCCTTCCCTTTCTTTGTAAGGCCACTTTCGTCAATAATCAGCGCGGTGTCGAGACCGCCGCTCAGCAAGCGATTGCAGTCGTTCGCAACCTGAGCTGTGACCGGATCGTGTTCCCACGGTAATTCAGAAACGACATTGTGTGCGGATTGGCAGTTTGCGTCGGAAATAACCTCGATCAGGCGTTCGATGTTTTTCTTGATCGCCTGCATGAGGCCGCTGAGGTAGTCCCGTGATTGAGTTGATAATGTCTTGGTTTTAGAAACGAAGTACTTTGAGAATCGCTTGTGAAAATGGACTACGCATTATTATTATTATCCTTCTCGCGCTCCTCGATGAAAAAACACTCTAATACTATTTTTTATCTAGTAGCAAGTTATTTTAAAGAGATTAGTTGGATTATTTTAATCTAACAAAGTAGAGTTAACTCGTCGTAAGCTTAAAAAAGATTACAGTGCCAGATTTTTTTTGCCCTAAAAAAACGTGCACCACTGCCTGAAAAAATATTTTTATATATAAATCTGGAGGTTAACGATGACAATAATGTGGCATGACTATTGCTGTAGTCATCTCTGAAGTTGGGCAGCAATAACAAAAAAACTTAAGTATTTGGGGGCAGCAATGAAGGCTAAATTAGAAGCAATACGCAATAACATTCACATGCATCCCGGCGGGAAGTGGTTCATACTTTCAACCGTTTTGCTGGGCGCAACCATGTCGGCCCTTGATGTAAGCATCGTAAACGTGGCTATGCCGACGCTAAAGAACACCTTCGGGGTTTCGATGGCGGTCATCGAATGGATAGCAATGGCGTATATGCTTACGCTGACCATTTTCCTACCGTTATTCGGAAGGCTTGCCGATATGTTCGGCAGATCGAAGCTCTACAATATCGGGTTTGTGGTTTTCTCCGCGGGTTCGCTGTTCTGCGGCATGTCGTCCACGGCGGGATTCATGATCGCAGCTCGCATTATCCAAGCCGTCGGGGCAGGGCTTCTGCAGGCCAACTCCGTTGCTCTTATTACGCTCGCATTTCCGGCGAACGAGAGGGGCAAAGCTATCGGCATCCAGGCAGCGGTCCAGGCGATAGCAATGTCAGTCGGTCCTTTTATGGGAGGCATGCTTATCGCGACGGTAGGATGGCGAGCGATCTTCTATGTTAATATCCCCATCGGTATATTGGGGACCGTTGCCGCCCTGTTTATTCTTCCGTCCGATCGGAAAGTCGAAAAGAAGGAGAAGATTGATTACCTTGGGACAGCGCTGTTTGCCTCTGGGCTGGCATCTATCGTGCTGGCCTTCAACGAGGGAATGAAGCTCGGTTGGGGCTCGCATACCATCATGATGTATTTCGTGTCCGGCGCCGTGCTCCTGTCCCTTTTCATCGTAACTGAGCTGAAGGTCGAGTCCCCGCTGATAGACCTTACACTCTTCAGGAACGCCACCTTTTTACTGGGGAACCTGACCGGCATGCTGTCTTATTATGTCCTGTTCGCGGTCATGTTCCTGATGCCCTTTTATCTCGAAAAAGCGCTAGGCTACAGTGTTGCTCTCACTGGCTCCCTGCTGACACCCCTTCTCTTTGCGATGGCAGTAGTGGCCCCATTCTCAGGCCAAATCTCGGACAAATACGGTCCGAGGATTATGACAACTTCCGGCATGCTTCTTTCCGCTTTGGCATGTTTCTCACTCATATTCATGGGAGTGTCCGTGCAGCTACCCCTGCTGGCGGCGGTGTTAATTCTCCTTGGAGTTGGCATGGGGATGTTTATAACACCTAACAACAGCGCCATCATAGGATCAGCCCCTCATGAGAAACTGGGGGTGGCTGGAGGCGTCCTGAACATGATGCGGTCCCTCGGGCTTATCTTCGGGGTGAACATATCAGGAGTTATATTCACTACCCTGGAGCATAGGTACCTGTCCGATAATGGGTATCCAAATGTTCAACGTGTATTCAGCAACACCAGCATTCCGGTGCCTATTAAAGACGGCGCAATTATGCACGGGTTTATGATGGTAATTATGGTTCTTATGGCAGTTACTATTTTATCGGCATTCCTTTCATCTATGAGGAAAGGCAAAACAGTTGGCATTATAGATCATGAAGCAGCGAGAACAGCAGTTGTTTCTTCTGGATTCTTTAATGGCTTCGGTCAGGAAAGCAGGGGGATGGCTTTATTTATTATGCTTATTCTATTTACAGGGGTCACAGGTGCTTTCGCCTCTTCACGATTGAGTAGTGGGAGCTTTTCTGCTCCGAAGACAGTGCAAAACTTGCCTGTGGATTCAGGCCATTGCTCTGCCGGACAAGGACAAAGAGCTTCAGTGGCCCAAAAGCTGGCCCTTGCCTATTATGCGAAAAAATACAATGATTCTGATGTCGATATTGATGTAATACCTCGCGGGGACCAGATGGAGGCTGATGTCAGAAAAAATGGCGAGCTCTTAACAAAGCTCTTCATTAAAGGCGATACTGTCACCGAGCACGGGACCGGTATGCGTAACTGGGCCTTTGGCCTGTTAACGAATGTCAATTAAGGAAATAGGATATTTTAGATTCCTAAAATTAAATTTATAAAAGGAGGTTATCTAAAAATGAGCAGATTGCAGTTTTCTCATCCGTTCTTTTCTTTCTTCTCGCGCGAGCCATAAATGGCTTATTCCTTACGACCGTTCTCTTAGGTGCAACCCATTCTGGTCTGGGTGTGAGCAGTGCAATTCGGCTATGCCGAATGTTTGTTGAATCACTAAATTATTCCATGGAGGTGGCGTTATGGCGGCAAGTTGGCTGTTCTTACTAAGTTGTAGCTTAAGCGGTTCTTTTTTGTCCAGTCTTTTGGGAATAGGGGGTGCAATATTTATTATTCCTATTATTTTGTTTTTTCAAAAGAGTGTAAATTTGAATATGGGGATACATCAAATAAGCGCCCTTTCCACTCTTTTCGTCTTTGTGGCGGGGAGCATCGGTTTTTGGGCCCATGGTCGGCACTTGAAGATAGATAAGCGGCTGGTGATCGTAACCGGCGTTTGTGCATCTATCGGGGCACTGGCAGGAGGGACAGTGCAATTCTATCTGCCACACAATGTGATCTTAACAACCTTCGTAGCGCTGCTGTTTCTTATTAGTTTTTTAATGCTTTGGCCCCTTAAGGTTGAGTATACAGAAATCCCTGAATATTCGATAACTACAACGGCTATTGGTTGTTTGACAGGAGGTTTTCTGGCGGGCTTGGTGGGTATAGGGGGAGGTACGATACTTGTGCCCTTTATGATCGTTTTTCTTAAAATTCCTACCAGGCCGGCCATTGCTACCGGGCTGGCACTGGTAATGCTGGCGGGCCTTTTTGGTTTAATCGGCCGGCTGGGCCATGCTTCCTCCGTCCCCTGGATCTTAGGTATACCTCTAATAATTGGCATACTGCCGGGCAGTTTGCTGGGGACCTATACCAACCGGCGGATGCCTACAGCCGTTTTACGCAAGAGCTTTGCTCTGATGATTCTGGCGCTGGCGGTTCAGCAAGTCATGAGTATTGTTTTATAATTCCTGAAGATCTATTTGAATAATGTTAGCTAAGAGAGCGAATGTGACAAAATCTAACAGTCATATAAAAAAATTGCTGGAGCATTGGCATGATTTCCGCCTGAAGCTTATTTTTGAAGGTATATTAACCGGGGCTTTTGCAGGTCTGGTCGTGGTTTGTTTTAGACTTATGCTGGTCTGGACAGGTGCGGAACTGCCTAAGCTTTTTGCCTTTCTGAGGTCAAGTGCCTTTGGCTGGACCGCATTATGGTTTGTTTTCCTTATTATTAGCGGCTTAATTTTGGCTTGGCTGATTAAGCTAGTACCTATGTCCACCGGCAGCGGAATCCCCCAGGTGAAGGGCATACTGGCGGGATTTTGGCGATTTGATTGGCTTAAAGTAATCGGGGCAAAGTTTATCGGTGGTCTATTGGCAATTGGGACGGGCCTTTCCTTAGGTCGGGAAGGTCCTTCGGTGCAATTAGGGGCGGCAGCAGGTCAGGGGATCAGCCGGCTTTTGAGACGCACCAGTATGGAGGAAAAGTATTTACTCACCAGCGGGGCCAGTGCCGGGCTGTCCGCAGCCTTTAATGCCCCGCTGGCCGGGGTGATGTTTGCCCTGGAGGAACTGCACAAAAACTTTTCCCCGGTGGTGCTGGCCTCTGCCGTGGCCGCGTCGGTTACAGCGGATTTTGTCACCCACTTTGTCTTCGGGCAAAGTCCGGTATTTGACTTTCACAATATTCCCGTACTGCCCTTTCATTATTACCTGTATGTTGTCGTCTTAGGTCTTTTAGTCGGAGCTTTTGGGGTATATTTCAACTCGAGCTTGGTTAAATTTCAGACGTTTTACGAGAAGCTACCCTTGCTGCCGCAAAAATTAAAGCCGGCTATTCCATTGGTAGCGGGCGGCTTCCTAGGATTTGTCCTGCCCCAAGTGCTAGGTGGCGGCGACGGGTTAATTAATACGTTACCGCAAATGCATTACGCGCTCTCCATACTGCTGGTCATTCTTGCAGGTAAATTTTTATTTACCATGTTAAGCTATGGTACGGGCGTCCCAGGTGGCATTTTTATGCCGCTTTTAGCCATCGGCGCTTTAAGCGGCAATGTGTACGGCATTATTGTGGCCCAATTTCTTCATGTTGACCCCATTTATGTTAACAACTTCATCATCCTGGCCATGGCCGCATACTTTAGCGCCATTGTCAAGGCGCCCATTACAGGCAGCATCTTAATCATGGAAATGACCGGCAACATGGAGCAGCTTTTACCTTTAATTACCGTTTGCATGTCCGCCTATATTGCCAGTGATTTGTTTAACGGCAAGCCTGTTTATGATGTTTTGTTAAACCAAATTTTGGCTAAACGGAGGCCAACCCAGAAGCCGAGCCCTCAGGAACATGATGAGGAAATGCATATCTTAGAAAAAGTTGTCAGCCTGGGTGCACCGGTTTGTGACAGAAAAATATGTGATATTGAGTGGCCGGAGAACAGTCTTTTAGTGGGTATCAGACGGGGGGACGCAGAGTTGATCCCTGCCAGGGACACCACTATTTATCCCGGGGATTATTTGATTGTCATGTCCGGGACCAAGGTGCTTTCCCGTGTGCACTCCTGCATACAGGAACTCGCCGGTGAAGAGAAAGCCGTCAATAATTGAAGTCCGTCCATAAATTGTTAAACGCGCTCAGCCTTGCCTTCTCCCACAAAGAAGTGGGTAGTAAAATCACCCCTCCCTTAAGGGGAGGGGTTGGGGAGGGTTGTTAGAATATCCAATTTGTGTACTCATAATAAATAAAAAATTTAAAGAAGGTAGCCCGAAAGGAAAAGATGACCGGAAAAATTGTACGGGACATCATGATAACTATTGATAGCTATAGCACGGTGAACGACGACGCGGACCTGGAGGAAGTGGTAAAGGTACTACGTAAATCTTTTTACCGGGATGACACAGGGATTATTTGCGGGCATACGTCCGTTTTGGTGATCAACAAGGCCGGGGAGATGACAGGCATACTTACCATCCAGAGCTTGTTAAAGGCCATAGACAAGGAATTGCTGGGCCTGGGCCTGCCCTTTGGCGGCCTCTTCAGTGAGCTTGTCCTGCCGCACGGGATGCTGGCTCATATACCGGTACGGGAAGCCATGAGTCCGGTTGTAAAGGTGGCAGTGAAGGACGATGAAACCGCCAGCCGGGCCATCCACAAACTATTGAAAAGCGGGGTCAATATTTTGCCGGTGATAAGCGAGGGTAAAGTGGTGGGTATATTAAGAGCCATTGATTTTTTGCAAATTGTCGGCGATATATTATTGGGCGAAAAACAAAGCGTAATTCTCAGTTTTTTAACGGTCTCATAATACTGTTTACAGATTCTCTCGCTTTATCCGTCATGTCCGAGGTTTTCAGTCGGCCATCCTTACTTTCAGCTGGGTATTGATCTGATGCCCCTCGAACTCGCAGACATGTTCTTTTTCTCACAGGGCCATCTTACCGCGGCATGCACGCGCAATATGGCCTGCCGTATTTCCGAAATTTGTCCGAAGCTATCCCTCGCCTGAAATCGCCAACGTCATGCACTTTCCGATATAGTGTCTCCCACTTTCGTTTCAAAGATTCCAAAATCTCACTTATCGCGCCTATGTCGTAGACACTCCCATGAAAAGAGAGTTGCTGTAACAACCCGCTTAGGGTTATAATAAAAAAAGATTGACTCGTTTGATTAACTGTGTTTCATAGAGAACAGTTTTCGCAAAAATCTTCAGCATACACCGGGGGCAACTTGGGCGACATACTAAAGCAGGGCGGATCATCGCTTACAGCAAAGTTTATGTTTGGATTAGGCATCATCCTCTTGTGCGCTATTTCGGCCATTTCCCTCCTGACCTATTCGTATTTGAAAAAATTGTACATCAAGGAAGCCTATGAGAAGACAGATATTGTGCTAGGGCATATTGACGCTACTATGGAATATGCCCGAGATGAGCTCCGTCCCCAGATATTCCATGCTCTGCCCGGAGATGTCTTCATCAAGCAGGTCATGTCTAGTTCGTTTATGAACATGGGGATCATGAAGAGATTCAAACAGAGGTTCCCTCGCTACATCTACCGGAGAGTAGCTATCGATCCCATGAATCCCATCAACAAGGCGGATGCCTTTGAAGAAAATTTTATCATGCAGTTTCGGAATAGCCCGACGTCGACGAAGGAATGGCGGGGCCTAGTCACCAGAAATGGAGAGGATTACTTTCTGCATCTCAAGGCAATTATCATGGAGGAGCAGTGTCTGCTCTGCCACGGCGATCCTGCTTCTTCACCTGAGTCCATCACCCTTCATTACGGGAGGGTGCACGGACGTTACCGGAAAGTCGGCGAGGTAATTGGTGTGGAGTCTATCGCAGCCCCGGTGAGCGAAACCTTCCTGCAGTTGCGGCATATAGCAATGTCTTTTTTCCTTTTCGGAATAGCCGGGATGGTTGCCCTCTTCGCCGGTCTCAATTACTTCCACTACCGGCTTGCGGTGGTCCCCCTGAAGCGGGTAAGCTCCTTTTTCAAGGAAGTCGTAGAAGGACACCGCGGCCTCGACATCCATTTCGACTCGCGCGACTATGATGAAGTGCACGAGCTGGCCGAATCCTTTAACCGGATGATGGGGTACCTGACAAAATCCGAAGAGGAAAGAAAAGAGATGGAGGAGCGGGTGCTGCAGGCGGACAAACTTGCCTCCATAGGCCGCCTTGGCGCAGGTGTGGCCCATGAGATAAATAATCCGCTCAGCCTGGTCTTGGGCTACACGAATATGCTGCGCAAGGAATGTCCTGACACCAAGCAGATAAAGGACGACCTCGATATTGTTTACAACAACGCACGATTGTGCAAGAAGATCGTCGATGATCTTCTCAATTTTTCACGCCAGACAAAAACCAACCGTGTCCCTACCGACATTAATGCCGCTGTAGAATCGGCGTTGGTTCCGATGGAGGAAACATTTCTCCACGGAGGGATTACTCTCATCCGCGATTATGATCCTGCGCTACCTCCCCTGGCAGCGGACGAGGAAAAGCTGAAACGGATTTTCACGAACCTTCTGCTAAACGCCCTTCAGGCCATGCAGCCCGGAGGGCGCCTTACTGTCAGTACTTCTTACGACAGAGAGAGAAACGGCGTGAGAATTGTTTTTTCAGACACGGGCTGTGGCATTCCTGAGGAGATCAGGGATAAAATATTCGAGCCTTTCTTTACTACAAAGCCGCCGGGAGAGGGAACAGGACTGGGGCTTGCGGTAAGTTACGGGATAGTGAAGGAACACAAAGGGGAGCTTTCGGTCATAAGCGAGAAAGGGAAGGGCTCATCTTTTACGCTTTGGTTCCCTCTTGCAGGAGACAAGGATGAAACAAAAGATTCTTATTATTGACGACAATCCAGATATGACCCGCTTGCTTGAGAGGCTTATCGGAAACACGCTGCATCTGGAAACCCTAGCCGCTGGCAGCGCAGAGGCGGCACTTCGGATTCTCAAGGAGAACACGGTCAACTGCCTGCTTGTCGATATGAAGATGCCGCGCATGGACGGCATGGAGCTCATGCGGCACATCAAGAAAAAAGATACTTCGCTCCCTGTGATAATAATGACGGCTTACGGCGCCATCGAAACAGCCGTGGAGGCTATGAAAGAGGGGGCCTATGACTTCATCACCAAGCCGTTCGAGGAGGAGCGGTTATTGCATACGGTGCGAAGGGCGTTGGAGCATGAGCATCTTCTCCGAAAGAACCTGGATCTTGAAAGAAGGATCAGGGAGAAAGAGAAGGAGACTTTCTTTGTCGGAGAGTCACGCCGGATGAAGGAACTCATCGATACAATTAAGCTGGTGGCCGGGACGGACGTGACCGTGCTTATCACGGGCGAAACCGGGACCGGCAAGGAACTGGCGGCCCGCATGATCCACAATCTCAGCAACAGGACCGGCAAACCTTTTGTGGCGGTCAACTGTCCGGCAATCCCTGAAAACATCTTGGAAAGCGAGCTTTTCGGTTATCGCAAAGGCGCCTTTACAGGCGCCAACTCTGATAGGGAAGGACTTTTTCAGGCAGCCCAGGGCGGGACCTTGTTCTTGGACGAGATAGGCGACATTTCCTCCTCTTTACAGGCAAAACTCCTGCGGGTGCTGCAGGAAAGGGAACTGAAGCCGCTTGGCGATACCACAACCCGGAGGGTGGATGTAAGGGTCATAGCCGCCACAAACAGAGACCTGGAGGGTAACGTTGCCGCGGGACTTTTCAGGTCTGATCTTTACTACCGTCTTAATGTCGTTTCGGTCAATACACCGCCGCTCAGGGACATACCAGAAGATATACCACTCATCGCCTACCACTTTCTAACCCTGTTTTGCGGCGAGCTTGGATTGGACCAGAAAAGGTTGACGGAAGAAGCGATACAGTTTCTTGTTTCCCGCCAGTGGAAAGGCAATGCCCGGGAACTTCAGAACGAGATAAAACGGGCTGTAATCTTTTCAAAAAGCGATCTGCTCGCCCCGGTGGACTTCGGAACCAGCGCGGAATTGTGCACCTCACGAAACAGCGCCATTGAGACCGACAGCCTCGACTACAGGGAGGCAAGGAAAAAGGTACTCGCTGCATTTAATGTTGAATATATTTCGAACTTACTGCGCCGCACAGAGGGAAATGTTTCCTTAGCCGCCCAATCAGCCGGCGTAGAGCGTCAATCACTCCAGCACCTTATGAGGAAGTATGGCATTGCCTCAGCACCGTTCAGAAAAGATGAAGAAAAAAAATAACGGCTGTCATGATCTGGACGACAAGCGACTTTTTTCCAGAACAGACACATCAATTGCATAACCGTTAATATTACGAGCGAGCTCGTCGTCCGTCGGACAAACCGCTACATCTCTAAACAGGAGTACAGAGTTTTTTTATACGAATGTAGGGTTTTATGAACGGTCGGACTTGAACCGACTAGTCATACGATATACATGGCATGCTACAATCTTGCACTGTCAATATTATAACAAGGGTAAAGAATACATCCTATACTCCTGCTGTCAAGGATCTCTTTCAATAAATCATAAGCCGGGAACTTTATTCATTTTTAATTTGCGAGCCGGTTTAAAGGCATTCCTTCACTGTGCATCCTTTGCGGATGTTACACCTTTTGCTCGACGGATCTCTTACATGAGCGAACTTGACCTCTGAGTGTTATTGGTTATCCGGCGTACGGAGGCCGCCTAGCATCCCTCATCCAGAATCTCAAGTTTAGTAAGAGGCCCTGTATTGTATTCTCCGAGGTCATATGCTTCAATTAGGTTGTCCGGGCTCTCTTCGCCGAAAATCAGTTTTTCGGGCTTCCCGCCCAGAAAACGATTGCGCAGGAAGCCCGAACTCGCTACAGAAACAGAACGAGAAAAAGCAACAACACAGTAAAGGTTCAGATAAAAATGCAGCCGATCGGCGACAAAAAAAAGACGTGAAGAAACGCGAAGCAGGTGGTTTTTCAACAGCCTGCTAGAGTTCGACGATTCTCGTACTGATCTCAATCGCTGCCTCGGCACCCTGGCCAGCGGAGATGATTGCCTGAGAGTGGCCGTGGCGGAGAGATCCCAGGACGAAGAGGCCTGGGATACTCGACTCGCCCGCGCCCCTCGTCATGATCTTGAACCCCTCGGTGTCGCGCTCCAGTGGGAGGCCCTCGAGGTACTCATCGTTAAGGGAGATCCCACCCCACCCCATGATGACCTCGCAGGGGATGACGCGCCCATCGCTGAGCCGCACCCCCTCAAGGGTCTTCTCGCCGACGAGTTCTTCCGGCCGCCCCTCGACAAGGCCGATCCCCTCCTCCTCGAGGAGCGCCGCGTACGCCGGAGCCAGTGCGAAGCCGTGGGCAAGGAACGTAACGTCGCTGGTGAACATCCGCTTCATGCCGACGCTGAGGCGCACCCCGTTGATCGTGCGGTCAATGATAAGCAGCTTCTTGCCTGTTGTGCGATAGCCGTCGCAAATCATGCAGGTGAAGTAGGAGTTGCCGAAGAAGCGTAGAAGGTTCTTGAAGGGGGCGAGAGTCTCCCGGGCACCTGAGGCGGCGATGACGAAACGGGAGCGATAGGTTTTCCCCTCAGCCTGCACCTCGAATTGCCCCTCCCGTGCCAAGACGCGCTGCACCTTGGCGTTCTCCACAGCAACACCGAAGTTCTTCGCCTGGGTGATGCCGGATTCGAGGAGGGCCGGGCCGGAGACCTCACGAAGGCCGAGGTAGTTCTCGATGTGTTTCGCGTGGTAGGTCCGCCCCCCGGGACTGTGGAACAGCAGGACTCGGAAATTATAGCGGCCGAGGTGGATGCAGGCCTGTAGGCCTCCCGGGCCCGCCCCGATGACTATACAGTCGAGAAGTGCTTCGCTGCCTATGCCGCCCGCTCTTTCCATAGCACCTCACCCTGTAGGCCGAGATGATCATAAGGGTCGGCAAGGTATCCACTACTATACATTGCGACCAGAACCTTTACTTCATTCAGAATTTATCAGTTGCGTTGACCATAAACTCATCTTAATCACAACAAATCGTTTTATCACCGCCCTGTCAGAAGCTCTCGAAGACGTTTATGCTACGATCAGGCGAGGTCGAAACGATCAAGGTTCATTACCTTGTTCCATGCCGCCACAAAGTCCTGGACAAACTTCGCCTGCGCGTCCGAGCTTCCGTAGACCTCGGCCAAGGCCCGGAGCTGGGAGTTGGAACCGAAGATGAGATCGACACGCGTGCCGGTCCACTTCAGTTCACCCGTCTTGCGATCGCGCCCTTCGAACACGTCCTTGGCGTCCGATACCGCCTTCCACTCCGTGCCCATGTCGAGCAGGTTCACGAAGAAGTCGTTGGTAAGCGCCTCCGGCCGCTTGGTGAAGACACCATGTTGGGACTTCCCGAAGTTGGCATTCAGAACGCGCATCCCGCCAATGAGAACCGTCATCTCCGGCGCCGTGAGCGTCAGCAATTGCGCCTTGTCAACCAGCAAAGCCTCAACCGGGACGGTGTACTTGCCCTTGAGGTAGTTGCGGAAGCCATCCGCGATCGGTTCGAGCACGGCGAATGAGGCCGCATCGGTTTGCTCCTGCAAGGCGTCCATGCGTCCCGGCGTGAAGGGAACCGTCACTTCGTGACCAGCCTTCTTCGCAGCTTGCTCGACGCCTGCACAACCAGCCAGAACGATCAGGTCAGCGAGCGAGACCTTCTTGCCGCCAGAGGTCGCGCTGCTGAACTCGCTCTGTATACCCTCCAGCGTCTTGAGCACTTTCGCCAGTTCGGCCGGCTGGTTGACTGGCCAATCCTTCTGGGGCGCCAGGCGAATGCGCGCGCCGTTTGCACCGCCGCGCTTGTCGGAGCCACGGAAAGTGGACGCCGACGCCCAGGCGGCCGAGACCAGTTGTGAGACCGACAGCCCTGAAGCCAGGATCTTGCCCTTGAGGGAGGCAATGTCCTTCTCATCGATCAACTTGTGATTGACCGCGGGGATGGGGTCTTGCCAGATGAGCTCTTCAGCAGGCACCTCCGGGCCGAGATAGCGTGCGCGAGGACCCATGTCGCGGTGCGTCAGCTTGAACCACGCACGGGCGAAAGCGTCCGCGAATTGATCCGGGTTCTCGTAGAAGCGCCTTGCAATCTTTTCGTAGGCGGGGTCGAACCTCATGGAAAGGTCAGTGGTCAGCATGGCTGGCGCATGACGCTTTGACGGGTCGTGGGCATCCGGAATCGTGCCGGCGCCTGCGCCACCCTTCGGTCGCCACTGATGCGCACCTGCCGGGCTCTTCGTCAGTTCCCATTCGTAGCCGAACAAGTTCCAGAAGAAGTTGCTGCCCCACTTCGTTGGCGTGGTGGTCCAAGTGACCTCCAAACCGCTGGTGATCGCGTCAGCGCCTTTGCCCGTGCCAAAGCTGCTCTTCCAGCCAAGGCCCTGCTCCTCGATGGGGGCCGCTTCCGGCTCGGGACCCACATGGGACGCAGGGCCGGCGCCGTGGGTCTTGCCGAAGGTGTGGCCTCCAGCAATGAGCGCAACCGTCTCTTCGTCGTTCATGGCCATGCGTGCAAAAGTCTCGCGGATATCCTTGGCCGCCGCGATCGGATCCGGGTTGCCGTTCGGGCCTTCCGGGTTGACATAAATCAGGCCCATCTGGACCGCAGCGAGCGGATTCTCGAGATCCCGGTCTCCGGAGTAGCGCTTGTCGTCCAGCCACTTGTTCTCGGATCCCCAGTAGACGTCCTCCTGCGGCTCCCAGACGTCCTCGCGCCCACCGCCAAAGCCGAACGTCTTGAATCCCATCGATTCCAGAGCGACGTTGCCGGCAAGGATCATGAGGTCGGCCCATGAGATCTTCCGGCCGTACTTCTGCTTGATCGGCCAAAGCAGCCGGCGCGCCTTGTCGAGGCTGGCGTTGTCGGGCCAACTGTTGATGGGCGCGAAGCGCTGCTGGCCGGCTCCGGCGCCGCCGCGACCGTCACCGGTGCGATACGTGCCGGCGCTGTGCCATGCCATGCGGATGAACAAAGGCCCGTAGTGCCCGAAGTCCGCCGGCCACCAGTCCTGCGAGTCGGTCATCAGGGCGCGAAGGTCTTTCTTCACGGCCGCCAGATCTAGGCTCTTGAACTCGTCAGCGTAGTTGAAGCTCTCGCCCATTGGATTGGACAGGGAGGAATGCTGGCGCAGGATATCCAGCCGCAATTGGTTCGGCCACCAGTCACGGATCAACGTGCCTCTGCCGGCCATGTGTTTGTGAGTCCCGCCCGTTACCGGGCAGTTTCTGTCGTCAGTCATAACGTTACCTCCTATCGTTGTCTGACTTGTTCAACTGCGCTACTATGAATTATGAATATAGTGTTACGCTGCCCATCTAGCTAATCCCGGCGGTAAGCGGCCTACCCCGCAAGGGGCGCTGTCCGTCTTGAGCGCGAAAGGTGCACAACCATTCTTTTCATTACCATCACCTCTTTTGAGGTGTTTAATCCAATTTCGGTTGCGGGGTTTGCTCGGTCGGTGCCGGTAGAATCGGATATTCGACTTTCGGTTGGACACCGGTAGTAGACCTTAAGAATCCGACAATCTTGTCCACTTCTTCCGCTTTAAGCGTAGCGCCTAGCTGGGCGACCCCCATGATCCGCACCGCTTCCTGAAGACTCCAGACTTTCCCGGAATGGAAATAGGGAGGCGTCAGCTCTATGTTTCTCAGCGTCGGAGCCTTAAAGACATATTCGTCTGATTTTGCCTGCGTTACCTTGTATCGCCCGGTATCACCAGCGATAATCTCAGCTTTCGGCCGCTCGACAAGACCAAAGGGGAAATAGGCTTCTCCTCCCATATTGATCCCTCCATGACAGGTGACGCATCCTTTGTCCATGAAGACTTTTAATCCCTCTTTCTGTGCTGCGGTCAGGGCATCCTTATTGCCCTTCAGGTACAGATCAAACGGTGAGTCCGGGGTGAGGAGTGTTGCTTCAAATGCCTCGATGGCCTCTGCCATATTGTCGAAGGTAACGGGGTCAGGCTGTCCGGGGAAGACCTTCTTGAATAGTGCCACATATTCAGGCATGCTCTTCAATACCTTTATTGTCGCCTCAGGGGTGTTGTTCATCTCGACCGATGCTTGAACCGGTCCTTTTGCCTGCTGTTTCAGGTCTTCTGCCCTCCCATCCCAGAACTGGGCGATGTTAAAGACTGAATTGAGTACCGTTGGGGCATTTCGCGGTCCCTTTTGCCAGCGATGGCCCGTGGAGGTTTCCTGGAAGTCAGCTCCTCCCATGCCAACATTGTGACAGGTATTGCAGCTGATAAGGGCGCTCGCCGAGAGCCTTGGCTCAAAGTAGAGCATCTTCCCCAGAGTAATTTTATCTTGAGTGAAGGATTTTCCTTTCATCTCTGGGATTGTCTTAGGGATCGGCTTAAATCTTCCTTGAGCCCTTCCCATAAGGTCGTCAGCAGCATATGCTGCGGTCACCACCAGACACAGAAAGGCCGCCAAAAATAGTGTCATACCTTTCTTTTTCATGGTTCCCTCCTATTATCAGGTTGTAATATTATGCACCGTGATTGCCGATCCGTATGTGCGGTCAATGAACGTGACTATAAAAAAACTTACTGACCGAGCAGTGTCGTGAATGTATCGTGATGACGCTCTTCAGCGGCAAGGATCTCTGCAAAGAGGTGCTGCGTGGTATCATCGCCTTCAGAAGTGGCCTGTTTGATGATGCCCTTATAGAGCGTGATGGCCTCTTCCTCGGCCTTCACGTCAGCCTTGAGCATCTGCTCCGGTGTGCCGCCTACCACGATGGGGGTAGGTTTGGTGGTGGGCGTTATGTCAAAATAAAAGAGCCGTTCCGCGATCTTTTCGGCATGTTTCATCTCCTCCACGGAGATATCCTCGAACACCTCCATGAGAGAAGACGAGTGCATGCCCTTCACCATGATATGGTGCCACATGTACTGAACGATCGCCTGGAGCTCGCCGGCAATTGCCTGATTCATCATCTCTGTTAGTTTCGGACTCGCCTTCTGTACCATGATGTTCCTCCTCGTTCGTTATTATTCCTTTCTTTACATTTATCGCGAAATTGGGTTAATACAATGGGGTGAAACTTCCCATGACAGGAACCCCTGTTCATCTCTGCCGCCTAAATAGGAATCATTCCTAAGTATCAAGCAAAAAATTACTTGTTCTGCTTTCGCCTGCACTCTTTGCAGTAGCCGTAATATTCAAAACGCATTTGAAAAGGCTGAAAACCTGTTTTTTTCTCTATCGCTTGTGATGAGACGGGCAATTCTTCCATAAAATCTTCTATTTTCCCGCACTTCCTGCAAATAAGATTGAGATGATTCGAAATATTAACGTCATAGCGGTTATCTTTATCGTAGAATTCAAGCTCCCGTATCAATCCCTCTTTTTTCAGCATGTTCAGAGTGTAATACACCGTTGACATGCTGATCTGTGGCGCCTTTTTCCGGACCTTTTTT
>Ga0335084_10001984_pt1 | contig 19495 bp, 17 predicted proteins | sample Lox_Sample_44_FD_206721 | JGI IMG/M metagenome (GOLD analysis project Ga0335084, IMG submission 206721) | Soil microbial communities from Loxahatchee National Wildlife Refuge, Florida, United States - Lox_Sample_4.4 | ecosystem: Environmental > Terrestrial > Soil > Wetlands | place: USA...
CACGTTGACGAGCGTGCTCTTGCCGCCGCCGGTGGCACCGACGATCGCGATCGTTTCGCCGGCGTTCGCCGCCAGATTCACGTGATCGAGCACCGGCCGGCCGTTGCCGTAGTCGAAGCAGACGTCCTTCAGTTCGATGCGTTCGATCTTCGCCGGCCCGCCGTCTTCGCCGACGGACTGGCGCGCCGGCCGATCGCGCTGCATCGCGGTCGCTTCGATGACGTCGGCCGAATCGCGGATCGCCGGCACCGCGTCGATCAGGCTGATGATCCGTTCGGCCGACGCCTGCGCCATCTGCATTTCCGCGAACCAACGGCCGAGCTGCTCGATCGGATCGAAGAAGTTGCGGGCGTACGCCATGAACGCGACCAACGTGCCGACGCTGATCGCGCCGTGCAGCAGGTCGAAACCGCCGACCGCGAGCGTCACGCCGACCGCGAGGCTCGCGAGCGTCACGATGATCGGCACGTACAGCGCGGCCTGGATCATGTTCTCGACCGACGCGTCGTACATCTTGCCGGTGAGCTGCTTGAAGTCGTTCAGGTTCTCGCTCTCGCGCACGAACGCCTTGCTGGTCAGCACGCCCATGATGCTCTCGTTGTACGTGCCGGTGATGCGCGAGTTGGTGCGACGCACTTCGCGCGCGCTGCGTAGCATGCGCTTCTGGAAGCGCGCGCTGACCCAGCCGAGCACCGGGATCACCGCGAGCGCGAGCAGCGCGAGCTTCACGTTCATCACGAGCATCGCGACGGCGATGCCGAGCATCAGCGTGATACCCCAGACGATGTCGAGGAACGCCCACGCTAGGATGTTGGCGAGCCGCTCGGAGTCGGACGTCATCCGAGCCATCAGCCAGCCGACCGGACGGTGGTCGTAGAACGAGAACGACAAGCGCTGCAGGTTCTCGAAACCGTCGCGGCGGATGTCGTGACTGATGTGCGTGCGGATCTTGCCGCCGGCCCAGATGAAGCAGCCGACCGAGATCGCGAGCACCGTCGTCGCGGCGATGTACGCGATGGCGAACGGCCACAGGTTGGCCGCTTTGCCGTGCGCACCGACCGCGTCGATCACACCGCGCGTGATCAACGGAAACGACACGTCCATCAACGCGGTCGTGGTCGCGAAGAAGCCGAGCATGAACAGCACCCGCCGATACGGCTTCGTGTACGCGAACAGCTTTCGCCACAGATGCAGCCGCATCCGCCGCGCCAGCGCTTCCTCGTCGAAGCCGTCGTCGTAGTTGTCGTCGTCGTACATCGTCGTCGCCTCGATTCTCTCGTTGGCGCTAGTGCGCCGTACTCATGACGTCGGTGCGGATCTCCGCATCGAGCGAGCCCTGGATCCGACACAAATGCCGATAAGGCCCGTCCACCGTCGACAGCTCCGCGTGGCTGCCGATCTGCACCGCGCGACCGGCGTCGAGCACCACGATACGGTCGGCGTCGACCACCGACGACAAGCGGTGCGCGATGATCAACGTCGTGTGCCGGCCGCGGCGCGCGCGCAGCGCATTCAGGATCAAGCCTTCGGTGCCGGTATCGACCGCCGACAGCGAGTCGTCGAGCACGAGCACCGGCGGATCCTTCAACAGCGCCCGCGCGAGCGCGAGGCGCTGCCGCTGGCCGCCCGAGAGCGTCACGCCGCGCTCGCCGACCAACGTGTCGTAGCGCTCCGGCAATTCCATGATCGAGTCGTGGATCGCCGCGTCGACGCACGCCTGTTCGAGGTGCGCATCCGGCGCGTCGGGCCGGCCGACCTTCAGGTTCGCCGCAATCGTGCGCGAATACAGGAACGGATCCTGCAGCACGACACCGATCTGGTGACGCAGCCAATGCCGGTTCACGTCGCTGACTTCCTGACCGTCCAACTTGATGGAGCCCTGGCCGTACGGATACAGCCGCAGCAGCAAGCGGATCAGCGTCGACTTGCCGGAGCCCGGCGCGCCGACGAACGCGACGGTCTCGCCCGGACGCACGTGCAGCGAGAAATCCTTGATCACCGGACGCTCGGCGTCGTAACCGAACGTCAGACGCTCGATGCGGATGTCGCCGTCGGCGCGGCCGCGGCTCGGCGTCGGTTCGAGCGTCTCTTCCGCTTGGTTCAAGATTTCATTCGTTCGTCCGAGCGAGACCACCGCCTTACCGGAGTCGGTCAGCACGCGGCCGAGTTGCCGCACCGGCCAGATCACCATCCCCTCGTACGTCAGGAACGCGAACAACGTGCCGACCGAGATGCGGCCGTCGACGATCGCGGACGCGCCGGCCGCGAGCACCAGGCCGATCTGCATCAGCGAGAAGAAGTCGGCGGTGCCCCAATAGCGGCCCATCAGCGTGATCAGCCGATTGTTGAGGTCGCGGTGGATGCGGTTCTTCTCGGCGAACTTCGCGATCTCGTAGTCCTGCCGCGCGAACGCGCGCACCACGCGGATGCCGGTCAGGTTCTCCTGCAGCACGCCGGTCATCGCGGCCTCGGCTTCGTCGGTGACTTGGAACACCTGCTGCACCTGGTGGAAGAAGATGTACGCGAAGAGACCGATGAACGGGATCAGGCACAGCGACCACCCCGCGAGCCGCGCGTCGAGCCAGAACAGGATCGGCGTGACCGTGACGATCAGCAGAATCGACCGGCCGATCTCGACGACGTCGCTCGACAGGAACACGCGCAGCGTCTCGACGTCGGAGCTGCAGCGCTGCACCAAGTCGCCGGTGTCGGCGTCGTCGTAGTAGCCGGCGCGCAGGTCGTGCAGATGCCGATACAGCGTTTCGCGCAACCGCCGCACGATCGCTTCGGACGCGATCGCCGAGGCGCGTCCGCGCACGTACTGAAACGCGCCGCCGATCGCCGTGACCGCGACCGCGAGCGCGGCCGACAGCAACAGGTACCAGGCGAACGCATTCTGGGAAGCGAACGTCGCTTCGAGCCATTGCGCCGGTGCCACCAGCAGCGGCGTCCCGAGATCGACGTTCTTCTCGACGACCACGTCGATCGCGTATTTCGCGATCAGCGGCGCGCCGAACATGCACAGGTTCGCGACGGCCATCGCGACGATGGCGCCGAGGTAGCGCGCGCGCTGGCCCGTCGTGATGGCCCAGAGATTGTCGTATTGTGCGTGTGCCATTGAATCCGTTCCTACATCTGCCGAAGTAGAGCGGGTTCAATGCGACATGAAGACAAAAAAGCCCGCTCGCCGTGCGGTGAGCGGGCCTTTGGATTCCGGACTGTTCGAACTACGACAGTCGGACGCGGATCAGCAAGGGCAGCTCACCGTTGCGTGTAGTGATTTCCGATGTAGATGAGCAGCATGCTTTCCCCTCTTTCGACGAACGAGCGCGTGGTGAGGGCGCGGTCGTCGTGAATGAAGCCGCGAAGTGTACTCCGCTGAACGACCTTTTCAAGGGGTTGCCGGCGCCGATCGTTCCGATTTGTCGCGCTGCGTCGTCTTTTGGTGTATCGAACGACGAATGGTCGAGAGGATCGGACCGATGGAAGACCTCGAACGGTTGGCCGCGCAGTCGCGCGCGACTCGCAATGCGTTCCTCGAAGCGATCGAGCCCCATCGCGCCGAGTTGTGGCGCTATTGCCGACGGCTGACCGGTTCGCCGTGGGACGCGGAAGATCTGGTGCAGGAGGCGCTGACGCGCGCGTTCGGGGCGCTGTCGCTCGTCTGGCAGCCGACGGAGCCGCGCGCGTACCTGTTCCGGGTCGCCGCGAACACGTGGATCGACGCCCTGCGGCGCGCCGAGCGCGCGCGCCGCGCGACCGCGCCGGGCCTCGATGTCGCTGCACCCGATCCGGCCGATGCGGTGGCGGAAGTCGACTACGTCGCGACCTCGCTGCCGGCGTCGCAAACGGCGATCGTGCTGCTCGTCGACGGGTTCGACTTCCGTGTCGACGAAGTCGCCGAGATGCTCGACGTCACGCCGGGCGCCGTGAAGGGTGCCTTGCAGCGCGGTCGGGCGAATCTGCAGGCCCGCGGCGACGCAAGTCCGGCGCGCGCCGCGCGCGGCTCGCCCCCGAACGAGCTCGTCGGCAAATTCATCGACGCGTTCAATCGGCGCGACATCGAAACGATCGCAGCACTGTATGCGGCGGACGCCACGGCCGACATCGTCGGCGTCGGCATCCTGCGCGGACGCACGACGATCCACGACGACGCGCTCAGCCAATGGAAAGTCGATCCGCGGCCGCAGCGCGCCGAGGCGGGCGAGTTCGCCGGCGCAAACGTCGTCTTCGTGTTCGAGCCGGTCGACGGCGGCGGCGAACGGTTGCATCGCGTCGACCGCTATCGGGCGCGCGACGCCGTGTTGGTCGCGACGCGGACCTACTACTACACGCGCGAAGTCGTCGCGGAGGCGGGCGCCGCGCTCGGCATGGCGTACGCGCCGCACCCGCGCCTCACGACGGGCTGACGGGTAGGATCACTCCCGCACGAACTTGTCGACGAATCGGTCGGTGTGGCCGCGGATCGCCGGATCGAACACGACCTTCGTGTGATCGTCGGCCGGGTTGCGCAGCACGTCGAGCGAGCCGACGAATTTGAAGCCGCGCGACTCGATGTCCTTGCGCGCGAACGCTTCGTCGATGCGGTGCAACTCCTGCGCGGCCGACGAACCGGTGCCGGCGTTCGCGACGTGGTCGATGATCGCGAGCTCACCGCCCTTCTTCAGCATCGCGTGGACTTCGGCGAACAGCGCCGCAGGGTCGACCGACCAGCCTTCGTCTTTGAAGTAGAGATCGTGGTAGCTCATCGACATCAGCACCACGTCGACCGAGCCGGATGGAATGCCGATCTGGCCCACTTCCTTCTCGACGACGACGACATTCTGCAGTCGGCCGCTGGCGATGCGCGCGGCGAGCGGCTTCGCCGCGTATCTCGCATAACCCGCGTTGTTGTACAGATAGACCTTGCCGCCGGGTGCGACGACGCGGCCGATCAATTCGCTGTAGTAGCCGCCGGCCGCGAACACGTCGGCGACGACGAGGCCGGGCTTGATGTCGAAGAAGGTGAGCACCTCGACCGCGTGGTCGCGCTCGTCGCGCGCGCGATCGTCGGCGGTGCGCGTCGGGTCGGCGACCGCGGCCTTGATCGGATCGGGCGCAGCGCTCGCGCCGGCCATGCCGACGATCGATGCAACCGCGAATACCCAAACGACCTTACGAAGGCGCGCCATGCTCAATTCTCCAGTTGCACGATCATCTTGCCGGTATTCTCGCCGGTAAACAGGCCGATGAACGCGGCCGGCGCGCGTTCGATGCCGTGCATCACGGTCTCGCGGTACTTCACGCGACCGCTCGTCACCCAGGCTTCCATCTGCGACCGGAACTGGCCGCGCAGATGGTTGAAATGCGACACGATGAAGCCGCGCAGCGTGAGCCCGAGGCCGATTGCCATCGTCAAGTTGTTGGGGCCGGGCGGCGGTGTCGCGTCGTTGTACTGCGCGATCGCGCCGCACAGCGCGACGCGGCCGAACGGCCGCATGTGCGACAGCGCCGCCTGCAGGTGATCGCCGCCGACGTTGTCGAAATACACGTCGAGTCCGTTGGGTGCGGCCTTACGCAGTTCCGCGAGCAGATCGGCGCCGTGATAGTCGAACGCATGATCGAAACCGAATTCGTTCTTCACGACGCGGACCTTCTCGGCGCTGCCCGCACTGCCGATCGTCTTGCAGCCTTTGATCTTCGCGATTTGGCCGACGATGCTGCCGACCGCGCCGGCCGCCCCGGACACGAACACCGTCTCACCGTCCGCGACCGCGCCGACTTCGAGCAAGCCGACGTACGCGGTCATGCCCGGCATGCCGAGCACGCCGAGGTATGCCGACGGCGGCGCGACCAGCTTACCGAGCGGCGCGAGCACGTCACCGTTCGCGCAGAACGCTTCGCGCCACGCGAAGCTGCTTTCGACGTAGTCGCCGGCGCGGAATTGTGGATGGCGCGACTCGACGACGCGGCCGATTGCGCCGCCATTCATCGTGGCGCCGAGCGCGAACGGCGGCGCGTACGATTTACGGTCGACCATGCGGCCGCGCATGTACGGATCGACACTCATGCAGACGTTGCGGACCGACACCTCGCCGTCGCGCGGCGGGGCGACGTCGACCTCGACGATCGAAAAATCGTCCGGCGTCGGCAGACCGACCGGCCGCCGGCGCAACTGGACTTCTCGGCTGCGCGTCATCATCGTGCTCCCCTCAAGTGAAGGCGGCGACTATACCGCGCGACGAGGTGACGACACGATGACCGAGGCGATCGTCAAGGAAGGTTCCGAGGCCAAACAACTGCTGCGCGTGCTCGCGCTCGAACCGATCGAGACGAATCTGTTTCGCGGCACGAACGAAGACCGCCTCGGCGGGCGCCTCTTCGGCGGGCAGGTGCTCGCGCAGGCGTTGCGTGCCGCTGCTGCGACCGTCGACGGCCGGCGGCCGCATTCGCTGCACGGCTACTTCATGCGCTCGGGCGATCCCGAGCGGCCGGTGCTGTACGACGTGGAGCGCATCCGCGACGGTTCGAGCTTCACGACAAGGCGCGTGGTCGCCGTACAAGGAGGCGACGCGATCTTCAATATGGACGCATCGTTCCAAATCGACGAGCCGGGCTTGAGCCACGAGATCGCGATGCCGAACGTGCCGCGGCCCGACGCGCTCGAGGACGACGTCACGCGCGCGCGCCGCGAAGCGCCGAACAATCCGCAGATCAGCCCCTGGGCGCAGCGGCCGCGGCCGTTCGAGACGCGCTCGGTGTTTCCGCCCGATTCGCCGCGGCCGCCGCGCGAGCAATTCTGGAACCCGGTGTGGGTGCGCTTCCGCGCGGCGTTGCCGAATACGGATCAAGCGTTGCGCTATTGCCTACTCGCATACGCTTCGGACATGGGTATGGTGTCGACGTCCACGCTGCCGCATTTGGCCGAGGTGCAGCGCACCGACGTGCAGATGGCGAGCCTCGACCACGCGCTGTGGTTCCACCGCGACTTCCGGATCGACGATTGGATCCTGATCGTCAAACGCACGAGCACCGCGAGCGGCGCGCGCGGGATGAACCACGCCGACTTGTTCGATCTCGACGGCCGCCTGGTCGCGTCGGCTTCGCAGGAGGGCTTGATGCGGCGCGTCGCGACGCAGTGATCGCGCGCGTCGGTGGCGACGGTCGTCCGGGCGATTCGGCCGGCGACGGCGGGCGCGTGTCGGCGGGGCGCGCGCGGATGTTCGAATGGCCGCTGCGGGCGCCGTATCCGACCGATTGGGTGATGGCGTTTCTCGCGCGTCGCGCGATTCCGGGCTTCGAGTATGTCGAAGACGCGGTGTTCAGGCGCCGCCTCGGTCCGAACGCGTGGCTCGAAGCGTGGGTCGACGGCGTCACCTTGCGCGTCAAGGTGCCGCCCGCCGGCCGCGACAGAACGGATTCGTTGGCGCGCGTGCGGCGAATATTCGACGCCGACCACGATCCGGCGCCGGTCCGCGTGCATCTGTCGAAGAGTCGGCGCCTCGCGCCGTTCGTCGCGGCGAGGCCGGGCCTGCGCGTGCCCGGCGCGTGGGACGGCTTCGAACTCGCGGTTCGCGCGATCCTCGGCCAGCAAGTCAGCGTCGAGCGGATGACGCGCCTGACGCAACTCTTGATCGAACGGTACGGCGACGGCGGTTTCCCGAGCGCGGAAGCGCTCGCGCGCGAGAACCCGGCCGGCATCGGCATGCCGGGCGCACGCGGCGGCGCGATCCAGGAACTCGCGCGGCGCGTGGCGGCGGGCGATCTCGCACTGTCGCCGGACATGGACCACGCGGCGTTGCGCCGCGAACTGTGCGCCATCCGCGGCATTGGCCCGTGGACCGCCGAATACATCGCGCTGCGTGCCGGCCGCGATCCCGATGCGTTTCCGGACAGCGACTGGGTGGTTCTCAAAGTGCTCCGCACGACGGCGGCCGGCGCACGCAAGCTGGCCGAGCCGTGGCGGCCGTGGCGCGCGTACGCGTTGATGTACCTGTGGTATTCGTCGAGCCTCGCGAAACGGCGCGGCTGACGGCCTCAATGCCGATGCGCGGCGGACCCGCGCGCCAGTGTGCAACCGTTGGGCGACAACGTCAGGATTTTGTCGGCGAGATCGGCCACGGTATCGCGGTGCGTCGTGTAGACGCAGGTGATCCGCCGCGCGGCGACGGCGCGCATGATCGCGAGCTCGGTCGCGGGATCGACCCGGCTGGTGCCTTCGTCGAGCACGAGTAACGCAGGTTCGCGATACAGCGCCCGCGCGAGCAAGAGCCGCTGTTGCTGACCGAGCGACAGGGCCGCGCCCATGTCGCCGATGTGCGTCGCATAGCCCATTGGCAACGCGACGACGTCCGCATGGATCGCAGCGTCGCGCGCGGCGCGTTCGAGTCGCTCCCCGTCGGGACTCGGGTCGAAGAACGTGACGTTGTCGCGGATCGAGCCGGACAGCAGCACGTCGTCCTGCAGCAGAGCAGCGACGCCGGCGCGAAACGAACGAGGTCCCAGTCGTTCGAGCGGCGCACTGTCGATGCGCACGCGGCCGGAGTTCGGTCGAGCGAGGCCGAGCAGCACGCGCAGCAACGTCGATTTGCCGACGCCGGACGGGCCGACGATCGCGAGCCATTCGCCCGGTTCGAGTGCGACGTCGACGTCGTGCAGCACCGGTGTGGTGCTACCGGGATAGGAGAAGCCGACGCCGTCGAGCGCGAGTTGCCCGCGCACCGGCGCTACGAACGCCGATTGCGCGTGCGTGCGTGTTTCGGGTTCGGCTAGCGCAATGTCGGCGACGCGCTCGAGGTGCAATGCGAGCATCCGGCCCTGGATGAATTGCGCGATCAGCGACTGCATCGCGTTCGAGAAGTGGGTCCGATATGCGACGAACGCGTACAGCATGCCGATCGTGAGCGTGCCGGACAGTACTTCGTGGGCGCCGACGAAGACGATCAGCACGTTCTCGACGCCGAACAGCAGACCGTTCGCCGCGTCGTAGCCGATGTTCATGCGCGCGACGCGCGCGGCGGCATTCAGCGAGTCGACGGCGCGGTTCTGCCAGCCGCGTTCGCGCTCCGGCTCGGCGCCGAAGAGCTTGATGCCTTGCAACGCCCGCAGCGTTTCGAGCAAGTGTGAGTCGAGTTTCGCGTCGGCGACGATGGTCTCGTGGCTGCGCCGCTCGAGCGGAGCGAAGAGCGCGAGACGCAAGGTCGCATATGCGGCGAACGCGCCGACCGCGATGCTCGCGAGCAGCGGCGAGTAGACGATCAGGACGATCAGCGTCGTCGCGGCCATCGCGCCGTCGATCGCGGTCGTCACGAAACCGCCGGTGATGAAGTCCTGAATCGGCTTCAGCGAGCGGAACCGCGATACGACGTCACCGACGTGGCGGCGCTGGAAGTAGTCGAGCGGCAGGCGCAGCAGGTGCGCGAACACGCGCGTGCCGATCGAGAAGTTCAGCCGGCTCGACAGGTACAGGTTCGCCCAGCCGCGCAACGCCTTCGTCGCCACGTTGATCGCGGCGAGCATCACGAAGCCGAACGCCAGCACGTTCAGCGCATCGACGTCGCGTTTCACGAGCACATCGTCGACGACCAGCTGCAGATACGACGGCGTCGCGAGAGCGAAGAGTTGGATCAGTGCCGACAGTACCAACAGTTGAATCAGGGGGCGGGCGAGACCGTCGAGGCCGCGCCAGAACGTCGCTAGCCGCAGCCGCGGCGACGGAGGGCCACGCTCGAACGCATCGGTCGGCGTCAGTTCCAGCGCGATGCCGGTGAAATGTTTCGACAGTTCGTCGAGCGGAAAGCGACGTTCGCCGGCGGCCGGATTGTGGATGACCGCGGACCGCGTACCGGCGTCCTTGAGGACGACGAAGTGATCGAAATCCCAATGCAGGATCGCGGGACAGATCAGCCGATCGAGGTCGTCGAGCTCGACGCGCAGCGCCCGCGCCGAAAGACCGAGCGTCGCCGCGGCATCGATCAGCTGCTTCAACGTCCAGCCGCGTGGCGTCGCGCCGAGCCCGGCACGCAAAACGTGCACGTCGCGAGCGCCGCCGTGATACGCGGCGACCATCGCCAGGCACGTCAACGCGCATTCGGACGCCTCGGTCTGCAGCAGTACCGGCAGGCGTTTGCGGAAGTGCAGTGCGAGGGTCGGCGACATCACGCGCGACCCCGCAGGCGTAGCAGCGGTTCGAACAACCATTCGATGATGCGACGGCGTTCGAGAACAACGTCGGCGCTGAACGACATGCCGGACTGCAACGGGACGACGCGGGTGTCGGCGACGATTGCCTGACGTTCGAGCGCGAGCGTCGCCGGATAGACTGGTGCGGTGACACGCAGCGGCCCGTACGCGTCGCCGTCGAACAGCACGCTGCGCGCGACGTCGCGAACGACCGCGCGCTGCACCCCGAAGTGCTGGTGCGGGAACGCGTCGTAGCGAATGCGCACCTCTTGGCCGACGGCGACGAAGCCGATCGCGGTCGTCGGAATCAGCGCGCGACCGATGAGCGTCGTATCGGCGGGGATCAGTGTCACTGCGACCTCGTTCGGCGCCGCCGCGTCGCCAACCTTGCGCAACACCGTGACCACCCGCCCGTCGACCGGCGCCCGAACCGCAAATTCGCGCCGGGCGCGGATCGCGATCGCCGAGCGTTCGAGCGCCGACAGCCGCGCGTCGAGGTCGGCCGTTCGGTCGGCGCTGTCGATCGGCGCTTGCGCGAGCCGCGCCGCGACGGCGGCGCGTTCGCCGAGCAATCGCTCGCGCGTTTGCCGCGTCGATTGCAGCCGTTCGCGCGGTTGCAGCAGGCGTTCGCGCTGCGCGAGCCATTCGACCGTCGCGATCGCGCCGCGCGCGTGCAGCGGCTCGAGCGCCTCGACCTGCGCCGCGGCGAGCTCGCTCTGCTCGGTTTGTACGGCGATCCATTGCGCGAGGTCGACGATTTGTCGATCGAGCGTGGTGAGTTGCGAGCGCAGGCTCGCGAGTTCCGTCGCGGCGCGCGTCGGCTCGCGCGCGCGTTCGGCCCGCAACTCGGCGCGTTCGGCGGCGAAACGCTCGAGCATCTCGCGGTCGGCGTCGGCGCCGTCCGGCAGCGATTGCAGATCGGTGACGTTGAACAGCACGGCGTCGCGCCGGACGCTGTCGCCGGCGTCGACGCGGACCTCGCTAACGACACCGCTGTGCGGCGCGAACACGCGTATCACGCCGCGGTCGGGTTCGAGAAAGCCCCGCACCGACTCCTTCCGCGCGTAATGGCCAAGCCAACCGAACGCAACGGCAGCGCACGCGATCGCTGCGAGCAACGCGGTCAACGCGCCGATCGGTACGGCCGGCGCGATGCGCGCGGTGCCGAACGCGTGAGTGCCGTGGAATGCGACCGCCGCGGCACGAAACAACGTGCGGTCGGTCGAAGTCTGCTCCGCAGCCGGAGCGCGAGGAGAACGCCGGATGGGAAACATGTGCGTCGAACGATCCACTGCCAACTACCGGTTCGTCGTTGCCGCGCTCGATCGGCTGGCCGCATTCGACCCGACGCTGCGCGGCCGCCGCGCACTCGCGCGCATTGCGGCGCGAAGGCTGCTGCCGATCGATCTCGCCCCGCTAACGTACGCCTTCGAAGAACTGTTGGGAGAGCCGAAGGACGCCGCTCGGCGGCTGCTCTTTGACTGGTTTTTCTATAGGCAGTTGGAGGCGGCGAGCTGGAACGGCGGGGTCTCGCACGGCCGCGCCGAGTTGCTCGACGCCGAGCGCGTCGGCGCGTACGTCGCCGAATGTCGACGTGGCATCGTCGTCGCAACGATCCACCTCGGCGACTATTTGGAGGGATTGCGTCAGCTGCGGCTCGCGTGCAAATGGACGAAACGCGTGTTCGTCGTGCGGCGGGCGGCGTGGAGCGAGAGCGAGCAGCGCGCGTTCGCACGGGTCGCGTCGACCGACGTCGAGTTGACCGTGCTGCGCATTGGGCGCGGCGCCGCCGCGGCGGCGGTGCGCGAACTGAGGCGCGGCAACGTCGTCATTGCGTTGTTCGACCTGCCGGACCGCTTCGGTCGCACGGTCGAGGTCGAGCTGCTCGGCCGGCGCGCGCACGCGGTACGCGGACCGGCCGAGCTCGCGGTGCTCGGTGAGGCCGATGTCATGCCGATCTTCACGCGCTACGACGACCGCGGCGTCCTGGTCGTCGAAGCGGCGCCGGTCGTTGCAGCGCGCGCTGTGCCGCGCGAGTCGCGCAGCGTTCGCCACCGCGAGATCGCGCAACGGTTGTGGCGGCTCGCCGAAGCGCGCATCCGAGCAAATCCGGCGCAGTGGGCGAATTGGGTGGTGATCGGCGAGATGCTCGCGACGGCAGATCGGCATCGCGATGGCGTCGGCGTGACATCATCCGAAGGCTGATTTCGCACGCGTCGTTCAGCGATCGGCGTTTTGCGCACGACGACGCGAGGCGTAGCGTCGTTCCCGGGTCCATGGAACCCGAACCCACTTCACAGTCACGAGGACGACACCATGCGAGCACTTTCTTTGGCTGAGATCGACCAAGTCAGCGGCGGTATCGATTCGATCACGATCGGCGGCGTCAGCATCACCGGCATCGAGGCGGGACTTGCGTTGCGCAACATCATGGGCGCGACCGGCGTTGCGTTCGCCACGGGGTACGGCATCGGTACCGTCGCGTACACCGCGTACACCGCGGTGAACGGTGAATCGCTCGGTACCGACCTGTACCAGTATTCGAATTGACCGGGCGGAGATCGCCGTGATCGACGATGAGATTCCAAAGTCGGTCGCGAGAGTCGTCGGCCATGTCTGCGGCGTCTGCGCAGTGGGCATGGCCGCCGCCAGCGCGTACGGCGCGTGGGCCGTCGCGCACAAGCTCAGCGTGCCCGGCCTGGTTTTCGTCGCGATCGGGATTGCGATCGCGGCGTTGTTATTCCGTTGGGCCGGAGCGTTGGGCGGCTATTGGGATACGTCGGGACGGTTGTCGGTGCCGAAAGGCATCTACGCGATGCTGGGGGTCTTGTTTGCCGCGATGTCGATGTTGGCCGCGTACCTTCTGATCGTCGCGATGCCGCCGTCGTTTCCGGACGCGTTCCTGCTCTGGGTCGGGGTCTTGTGCGGAGCCGTGCTGACCTATCTCTGCGTGTTGGCAGTGCGGCGATTCGAATGACGGGTTTGCAACGACTGCGATAGGGCCAGCAGCGAGACGGCGCTCAACCTTCGCCGGCCGCCGGGCGCGCGAGGTAGCGACGCACGGTGTCGATGAGTTCGACCTCGTTCTCGTACGGCACGCTGCGTAGCACCCGCCAGCGGTTTTCCATGATCGGCTTCGGCACCATCACCGAAAACACACCGCGGTTCGAAATGAAGATGCCGTGCGCGCCGTCGCCGGGGCTGTAGTCCGGCGCGAGGCAAATGTCGAAGAGCGGTAAGCCGTCCTGGTGAGCGACGAATTCGAGCGGTTTCTCCGGCGGATCGCCCGGTTCGACATACACGCGCCCCAGCCGGTCCGCGTAACCCGCCTTGTCGAGCAATTCGATCAATTCGGAGCGGCGCACTTGGCGCGGATCGAGTACTGGCGGCCCCTCGACGTTCTCGTCGATGCCGGGAACGAATGCGACGTCCTCGCCGTTGTCGAGCGCTTGAATCGCGTTCGCGACCGACGCGAGCTTCGCGACCGCGTCGGGATCGTGGTTCGCGATGGCTTCGAGATCGAGGTGGCCGAGGATGGCCTGCGCGCGCTTCGCGATCTCGATCAGCTCGCTCAGACTGCGGTCCTGCATGCCGGGCATGCGCGTCCTATCCGGAAGGTGCCTCACGCAAGAGTCTAGTTCAGATCCAAAGCCGTGCCGGCGCGCCGAACGACTCGGCGAATTCCGCTACAATGCCGCCCAATTCAACGCGCTACTTGACGACGATGACGAAGGAAACGGTGGCGCCGGGTGAACCGCACGATTTCATCCGCGCGCGCGTACGCCACGATCTCGCCGCCGGTGCGATCACCACCGTCGTAACGCGCTTTCCACCGGAGCCGAACGGCTATCTGCACATCGGCCACGCGAAGAGCATTTGTCTCAACTTCGGCGTCGCGCAGGAATTCGGCGGCCACTGTTACCTGCGCTTCGACGACACGAACCCGCTGAAAGAAGACGAGGAGTACGTCGAGTCGATCCAGGAAGACGTCCATTGGCTCGGCTTCGATTGGGGCGATCGGCTGACGTACGCGAGCGACTATTTCGAACAGTTGTACGACTTCGCGACGCAACTGATCCGCGACGGCAAGGCGTTCGTCGACGGCTTGTCGATCGACCGAATCCGCGAGACCCGCGGCACGTTGACCGAACCCGGCGCGAACAGCCCCGATCGCAACCGCTCGATGGCCGAGAACCTCGATCTCTTCGCGCGCATGCGGGCGGGCGAATTTCCAGACGGCGCGTATGTGCTGCGCGCGAAGATCGACATGGCGTCGCCGAACGTCAACATGCGCGATCCGGTGCTGTACCGCATCCGACACGCGAGCCATCAGCGCACCGGCGACCGGTGGTGCATCTACCCGACGTACGACTACACGCACTGCATCTGCGACGCGCTCGAAGGCATCACGCATTCGCTATGCACGCTCGAATTCGAAGACCACCGTCCGCTGTATGACTGGGTGCTCGACAACATCAACGTGAACTTCCATCCGCCGCAGATCGAATTCTCGCGGCTCGGCCTCGAATACACGGTGATGAGCAAACGGCTGCTGCACACGCTGGTGGCCGAGCATCACGTCGCCGGCTGGGACGATCCGCGCATGCCGACGATCGCCGGCCTACGTCGGCGCGGCGTCACGCCGGCCGCGATCCGCGATTTCTGCAGCCGCATCGGCGTCACGAAGCAGGACAACACGATCGAATTGAGCCTGCTCGAGTTCTGTATCCGCAAGGATCTCGAAGCCGCGGCGCCGCGCGGCATGGCGGTGATCGATCCGTTGCCGGTGCGCATCACGAACTGCCGCGACGAAGGCGAGGAGTCGTTGTCGGCGGCGTGGCATCCCCAACGGCCCGACATGGGCACGCGCACCCTCACGTTCGGGCCGCTCGTGTACATCGAACGCGACGACTTCGCGAAAGTGCCGCCGCCAAAGTACAAGCGGCTCGTCCCGGGCGGCATAGTGCGGCTGCGCAACGGCTTCATCATCCGTTGCGAAGAGGTCGTCGAGGATGCGTCGGGCGCCGTGAAGGAATTGCGCTGTACGTACGTGCCCGAATCGCGCAGCGGCTCGGACACGAGCGGCTTGAAACCGAAGGGCACGATCCATTGGGTGTCGGCGGCCAACGCCGTGCCGGCGGAATTCCGCTTGTACGAGCACCTCTTCAACGATCCGAATCCCGGCAAAGTCGAGTTCGCGCAGGCGCTCAACGCGAAGTCGCTGACGGTGCAACGCGGCTACGTCGAGCGCGCGATCGTCCGATCGAGTGCACCGCGGTTTCAGTTCGAGCGGCTCGGCTATTTCTGCAAGGACGACTCGCATCGCGCCGACAAACCGGTGTTCAACCGGACCGTCGCGCTGCGCGAAGACGCGGGCAAAGACGCGGCGCACAAGGACCCGGGCCGCATGGCCATCGAAGGGTTCGCGCCGGCGGTCGAGAAGCGCTGATGACGATCGCGTCGACTGTCACGGTGATGGAGGTCAGCCCGCGCGATGGGCTGCAAAACGAGTCGACCCCGGTATCGACCGACGACAAGCTGACGTTGATCCACCGCGCGCTCGCGGCGGGCTTCAAGCGCATCGAAGTGACGAGCTTCGTGCATCCGGGCCGCGTGCCGCAGATGGCCGACGCCGAAGCCGTGTGCGCAGGATTGCCACAACGCGCCGACGTGACGTACGCGGCGCTGATCCTGAACCGCCGCGGCTACGATCGCGCGCTTGCCACCGGACGCATCCAGGAAGTCGGCATGGTCGTGCCCGCGACCGATACGTTCGGCGAACGCAATCAAGGCAGCACGGTCGACGATGCCGTCGCGGTCGGCTGCGAGATCCTGCGCGACGCAGCGCGCCGTGCGATCCGGGCGACCGCGACGATCGCGGTCGCGTTGGGATGCCCGTTCGAAGGCGAAGTCGCGGCGAGTCGCGTGCTCGACGTCGCGAAGCGGCTCGCCGATGCGGGGCCTGTCGAACTCGCGCTCGCCGACACGATCGGCGTCGGCGTACCGGGGCAGGTGCTCGAATTGTTCGGCGCCTTGGGAGAGTCGTTGAGCGGCATGCCGCTGCGTGCGCACTTCCACAACACGCGCAATACCGGTATCGCGAACGCGTTCGCAGCGCTCACCGTCGGCGTCGCGACGCTCGACGCGTCGATCGGCGGCATCGGCGGCTGTCCGTTCGCGCCGAAAGCGACCGGCAACATCGCGACCGAAGATCTGATCTACATGCTCGACCGCATGAAGATCCGCCACGACGGCGAACTCGAATCGGTGATCGAGACGTCGCGGTGGCTCGGTGGCGTACTCGGGAAGGAGCTGCCCGCCATGGTGAGCCGCGCCGGCGGTTTTCCGCGCGGCGCGCAATGATCCGCAGCTCTATCGCCCCGACGTTCGACGCCGCCGCAGGCTCCCGCGCCCGGTCCTCAAACGCCGCTTGATCCGCGCGCGTTGCGCGGCAATCTCGTCGTCCTTGGCGAAATACGTAACGTTGGTTCGCCGCCGCGGATCGTAAAACCCGATGTAGCCGCCGGGGTTGACGCCGAACGATCGCAACGATTGCCCGCCGGTGGTGCCGAAGAAATCGTTGCGGCCGCCGCGCTCCTCGCTGCTGGTGAAGTAGAGCGGCAACACGAAGTTGCTCACGCGGATCCCGTCGACGCAGTACGTCTCGGTTTGCACGGCGTCGCACATCTCGAACCAATGAAACACGCGCCTGCGCGCGTCTGTTGGGTGCGGCCCTTGGACGAGTAGATTCGCTTCCGGGTCGGCGATCAGTTCGAGCGCCTCGTGCGAGAAGGTGACGGTCCATTCCTCGTCCAGCTTGGCCGCGACGCCGAGGAACACGATTCCGTAGGGAATCCCCGAGTACGTGCTTTCGTGGAAACCCTCGGCGCCGTCGACGTCGACGCCGTCGACGACGTACAGGACGGCGTCGCCGCGCATGTCGGATTGCGTAAATCGGCGCCGACCGGCGCCTGTGCGACCCTCGAGTCGCAACGTCGCGCCGAAGCCCCAGTAGGGCTGAAAGTCCTCTTCCACCTGGCGATTGACAGCGCGAATCGAACGAAGGATCTCTGCGTCGGATAGTCGTCCACCGGATCGATTGACGACCGAGACGATCATCGATGTACCCCTTCGTCGATCTGTCGTGGGCCGCTCACGATGATCGTCCAACCGCGCGCGCGGCTGCAAGCTTCTTGCTGCCGTCGATCGGCGAAGTCCGTTGACAGCCGTTCCAACGCGGACGCATTGTCGGTCGCGGAGGGGACCTCGCTATAGACGATGGCCGACAGCGCACCCAAGCTGACGCGTTGGTTCGCGTTCAACGTTGCGTTGCTATGCGTGCTCGCACCGTGGGCGACGTATTGGTTTCAGCGCCATCTGCAGCTGTATTTCACGGAAATCGTCATCGTCGGGGGCGTTTTTACCCTGTGGGCGTTTGCGCGCGCTGTGTGGTCGATGTTCGAACGCGCGACGCAGTTCGATGCCATCGGCTACTCGCGCCGGTTTCTGTCTGCGCCCGATTTGACGATCGTGTTGGTCGTCTCCGCGCTGGCGCTCGGCGCACTCTGGTTCACGACCGCGTCGATCTACGTGCAGTACGAAGGACAGCCGGGTGAAGGGGAGTACACCGTCCAGGTCGTGCGGAAATCCGACGGCAGTCCGCTGATCGATGCGGTGCCGATCAACGCCGGCAATCCGGTCGTTGGCCGGCCGGTGCTGTGGCAGCGTGCGAGGACCGATTTCGAATGCCGAATTCTGCGGCCCGCGCGATATCGCGTGCTCGATTGCGCGATCGAACCGGGCGAGTCGACGCGCATCAAGGTGCCGAGCAGTTTCACCGAGCGCGCATACCATCTGTTGCGGTTGGTTCCGAGCGGATCGCTGTACCGCGACCTCGCGCCGATCGATCAGACGCCGCTGGTGCGCCGCGATCTCGAGTTGCGCCTCGGCAGCGATGTCAGAGTGCTCGACGATCTGCGTCGCGAGATCGTCTATACCGGTGCCGCCGACAACGAGATGTCGATCGCGATGCAGCACGAGCGCCCAGTGATGCTCGAGCCGCAGCTGTACGCACACATGCTCGCGAAGCACAACGATGAGGACAGCGCGCGCCTGGCGACGTCGATCCTGACGTCGCGCACCCGCGTCTGGCCGACGTTCTATCTCGCTGCGGGCGACGTCATCGAACTGACGGTGAAGGTCCGCGCCGCAAACGGCGATACACTCGAGCCCGCGGCCGATGTTCCGTTCCGGTACGCGATCACGAACGACGAGGTCCAAACGGTATGGTTTCCGTCCGATTGAACGCGGTGCGGACGTGTCGCGCGATCGGGTTGGCGGCTGCATTGACGGCCTGCCCCGACGGCCATGCGGACAAGCCGCGCGTCGTCGTGCAGTTCGAAGTCGCAGTGCCGGCGTTCACCGCCAATCTGCCGGAACGTGCATTGGCCGAGCAGCACGTGCGCGAGGCACTGTCGACCGAATTCGCGCGACGCTACGTGTTCGCAGATTGGGCGACCAAATCCGGCGCGGATGGCGCGCCTCAGTTGGGCCGTGTGGTACTGCGTCTCGAGCAAGATCCGAACACTCTGCCGAATCCCCGCGTGTATGCCACGTGGCTTGGCAGTGCAGGCATTACCGATGACGGCGGTCTGACGGACCTCGGTATGGAGCGGATCGAGATCTACTCGCCGGGCAATCCGAATTGGGATACCAACGATCGGCGTGATTTCGAAACGCATCTGCTCGATAAGGCGATGGAGAAAGTCGGTACCGATGCGTTCTATCAAGTCTTTTTCCAGAAGTTCCTCGCGCGCTTGCCGATCGCATCGACGGTGGAGCCGTTGCCGAACGATCGCGTCATCGAGGTTCCGCTGCCGTGGAGCGATGTCGTGCTGTCGTCGGATTCGAAACTCGTCGTGCGCTTCGCGAAATCGATCGCGAACGTCACGCAACGCGGCTCGCTGACGTTGACGCACATCGCGACGCGTACGGCGCAAGGCGCCGCGGGAGCTGCGGGCAGTCGGCTGCGCGGTTCGATCGCCGAAGCCGACTACGACGGACAACCGCTCGTGCTCGAGCACAGTTGGAACGATCGCGTGCCCGAGATCCTCAACAGTGCGACCGCACGCTGTTACATCGCCGACTACAAGCCGCCCGACGCGCTGGTCGGCGACGCGGATCTGCTCGGCCTGTGAGAGCCGCCAAGCGCCAACCGTTGTTGCCGGTCGCGAGCGCCGCGATCTTGTCGGCGTGTGCGCTCATGTGGACCGGCGCACCGGTCGTGCTCGAAGCGCAAGAGGCGCACGACGTGCATGCGGTGGGCGCGACCGAC
>Ga0335084_10001985_pt1 | contig 19494 bp, 22 predicted proteins | sample Lox_Sample_44_FD_206721 | JGI IMG/M metagenome (GOLD analysis project Ga0335084, IMG submission 206721) | Soil microbial communities from Loxahatchee National Wildlife Refuge, Florida, United States - Lox_Sample_4.4 | ecosystem: Environmental > Terrestrial > Soil > Wetlands | place: USA...
CCTGCCGCGCTGGGTCGCACTGTGTCTGTTGTCACCGCTGTTGAGTTGCGCCACTCCCGCGCGCGCGCAAGTGGGCGGCACGGCGCTGGCAGGCCGCATCTGGGACGCGCGTGCAGCGGCGTTCGTTACCGTCGCAGACGTGCGGCGCGCGGCGCGCGAAGCGCCGGTCGTGCTGCTTGGCGAGACGCACGACAACCTCGAGCATCACCGCCTCCAGCGCGAACTGCTCGCAGGCATCGTCGCGACGGGCCGCCGCCCTGCGCTCGTGATGGAACAGTTCGATCGCGAATTCCAGGCGCCGCTCGACGCCGAGCGTGCGCGCTCCGGACGCAACGCGGATACGGTGATGGATGCCGGCCACTTCGATCGGCGCGGCTGGCAGGTCGAGGGTTATCGGCCGCTGGTCGCACTCGCGCTCGAGGCCGATCTGCCGATCGTCGCGGCGAACCTCTCGCGCGACGATGCGCGCGCGATCGTGCGTGATCCGGCGCGTGCCGCGCTGCCGTCCGTGGACAAGAGTGTCGATGCCGCATTGGCCGCGGACATCGACCGCAGCCATTGCGGCGAGAAGGTGCCTGCGGCGTTGCTCGCCGGGATGGTCGCCGCACAGAGGGCACGTGACCTTGCCATGGCGCAATCGCTCGAGCGCGCGGGCGCGCGCGGCGCCGTGCTGATCGCAGGCGTCGGGCATGTGCGCGCGGACCGCGGCGCGCCGCTCTACTTGAAGAAGCGGCCACTCGTGATCGCATTCGTCGAGGTCGAGCCTGATCTGGAGCGGCCGCAGGAGTATCTCGACGGGTTGTTCGCGACCGGCGCGAGCTTCGACTATCTCTGGTTCACCCCGCGCGCGACCCGCGCGGATCCGTGCGCCGAGAAGCCGGCGTTGCCAGGCGTTCCCGCGCGCTAGGCGTCGCTATCTCTGCCAGGAGGTACGCCGGACGGCCAGCGTCGTGAGCGTGCCGAGCGTCGTCAGGCCGAGCGCGATCACGCCGAAAAGCCATCCGAGCGGAGCCGCGAGCGCGACCATGATCATTCCGCCGAGAACCACGACCAACAGGCGCGCGGTCCCTGCAAGCATGGGCAGCAGGATATGGCCAGCACTCTGCGAGGCGAGGTACAGCGCGGGGCCCGCAGCGAACAACACATAGGTCGGCGCGACGATGCGCAGGTAGAGGCTGCCGGTCGTCAGTACGGCGGGATCCGCGCTGAAGATGCCGACCCACGCTCGTGGAAATGCCGCGACGAAGTACGTGTCGCCGATCGAGACCGCCGTCTGGAACAACGCGAGCACCAGGCTCGGCGCGGTCAGTCGGAGAGTCGCGAGGATCGGCGCGTCGAGAAGCGGGCTCGGCGACGCGCTCCTGCGCGCGACTGCCGCAGGCGCGCCGGCAACCGCGGGTGCAACGCTTGCCGGATTCACGTCCGCGGCGATGTTTCAGGCGCGCGCAGCCGGTGCCTCGAACACGAGGCAGGTGGTCGACGCATGTGCGTAGAGCTTGCCGTCGTGACCAACGAGACGGCCTTCGGCGGTTGCGACCTGGCGGCCGACATGCACTACCTTCCCCTCGGCACGCACGAGCGGCACGGCGTCAGTCAGTGCGCGCACGATGTTCACCTTGAACTCGAGCGTCGTGTACGCCTTGCCGGCGGGAAGCCTCGAATGCACCGCGCAGCCCACCGCCGAGTCGAGCAGCGTCGCGAACCAGCCGCCGTGCACCGCGCCGAGCGGGTTGTAGTGGCGCGGTTGCGGCTTGCCCTGGAAGATCGCGATGCCGGGTTCGATATGCACGGGCAGGAAGTCGAGCGTATCGCCGATCGGAGGACTGGGCAGGTCGCCCGCGAAGATCGCCTCGAACACCTGCATCCCGCTACGGCTTGCCAGTTCACCGGCGCGTGCCCACCCTGGGGCGGCGAGGCGTGCGCGCACCCGTTCTTCGTCGGCCCGCCAGTGTGCAAGGGTCTGTTCCGCGGTCATGCGAGCTCCATCCATAGTTACTTGTATCTACAAATATTGCAGCTACAATAAGCAGGATGGACAGCGCGGTCAAGCCGAAAGGCTGCACCAATCTCAAGCTGCGGCAGCTGAGCCGGGTGGTCACGCGCCACTACGACCGTTTCGTCGCCGAGGTGGGACTGAAGAACACGCAGTACTCGCTGCTCTCGCACATCGTCCTGCTCGGACCTCTGCGCCCTACCGACCTCGCGCGCAAGATGCGCGTCGACGCATCGACGCTCACGCGCAACCTGCAGCCGTTGATCGCGCAGGGATGGGTGCGCCAGCACGCGGGCGACGATGCGCGCAGCCGCCTGATCGAAGCGACCGAAGCGGGTCGCGGCAAACGCGCCGAAGGGCAACGTGCGTGGAAGCAGGCGCAACTCGAGTTGAACCGGCGCCTCGGCGCCGACCGTGTCGTCGAGTTGCATCGGCTTCTCGATGCGGCGATCGACCGGCTCGAAGACGGCGTTGAATCAGCCGAAGAAGAGTGAGCGACCTGATCGGCGGCTGACCGCGTAGCCGGCGCGCATGAAGAATCTGTGAACTGCGGCCTCTCCGGCGGTGGTTTTCGCGGGATGTTCACCCACGTCTGACGGCGAGCCGTCGCTGGCACACTCGCAGGTGCTCGCGCTCGCAACCTGCGTGCGCGCGACAGGTCAAATTCCTTCGATCACCGACATTCGCTCTACAAGCCATGGCGCGCAGCGTTGCAATCGAGGTCGGCTCGCCCCCCCGACGCAAGCGGCGGGCGCGCGGACGCTCGCGTTTCCGGTCATTGTTCGCCGCGCTGTGGCCGCGCGCGCGCACGCGGCGCAAGCTGCTGCGCGCATTCCGCAAGACGCCCGCAGCAGCCAAGGGCTTTGCGATCGGATTGACGCTCGTGGCGCTCGCGTTCGTCGTGAACGCGATCTTCCAGGTCATGCGCAAGCCGACCGAACTCTATTTCCCGGTCGATGGAGTCCTTTCGAAAGCGCCGGCCGATACGTGGCGCTCGTATGGACCGCTGTTTCGCGCGCATTCGACGGCGGTCGTCTCGCCCGAGCTTCTCGCCGCGCTAGCGCAGGTCGAAGGTTCGGGCAATCCGGTGGCCCGCACGTACTGGCGCTGGCGCCTGACGGCCGAACCGTTCGAGATGTACCGCCCCGCCTCAAGCGCGGTCGGCATGTATCAGCTCACCGATGCAGCGTTCGCCGATGCGCGGCGCTTTTGCATCCACGATCACGTCGTCGTCGAAGATGGTCCGTGGAACGACTGGAATTCGTGCTGGTTCAACGCGCTCTACACGCGCGTGATTCCCAGTCACGCCGTCGAACTGACCGCCGTCCTGCTCGATCGTGGCGTGAGCCGGGTGCTCGCGCACCAGCGCGTTCGCAGCGCAGCGCTGCAGCAGAAGCAGGACCTTGCGGCGCTGATCCACCTCTGCGGCGCCAGCGCTGCCGAGGCGTACGTGCGTCGCGGCTTCCGGCTCGCGGCCGGCGAGCGCTGCGGCGATCACGATGCGGCGTCCTACCTCGCGCGCGTGAACGCTGCGAAGCGCGACTTCGCGCGAATGGCGGCAAGTGACTAGCTCGCGCCAGGCCCTCGTCGCGCTGCGCGGCATGGCGTTCGGCGCGCTCGCCAGCGTCGGAGTCGCGCTGGTCGCGATCGCGCTCTACGCGCTGGTCCTGATTCCCTTCACACCGTCCGTGGAAGGCGTGCTGAAGGGGCGCGATGAACATCCCAGCGTGTTGCTGGCGGCGGACGGCACGGTGCTCACGCTGTTCCGCCGCACCAACCGCGAGTGGGTCAAGCTGGATCAGGTGCCGCGCCACGTGGTCGATGCGCTGATCGCGACCGAAGACCATCGATTCTGGGAGCACAAGGGGGTCGACTGGGTGCGCAGCATCTCGGCGATCGGCCACACCCTGGTCGGCGAGCGCCAGGGCGGCTCGACGATCACCCAGCAGCTCGCGCGAAACTACTTCCCCGACGACATCGGCCGCGCGCAGACGATCAATCGCAAGCTCAAGGAGATGATCACCGCGATCAAGCTCGAGCGCGCGTATTCGAAGCGCGAGATCCTCGAGAGCTATTTCAACACCGTGTCGTTTCACTACAACGCGGTCGGCATCGAAATGGCCGCGCGCACGTACTTCGACAAGCCTGCCACGCAGCTCAACGTGCTCGAAGGCGCAACGCTGATCGGGATGCTCAAGGGCACGGCGGCCTACAACCCGGTGCTCAATCCCGAGCGTGCGCGCGAACGGCGCAACGTCGTGCTGGCCCAGATGCTGAAGCACGGCAAGCTCGATGGCGCGACGTACGCGAAGCTGCGCGAGCGTCCGCTGAAGCTGGACTTCGCGCGCCAGGATCTCGACCTCGGACCTGCACCGCATTTCGCGGAAACCGTGCGCCGCTGGCTGGCCGACTGGGCCGGCGAACGTGGATACAACATCTACGCCGATGGCCTGGTTGTCCATTCGACCATCGACATGCGGCTCCAGCAGCGCGCCAATCAGGCAGTCGCGCGCCAACTCGAAGCGCTGCAGGCGGTGGCCGACGTCGAATGGGCGTCGCCCGGCAAGAAACTGCTGTCGACCAAGCTCGATGCCTACAAGCAGGCGCGCCGCCGTGCGGAGCCGTTCAAATACTTCTGGACGACAAGACCCGATCTCGTCGAAGCGTTCGTGCGCGAATCGCCGGAGTTCGCGCGCCTGACCGATCCCGTCGGCGCGAAACCGCTCGATCCCGCGGCCGCGCTGGCGCAACTGAGCGCCGACGCTTCGTTCATGCAAGCGCTGCGTGCGCGCAAGACCCGCCTGGAGGCGGGCCTGGTCGCGATCGAGCCCGCCACCGGCAAGGTGCGCGCTTGGGTAGGCAGCCGCGAGTTTGCGCAGGATCGGTTCGATCACGTCATGCAGGCGCGCCGCCAGCCCGGCTCGACGTTCAAGCCGTTCGTCTACGGCGCGGCGCTCGAAGCAGGGTTCGATTCGCACCGCGAATTCCAGGACAAGCCCGTGTCGATCGCGCTCGCCAACGGCGCAGTCTGGCGGCCCACCGACATGGGCGGGCCTACGGGCCGCACGCTCAGTTTCGAGGACGGACTGGTCTACTCGCGCAACTCGGTGACGGCCCAGGTGATGGAAGAACTCGGGCCGCGCAAGGTCGTGCAGTTCGCGCAGAAAGCGGGTGTGCGAGACAGCCCGCTCGAACCCGTGCCGTCGCTTGCGCTGGGAACGAGCCCGGTGACCTTGCTCGAAATGGCAAGCGCGTACGGGACGATCGCGGCGCAGGGCGAATATCACCCGCCCGTGCTCGTCACGCGGGTGACCGATGCGGGTGGCGCGCTGATCGCTGATTTCGAACCGAAGCCCGCGGCACGATCGTCGGATGCACGTGCCGACGAGGGCGAGCAGCATGCTGGCGCAGAGCGCGTGATGGAGCCCGAGCTTGCGGTCCACCTGATCGACATGTTGCGCGGCGCCGTCGACCGCGGCACGGGCCGCGGTATTCGCGACATCTACGGAATCCGCGGCGATGTCGCCGGCAAGACCGGAACGACGCAGAACAACACCGACGGCTGGTTCATTCTGATGCACCCGGAGCTCGTGACGGGCGCATGGGTCGGCTTCGACGATCCGCGCATCGCACTGCGCAGCGACTATTGGGGCCAGGGCGCCAACAACGCGCTGCACGTCGTCGGCGACTTCATGAGGCAGGCGGTCACTTCGGGAGCCTTCGACGCGAACGCGGAGTTCCCGTCGCGCTTCGGTGCACGTTTCGAAGCGGCGTTGCGGCGCTTCGGCGACCGCATCCGCAGCTGGTTCGGTCTCGCGAAGCAGTAGCGATTCGTGCCGCGCGTTCGCTGAGGAATCCGCTCAGGAAGCGCCCGGTTGATGCGCCGGCCGCCGCCCGAACATCCCCCAGCCCTCCATCGTCAATACGGTTTCGGCGCGCTGATTGAGAACTTCCCAGCGCGAACGCACGAGACCCACGTGCGGCTTGCTCGCCATCGGACGCGCTTCGATCACCTCGAGGCGAACGCGCAGCGTGTCGCCGGCATAAACCGGCTTGAGCCACTTGAGATTTTCGACGCCCGGAGAACCGAGGCTCGCGGATTCGAGCAGGTACTCGTCGCACATCATGCGCATCGTCATCGCGACCGTGTGCCAACCGCTGGCGCACAACTCGCCGAACAACGAATTGCGGCCCGCCTCCTCGTCGACGTGGAACGGTTGCGGATCGAACTCGCGCGCGAACGCGATGATCGCTTCGCGCGTGACGGTCTTGCTCCCGAACTCGCGCACGCTGCCTGCGAGAAAATCCTCCCAGTACAGGCGCGCAGGACGTGCTGTGTCGGTCATGAGAGGCTCGCTGGCGTGGCTGCAAACCCACGCAGGATAGCCGCGCGCTACGTCAGGGCCGGTTCGTCGAAGCCGCGCGCAGCGGTTGCGGCGACGAGCGCGTCGCTTCCGACCGGTCCGGCAGCAGGTAGCGCACCACGAGGCGTGCGTCGACGGCGTGCTGGCTGTCGAGGGACCAGACATCGACGCATATGTTCTTCAGCGCTGCTGCATCGGCACGCTCGATCGGTTGTGCGCCGAAGCGTACGTTGCCGACGCTCGCGCCCAACGCCGCGCGCCGCTCCTCCCACGCGCTGGAGTCGTTGTCGGCGCGCGCATAAGGCGTTACTTCGTAGACGGAGGCCGTCGCCGGAACCGAGACGCAGACTCCGACCGCGGCCACATCGCCTTCCTTGCACGGCGCAGCTTCCGCCGCGTCGATTCCGCCGCTCGTGGCGAAACGCGCACGACACGGGCCGATCCGCGTGGTCGCTGCCACGCCCTCGCCGCCGCGCCGCCGTTCTTCGTACAAGCGCGCCTCGTTCTCGAGCGACGCGCGCTCGCCGACCCGCGTCTGCTCGAGTCGCGTCGTCGCTTCCTTGATCTCGCCGATGCGCTGGCGCAGTTCGAGACGCATCGCGCGCGTCGACTGCTGATCGTTTTGCATCAGGTACAGCGCCCCGGCATAGCCGCCGACGCCGGCGGCGACGACCATGATGAGGATCGCGATCAGCAGGCCGCGCCGTCCCTTCGTCGACGACCTCCGGTTCAGGCGATCGAGCACCTCGCGTCGCCACGCGATGCGCAAGTTGATCAGCGCCGCGATGAGAGTTGCGCCCGCGCCCACCAGCGCGGCGATCACGTTCGGCGTCAGCTCGTTGAAGAACGAAAGGCCAGGCAGGTCGAGCAAGGTCTTGTGGCTTCCGGGTAGATCAGATTGTCGAAGGCGATTCGCGCGTGAACGCGCAGCTTAGGCGCGCATCCTCACACCGTAATCCGCCGGACGCATTAGTGAACGCGAAGATTCACCCGCAAATTCTGTCCATCTCGCGCACGCAACTGTCGGCTGGTGGGACTGCGCGACTGCGCATCAGAACGGCGTATCGGAGGAGCGATTGCTCGCTGCGCCGGTCGCGGCCGGCAGCAGCACGCCGGGGCTTGCGTTCCCCAAAGCATCGACGATATCGGTGCCGCTCGATTCGTCGAAGTGATAAAGGGCCATCGTGTCGGCGTCGACCACGAACTCCGCTGCCGGCGGGGTGAACGTCGCCGTATAGCGCAGCACGTTCGAGAGCCGCAGCTCATCGATCAAGCCGTTGAACGCAAGCCCCGTGTCGTGCTTTTCGGCGCCCAACACGAGGAATTGATCGTTGACGTCAGGATTCGAGTGCGCCGCGTTGTACCTCACGTCGCCGGCCGCATTGGCATCGGTCTGCGCGGCGTCCTGCGCACCGTCGACGAAGATCTTCATCGCTCCTGAGGCGAACTGTCGCGTCAGCGCTACGTGGTGCCAGTTGCCATCGAGCACGTTTTGTCCACCGCACACGGTCTGTCCGCCGGCAACGTGGTTTACGCCGAATGCCACCTGACCGCCGAACAGCGATACGCCGTACTCGCCGAAATCCCCATCGCCCAGCACGTCGCGGTCGATCACGACTGCTCCACTCGCCCACGCGTCCTTGCCGATCAGGCCGGCCCTGCATGGCGCCGTGGGGTTGTCGAGCTGTGCGCCCTTGATCCAGAACTCGATCGTGAAATCGGTCGCGCCGATGTTGACCGGTCTGGGGTTGGTGCTCGGATCGAGCAGCGGAATCTTCACCCGGTCGATGTCTCCGCTGCCGGTCCCGAAAAAGTGAAGCGAGAAGTTCGTGCCGGCCGGTGGCGGGCCCGGGTTGTTGGATGCATTGCCGGGCGGTGGTCCATCGCTGCCGCATCCGGCAACGAGGGCACAGGCAAACAGGGCGGCCAGGGATCGACGCATATCAGGCTCTCGCAGGCTTGGATCAGCAGGGTAGATGCGGGGGCGCTTGCCGAAGATAACAGCCGGGCAGGTTGCCGGTTTGACCCGCTCGGCGGGCGAGCGTCGCTGGATGCCGGCCGCGCCCCGTCCCAAGTGGACGCGAGGGAAGCCCGAAAGCCACCGGGGAAATCCCGTCCTCATCGCAAATGATACGCGCTTGCAAATGAAACTATTTCTCATCTAAGATGCGCCCAGTGGCGTCGCCTGGCGTCCGGCGGGAGTTCTGGATGTACGTCTGTATCTGTGCCGCAGTCAGTGACCGGCAGATCAAGCAGGCAGTACGCGAAGGCGCGTGCAGCGTGGATCAGCTTGCCGCGTGCCTTGGCGTCGGCACAGTCTGCGGATGCTGTCGTGAGATGGCGCAGGACATCCTGGTCGAGGCGTCTGTCTCTCCGCACCACGTGCACGAAGTCGCACGGCTTGCGACCCCCGCTTGACCGGTTTAGGGTTGCGTCCACTTCAAATGGTGGACGGCTATGCGCGGCGACCCACAAATAATTGCGCTCCTCAACGCGCAGCTAAAAAACGAACTCACTGCCGTCAACCAGTACTTCCTGCATGCGCGCATGCTGAAGAACTGGGGCCTTGATCGCCTCGGCGAGAAGGTCTACCACGAATCGCTCGGCGAGATGAAGCACGCCGATCGCATCATCGAGCGCGTGCTCTTCCTCGAAGGCCTGCCTAACCTCCAGGATCTCGGAAAGATCGCCGTCGGCGAGGACGTCCCGGAAATCCTGCGGCTCGACCTGGCACTGGAACAGGGCACTCATGCGGCGGTGAAGACAGCGATTGCGCGGTGTGAGCAGGCCGGCGACTATGTCTCGCGCGAGTTGTTCGAAAAGATCCTCGAAGACACCGAGGAACACATCGACTGGCTCGAAACGCAGATCGAACTGGTCGACAAGGTCGGGCTGCAGAATTACCTGCAGTCGCAAATGGAGGGCTCCGCCTCCTAGCGAGGCGTCGCGGCTTTCGCTTCGCCGCCGGCGCCGGCCGCCGGCCACTCACTTGGAAGCATTCCTTCTATCGGCCGCGCTGGTCGCACTCGCCGAGATGGGCGACAAGACCCAGCTGCTCGCATTCGTCCTCGCCACGCGGCTCAGGCGCAAGCGCGCGATCGTGCTCGGCATCTTCGTCGCGACGCTCGCGAATCACTTTCTCGCCGGATCGGTCGGCGCCTGGCTGGCAACGCTCGTCGCACCGTCGACGTTGCGCTGGATCGTCGCGGTGTCGTTCTTCGCGTTCGGACTATGGGCGCTCAGGGCGGACAAGCTCGAAGAGGAGCGCACTTACTCGAGCCGTAGCGCCTTCGTCACGACCCTGGTTTCGTTCTTTTTCGTCGAAATGGGCGACAAGACCCAGCTCGCCACCGTCGCGCTTGCGGCTCGCTTCGATTCACTTGCAGCCGTCGTTGCCGGCACGACCGTGGGCATGATGATCGCAAACGTCCCCGCGGTCTGGCTCGGCGAGGTACTCGCGCAACGGGTGAACATGAAGATCATGCGCTGGATCGCCGCGGCGCTCTTCGCGGCGCTGGGCATCGCAACCCTATGGTTCGCCTGACTTACGCCAGACGCAAGGCGCCGCGCGTATCCTCGCCGCGCTCTACGTTGCCGAACAGCCAATGATCCTGCGCATCGACGGGCCGCGCGCGCCCGCCTTCCCCTTGGTGCTCGATTCGCCGCATTCCGGGCACGATTTTCCGCACGACTTCGACGCGATCGTCAGCGAATTCGATCTGCGCGACGGCGAAGACACCTTCGTCGACGACCTGTACCTGCCCGCCACCGAACTCGGCATCCCGCTGCTCGCGGCGCAGTTCCCGCGCACGTACCTCGATCCGAACCGCCATCGCGGCGACATCGACCTCGACCTGCTCGCCGACCCATGGCCGCACGAGTACGTGCCGAGCGGCAAGGCGCGCATCGGCAAGGCGCTGGTGTGGCGCACGCTCGACGACGGGCGCCCGATCTACGGGCGCAAGCTCAAGTCGCACGAGATCGCTGCGCGCATCGAGCGCATGCACGCGCCTTACCACTCAGCGCTGCGCACGTTGCTGGACGCGGCGCACGACCGGTTCGGCGTGGTGTTCCACGTGAACTGCCACTCGATGAATGCAGTGAGCGGGAAAATGGGCGAAGGCGGCGCCGGCAACGTACGCGCGGACTTCGTGCTCGGTGATCGCGATGGCACGACTTGCGGGCCCGGGTTCACCGGATTCGTTGGCACCTTCCTCTCGGGGCTGGGTTACGACGTCAGGGTCAACGATCCGTACAAGGGAGTGGAACTCGTCAAGGCGTATTCCAATCCTGCAGCCGGCCGGCACAGCCTGCAGATCGAGATCAACAAGCGGCTTTACATGGACGAGGAGGCGCGCACGAGGAATTCGGGATATGCCACGGTGCGCGGGCACCTGAAAGAACTGGCGGAAGCGATCCGCGACTACGCCCTATCGGCTGCGCGGCGGTCGCCATGAGTCATTCGCCGGTCGAGATCCAGCCTCCCGATCTCACGCCCTTCCGCGACGGCAACACGGGCATCGACTACGTGCACGTAGTCGACTCCGGCCGCGCCGGGCCGCAAGTCATGGTGCAGGCACTGACGCACGGCAATGAGTTCTGCGGAGCCATCGCTCTGATCTCCTTGCTGCAGCAAGGCCTGCGACCTCTGCGCGGGTCGCTCACGGTTGCGTTCGCCAACGTCGCGGCATTCGCGCGGTTCGATTTCGACGATCCCGATCGCGCACGCTACATCGAAGAGGACTACAACCGGGTCTGGGCAGACGACGTCTTGCTCGGCTCGCGCGATTCGCTCGAGTTGCGCCGCGCACGCGAGCTTGCGCCGTTCGTGGATCGCGCCGATCTGCTGCTCGATCTGCATTCGATGCACGAGCCGTGCCGGCCGATCATGGTGTGCGGCCGCATCGACAAGGGCGTCGAGTTCGCACGCGCGATCGGGGTTCCCGGCGACCTGCTCGTCGACACAGGCCACCCGGGCGGGCTGCGCATGATCGAGCGGGGCGGCTTCGGCGATCCGGCCAGTCCGCGCAAGGCCGCGTTGATCGAATGCGGCCAGCATTGGGAACGCAGCGCAGTCGACGTCGCTTTCGACACACTGTTGCGCTTCCTGCGTGCCACTGGCGCCTTCGACGATGCATGGCTCGAAGCCCGCTTGCGCCTCACGCCACCGCCGCGACAGCGGGTGATCCGGGTGACCGAGGCGGTCGTCGCGAAGACGATGCAATTTCGCTTCGCGGCGAACTGGCGCGGCCTCGATGTAGTCCCGGCGGCGGGAACACCGATCGCGCACGACGGCGACACGACATGGCGTGCGCCTTACGACAACACAGTCCTCGTCATGCCGTCTCTCGCGCACCTGAAGCCCGGCACGACCATGGTTCGCCTCGGCAGGTACGACTAGCGTCCCACCGGTCGGATGCACGCCGCATCCGCCATGGCCGTGCGACGACCTTTGATATCGTTCGCGGCTGCTCTGCGCGGGACCGCGCTGCAAGTATTCGAGGAATGATGATTCGATTGAGGCAAGTTGCGACGGCGCTCGTTGCGCTGTTGGCGGTGACCGCATGCGGCAACAACGGTTCTTCGGCCGAACCGCCTGCATCAGGGTTGCAGGCAGTGCCGGGCGACGGCACGGTCGTGGTTACCTGGTCGGACAATCTCACCACCGACTACTGGTTGTTCGTCTCGACTGATCCACGGCTCACCACCGACAACTTCACGACCTTGACCGATATCCGCGTGATCCGCACCGCACGCTCGCCGTACGTACTGTGCGGCTACGCCGATGGCCGGACGCTCTATCTCGCGATGAACGGGCGCACCAACGGGGGACCCGGCGGTGCGGGGACGCCGACCATCAACACGACGTTGCGCGCAGCCGGCTCGACGTGGACGCCTGGAACCGCGCCAGTCACCGATTTCACCGCGATGGGCTACTCCCCGATCACGGGCTGTAGTGCGAGCGGATTGCCGACCGGGATCTACATCGCGGTCGGACCGAATGCAAACATCGCGACCAGTACCGACGGCGTCACGTTCACGGCGAGCGCCGCGCCGATCGGGTTCACCACCGACCTGAACGCCGTGGCAACGTATACGACGAACCCTGGCGTGGTGACGCTCAAGATGGTGGCGGTCGGCGCTGGCGGCGCTTCCATCGTCAGCAGCGATGGTCAGGTCTGGACGCTTGGCACCTCGTTCGACGCGGCTGCCCCGACACTGCGCGGCGTCTCGCTCAACCTCGGAGTATTTCTCGCTGTCGGCGACGGGGGCGTGGTGCAAACGACGACTGACGGGATTGCATGGACGCCGCACACCTCGGGCACCAGCGCAAATCTGCAGGGAATCGGATGCAGCGGTGATCGCTGCATCGCCGTCGGCGACGGCGGCGTGGTCACTCGTACGCTCGACAACGGTGTCACCTGGGAAGTCGAGCAGGTAAACAGCACGCCGGCGCTCAAGAAGGTCATCTACGGCAACAACAACAACAACCTCGGCGCCACGGCGATCGCCATCAACACGTGGGTCGCTGTTGGCGACGGAGGTTCCGTCGCATACAGCCTCGACGGCGGCGCGACGTGGGCCACGACAACGGTCGGCGGAGCGAGCGACTTCGTCGCTCTTTCGTACATCACCCGCTTCGTCGCACTCGACAGCGCGGGCAACTCGTTCACGAGCCAGGACGGCCAGAACTGGGTCGGTCCGGTGCCGACGGGGCTGGCGGGACCGGCGGGCCTCACTACCAACGGTGTCGGCTTCGTCGCCGCCGGCACCGGCGGCGGCGTTGCCTCATCGTTCTGATGCGCTCGCGGCGACGCGCGTCGCATGCTCGAGACCATCGATCTTGAATGCCAGCGCGGCGATCGCATGCTGTTCCGCGGTCTCGCGTTTCGGCTTGCCCCCGGGGACTGCCTGCACGTAGCGGGAGAAAACGGCAGCGGCAAGACGAGCCTCCTGCGCATCCTGTGCGGGCTGATGCTGCCGAGCGCGGGCTCGGTGCGCTGGCAGGGCCAGGACATCCGCCGCCTGCGTGAGGCGTATTCGGAACAGCTCGCATATGTCGGCCACCTGAACGGGGTGAAGGACGATCTCACCGCGGCCGAGAACGTGCACGTCTCTGCGGCAATCGCGGGCTGGCCGGCGGACGACACGACGGTGCACGCCGCGCTCGGTTCGTTCGGGCTTGCCGGGTTCGAGGATCGCCCGGTGCGCATGCTGTCGCAAGGACAGCGACGGCGCGTTGCACTGGCGCGCTTGCGTTGCGCGGGCAGCGCGCGACTGTGGATACTCGATGAACCGTTTACGGCGCTCGATCGACACGGTGTGGGCGCGTTGACGGACCTGATCGGCGCTCACCTGGCGCGCGAGGGCTGCGTCGTGTTCACGACGCACCAGGACGTCGCGATGCCCGGGCGCGTGGAACGCCTCGAACTTGTTGTTGCAACCCATGCCTGAGACGAATCCGCTGCGCTGTCGCAACACCTTGCAAGCGAGGCGTGCGTGATCGCGGCAGTCGGACAGGTGATCCGGCGCGATCTGCTGCTCGCCGTGCGTCAGCGTGCCGACGTCCTCAACACGCTGTTGTTCTTCGTCGTGGTGGTGACGCTCGCTCCGCTTGGTGTCGGCCCGGAGCTGAACACGTTGCGCACCATCGCGCCGGGCGTCGTCTGGGTTGCGGCGCTGCTCGCCTCGATCCTTTCACTGAACCGCCTGTTCGCGCACGATTTCGCGGACGGCACCCTCGAACAGCTGCTGCTCACGCGCGAGCCGCTCGCCGCGATCGTGCTTGGCAAGGTCGCGGCGCACTGGCTGGTCACCGGTCTACCGATCACCGCGATGGCGGTGCCGCTCGGCCTGATGTTCGACCTGCCCGGCGAACAGGCCGCGGCGCTCGTGCTGGCTCTCCTGTGCGGGACGCCGGCACTGTCATTGCTCGGTGCCGTGGGCGCCGCATTGACCCTTGGCTTGCGCGGTGGCGGCGTGCTGGTTTCGCTGCTCGTGCTGCCGCTCAATATCCCGGTTCTGATTTTCGGCGCGGGTGCCGTCGAGGCGGTCGCGGGAGGCCTTTCGGCGCAACCGCATCTGCTTCTGCTCGCAGCGTTGTCGCTCGCCAGTGCGGTTCTTGCGCCGTGGGCCATCGCTGCGGCACTCCGCATCTCTCTGGAATAATCAAACCTTTCCGCCTTCCGAGTGCGCAGGCAAGACCGGGTCAGCCGAATGGTCTAGCCCGTGCATCCGGTCAGAGCGTCGACTCGTACTTCGGTCATGTCTTCGAGCGCACGCGCCGAACCCGGCGTCCACTGGTTTCGCTTCGCAGCCCCGGCGGAGTTCTATCGCCTGGCGGGCAAGCTGGTGCCGTGGTTTGCCGCTCTCGCGGGCGTGCTCGCCGTCGTCGGGCTCTACATCGGCTTTTTCAAAGCGCCCACCGATGCCCAGCAGGGCGAGAGCTACCGCATCATCTTCATCCATGTTCCAGCCGCTTGGATGGCAATGTTCCTGTACGTGGTGATGGCGTTCTGGGCCGGGGTCGGCCTCGTGTTCAACACGCGGCTTTCGGCGATGCTGGCGTCTGCGATCGCGCCCACTGGCGCGTTGATGTCATTCATCGCGTTGTGGACCGGCGCGTTGTGGGGCCGGCCGGCATGGGGCGCATACTGGGTCTGGGATGCGCGTCTCACGTCGACGCTGATCCTGCTGTTTCTCTACTGCGGCTTCATCGCATTGCACGCGGCCATCGACGACACGCGTCGTGCCGACAAGGCCGCGGCGGTGCTTGCGCTGGTCGGCGTGGTCAACGTGCCGATCATCTATTTTTCGGTGCAATGGTGGAACACGCTGCACCAGGGCGCCTCGATCCGGCCGAGCGGGACGTCGATCGCAGCGATGATGGTGGCTGGCATGTTGGTGATGGTTTTCGCGTTCTGGATGTATGCAATTGCCGCAGTACTGCATCGCGTTCGCAGCATCGTGCTCGAACGCGAGCAGCGCAGCGCGTGGGCGCAGCAGGCAGTCGCGCAGGAAACGCGCAAGGCAGGGTGATCGATGCACTGGGGCAGTCTTTCGGATTTTCTCGAGATGGGCGGCTACGCAGGCTACGTCTGGGGCGCCTACGTGGTCACGGCAGTGGTGATCGTTGTCGAAATCGCAGCGCTGCGTGTACGTCGACGCCGCAGCGTGCTGGATGTTGCGCGACGCGCGCGCAGCGGCAGCGCGGAGAACTAGAGCGATGAAACCGCGCCACAAGCGTCTGGTGCTGATCGCCGCCAGCCTTGCCGTTCTTGGCATCGCCACGGCGCTGATCCTTTCTGCATTCCGGCAGAACCTCGTTTTCTTCTTCTCGCCATCGGACATCGCCGCGCACAAGGCGCCCGCCGAGCGCACGTTCCGCGTTGGCGGCCTGGTCGAAAGCGGCAGCGTGAAGCGCGATGGCGTCCAGGTCCGGTTCGTCGTCACCGACACCGCCAACGCGATTCCGGTCATCTACCAAGGCATCCTTCCGGACCTGTTCCGCGAGGGTAAGGGCGTCGTGGCGCAAGGCAAGCTCGGCGCCGACGGCGTGTTCCACGCCTCGGAGGTGCTGGCGAAGCACGACGAGAACTACATGCCGCCCGATGCCGCCCACGCATTGGAGCAGGCCGAAAAGGCGCGCAAGACGCTCAAGACGCAATAGCGATACGTACTTCCGATGCCGCCACGGAGATCACCGTGATTCCTGAACTGGGCCACTTTGCCCTCATCCTCGCCCTGCTGGTTGGCCTGGCGCAGGCCGTCCTTCCTCTTGTCGGCGCACATCGCGGAATCCGCTCGTGGATGGCGCTGGCGCGGCCGGCGGCGATGGGGCAGGCGTTCTTCGTCGCGTTCGCATTCGGCTGCCTGATCCATTCCTTCGTCACGAGCGATTTCTCCGTCCTCAACGTCGCGCAGAACTCGAACTCGCTGCTGCCGTTGCGCTACAAGGTCGCCGCGTCATGGGGCTCGCATGAAGGCTCGATGCTCCTGTGGGTGTTCATGCTCGCCGTGTGGTCGATTTCGGTCGCCGCAACCAGCCGCGATCTGCCCGACGAAGTCGTGGCGCGCGTGCTCGGCGTGATGGGACTGGTCAGCGTTGGCTTCATCCTTTTCATGCTGACGACGTCCGATCCCTTCGACCGGCTGTTTCCGCCGGCAGCCGAAGGGCGCGACCTCAATCCGCTGCTGCAGGACCCCGGCATGGTGATGCATCCGCCGATGCTCTACATGGGATACGTCGGCTTCTCGGTCGCATTCTCGTTCGCGATCGCTGCACTGCTCGGTGGGCGGCTCGACACGGCGTGGGCACGCTGGTCGCGGCCATGGACCACGGTCGCATGGTGTTTCCTGAGCGTCGGCATCATGCTCGGGTCGGCCTGGGCGTACTACGAACTCGGCTGGGGCGGCTGGTGGTTCTGGGATCCGGTTGAGAACGCATCGTTCATGCCGTGGCTGGTCGGAACGGCGTTGATCCATTCGCTCGCGGTGACCGAAAAGCGCGGCACGTTCAAGGCATGGACGGTGCTGCTCGCGATCTTTGCGTTTTCGCTGAGCCTGATCGGCACGTTCCTCGTGCGCTCCGGCGTGCTCACCTCGGTGCACGCGTTCGCCACCGATCCGCGCCGCGGCATCTTCATCCTGCTATTTCTCACGTTCGTCATCGGCACCTCGCTGGCGCTGTTCGGATGGCGCGCGCCGCGCGTCGGCATCGGCGGCCGCTTCTCGGCGATCTCGCGCGAGTCGATGCTGCTCGGAAACAACATCCTGCTTGGCGTCGCTGCCGCGTCCGTCCTGCTTGGAACGCTCTACCCGCTGTTTCTCGACGCACTCGGACTAGGAAAAATCTCGGTCGGTCCTCCGTACTTCGACACGGTGTTCGTACCGGTGATGTCGATGCTCGTCTTCCTGATGGGCATCGGGCCGATCGCGCGGTGGAAGGACGCGCCGCTGCCGGACTTGTGGACGCGCCTGCGGTGGGCACTGCTGGTCTCGGTGGTGGTGGCGCTCGTGCTTCCTTTCATCGGCGGGCACTGGTCGCCGCTGTCTGCGTTCGGGTACTGGCTTGCGGCGTGGATCGTGGTCACCACGATCGCGATGTTGCGCCATCAGGTGCGCCACGCGAGCGGATCGTGGGCGGCTGCGTTCCGCCAACAGCCGCGCGCATGGTGGGGGATGGTGATCGCGCACCTGGGCGTTGCGGTCTTCGTCGTCGGAGTCACCACGGTCAAGACGTTCGAGATCGAGCGCGACGTGAAAATGGCGCCGGGCGATACGCTGAGCGTACGCAACTACGCATTCCGCTACGACGGCGTGACCGAAGCGAAGGGCCCGAACTACACGGCGGCGCGCGCAACGATCGTCGTCACTCGCAACGGCAATCCTGACACCACGCTCTATCCCGAGAAGCGCCTGTATTTCACGCAGCCCAACAATCCGATGACCGAAGCCGCCATCGACACCGGCCTGACCGGCGATGTCTACGTTTCGCTCGGCGAGGCGGTCGACGACAACGGCGCATGGACCGTGCGCGTGTACTACAAGCCGTTCGTGACGTGGATCTGGGGCGGGTGCGTCCTGATGGCGATCGGCGGGGCGCTCGCCGTCTCGGATCGACGCTATCGCACGCAGGCGCGGCGCGAGGTGACCACGATCATCACGCAGCGTGCATGAGCGGGATGGTTTGGTGAGATGAACCGCAAGCTGCTGTTCGCCATTCCACTCGTCGCGTTCGCGGTGATCGTGGCATTCCTGTTGCTCGGCTTGCAGCTCGATCCGCGCAAGATTCCCTCGCCCTTGATCGGCAAACCCGCGCCGCAGTTCGAGCGGCCGAAGCTCGCCGCGCCCGGCGAGAACGTGACCAACAAGGACCTGCTGGGCAAGGTGTGGATCCTCAACGTGTGGGCCTCTTGGTGCGCGCCCTGTCGCGAGGAGCATCCGGTCTGGAACGAGTTCGCGCGCAAGAAGCAGGTGCTGCTGGTCGGACTGAATTACAAGGATCAGGATGCGGACGCCACGCGCTGGCTGCGCGACCTCGGCAACCCGTACAGCATATCGATCGCGGATCACGATGGACGCGTCGGCATCGATTTCGGCGTCTACGGCGTGCCGGAGACGTTCGTCATCGACCGCGCGGGCATCATCCGCTTCAAGCACATCGGCGCGATGACCCCGAACGTGCTCGAACAGAAGATCGTCCCGTTGCTGCAGGAGCTGGAGAAGTCATGAGGAGCGCAATCGCCGCGGCGTTGCTGGCGTTGCTTGCCGGCATTGCGTGCGCGAACGACGCGACGCCGACGCTCTCCGATCCGGTCGCCGCGAAGCGCGAAGTCGAACTGGCCTCACAGCTGCGTTGCCTCGTCTGCCAGAACCAGTCGATCGCAGAGTCGAACGCCGGATTGGCGGCGGATCTGCGCAATCAACTGCGCGAGCAGATCGCCGCCGGCAAGACCGACGCTGAAATCGTTCAGTACATGACTGCGCGCTACGGCGACTTCGTGTTGTACAAACCGCCGTTCAAGGCCACGACGGCACTGCTGTGGCTGGGTCCGGCGCTGCTGCTCGTCGCAGGTGCGCTGGTCGCGACGCGCATCGTGCGCGCGCGTCGCAGCAACGTCGCTGCCGCCCTTTCGCCGCAGGATCACGCGCGCGCCGAGCAACTCCTGGGCGCGGGCAAGGACCCCTCCACATCGTGATCGTCTTCGTTCTCGTCGCCGCGCTGCTGGTGGGCGTCGCGCTCGCATGGCTGCTTCCACCACTGATCCGCCGCGACGCGGGTGCGCTCGCGCACGATCGCGTGCAGATGAACCTCGCGCTGCTGCGCGATCAACTCGCCGATCTCGATGGCGAGCACGCACGGGGGGCGTTTTCGCGCGAGCAGTACGCCGAGAGCAAGGCCGAACTCGAGCGGCGCGTCCTTGAAGAGACGGAAAGCGGAACGCGCCACGCCGGCGCCGCCGAGTCCGGCGGCCGCGCTACGGCGGCGGTGATCGCCGCCACCGTGCCGATCGCCGCGGTCGTGCTCTATCTCTCGTTCGGCGATCCGAGCGCACTCGATCTGCAGTCGCGCCGCTCGGCCCTCGAGCATTCGAAGCAGCCCACGGCACAGGACATCGAGGCGATGCTTTCGCG
>Ga0335084_10001986_pt1 | contig 19493 bp, 19 predicted proteins | sample Lox_Sample_44_FD_206721 | JGI IMG/M metagenome (GOLD analysis project Ga0335084, IMG submission 206721) | Soil microbial communities from Loxahatchee National Wildlife Refuge, Florida, United States - Lox_Sample_4.4 | ecosystem: Environmental > Terrestrial > Soil > Wetlands | place: USA...
CGCGCCGCCGTGCTCGAGCACGGGCACCTCGCCCATCTCGTTGACGGCGCGGTACGTCGGCGTCCGGGTCTCGCCGCCGAAGTAGTCAACGAAGCGTGGCGCCCAGTCGGCGCCGGCGAGCGCAAGCGTCAGCGCGGGCTTGTACGCATTGCCGGATTGCGCAAAGCAATAGAGGGTGTACTCCGCCACCTCACCATCCTCCGGTGGCGAGCCACCGATCGACCTGATCGAGATGGTCCACACCCCAGAACGGCTCGCCGTCCACGACGATGAACGGGGAGCCGCACACGCCGGCCGCGATCGCGAGCTCGTTCTCGCGCCTGAGCGCGTCCTTGATCGCGGTGTCATCGACTGCCGCGCGGGCCGAGGTGCGATCCACACCGGCGGCTCCGGCGACGTCGGCGGCGGTGTCGGCGTCCGAGATGTTGCGATCCTCGACGAAGAATGCCCGGTAGAGCGCGTGGATCACTTTGGAAGTAAGCGCAGCATCCCGGGATCGCACCCAGAGCACGATGCGCGCCGGCGCCTGGGTGGCTATCGGAAAGACGGATGGCATGCGAAATCCCGCAATGCCGTGAAATCTCGCGCTGCGCGCCATGTCCCGACGCGAATAGTCGCCCTTCAGGGGCACCGTGGTGAGCGGCACCGCGCCCGTCTGCTTGAATATGACGCCCAGCAGGATCGGGTGCCACGCGACACCGCGCCCGTGCTTCGCGGCAAGCGCCTCGATTTTCTCCGAGGCGAGAAAGCCGTATGGAGACGAAAAGTCGAAGTAGAAATCGATCGCTGCGCTCATGATGGGACAGAGCCTATGACAGCAACGCGCGCGAGATCACGAGCCGCTGGATGTCGCTCGTGCCCTCGTAGATCTGGCACACCCGCACATCGCGATAGATGCGCTCCACGGGAAAGTCGGCAACGTATCCGTAACCCCCGTGAGTTTGGATCGCCGCCGAGCACACCCGCTCGGCCATCTCCGAAGCAAAGAGCTTCGCCATCGACGCCTCCTTCAGGCACGCCTCGCCTGCGTCGCGCAGGCTCGCCGCGTGCCACACCATTTGCCGCGCCACCTCGATGTCCGTGGCCATGTCGGCGAGGCGAAAGGCCACGGCTTGGTGCTCGCCGATCGGTTTGCCGAATGCCGCACGTTCACCTGCGTAGGCGAGCGCGGCCTCGAATGCGGCGCGGGCCATACCCACCGCTTGTGCAGCGATCCCGATGCGTCCCGCTTCGAGGTTGGCGAGCGCGATGCGATAGCCCTCCCCCTCGCTGCCGAGCAGGTTCGCCGCCGACACGCGACAATCCGCGAGGGTGACTTGGGCGGTGTCCGAAGCGCGTTGCCCGAGCTTGTCTTCCAGGCGCGATACGGAGTAGCCGGGGCTCGTCGTGTCGACGATGAAGGCGGAGATGCCCTTCTTGCCGGCCGTCTTGTCGGTGACCGCGAAGACGATGGCGACGTCGGCGTGCTTTCCCGAAGTGATGAACTGCTTCACCCCGTCGAGCACGAAATCCGCGCCGCTGCGGCGCGCCCTCGTCGCCAGCGCCGCGGCGTCGGAGCCCGCCTGCGGCTCGGTGAGGCAAAAGCAGCCAAGCTTGGCCCCGCTCGCCAGAGGCTTGAGGTAACTCTCCTTCTGCGCGTCGCTGCCGAAAGCCGCTATCGGCCCGCAGACCACCGAGTTCTGCACGCTCACGACGGTCGACGTGGCCCCGTCTCCCGCGGCGATCTCCTCGAGTGCCACCGCGAGCGATACATAGTCCATGCCCGCTCCGCCCCAGCGCTCCGGCACGACCATGCCGAGCGCACCCAGCTCGCCGAGCGCGCGCAGCTCTTCGCGCGGGAAGTGCGACTCCCGGTCCCAGCGCGCGGCGTTGGGCGCGAGCTGCTGCTGCGCGAAGGCGCGCATCGTGTCCCGGACGAGCCGTTGCTCCTGATTGAGATGCATTGCTTCTAGCCTGTGTGCGAGAAGGCGTGATGACCCACGGTCGAGGTCGTTGGCGTGCGGTTTATGATGAACACGCCCGAGACGACCAGCGCGGCGCCGATCACCATCGTGGCGGCGGGATTGAGCGCGATCGCTACGACATAGCGCCAAAGCGCAGCCGTGACGGCATCCATCTCGGTGGAAACGACTCGCCCGGCGATGAAGCTTGCACCCCAGACGATCGCGACCACGACGAGCCGCACGTAGATGCCGGTCGACGAAGCTTCGCCTTTCATTTGCGCACGTCAAGCGCGAGCTTCATCGCGATACCGGCGAACACTCCGCCGAGCACCCAGCGCTGGGCTTTCATCCAGATCGGTCGCTCGGCGAGCCAGCCCGAGACGCGCGCCGCGGCGAGCACGAACAGGCAATCGATGAAAGCGTCCACGGCGATCTGGATCGTGGCCAGCAGCAGCGACTGCGCGAGCACGCTCCCTCGCGACGGAACGACGAACTGCGGAAACAACGCGACGTAGAAGAGCGCCACCTTCGGGTTGAGGATGCTCGTGACCACGCCGGTACGGAAGAGGACGACCGGTGGCGCGGGCGGCAAATCGCGCCGCGCAAAAAGCCCGCCAGCGCCATGCGGGCGCACCGTGTCCCAGGCAAGCCAGAGCAGGTATGCCGCTCCCGCCCACCGCACCGCGTCGTAGAGCACCGGAACGGCGATGAAGACGACCGTCAGCCCCAGGGCGGCGGACACCGCGTAAAAGAGAAACCCGCTCGTCGTGCCGGCGAGCGAGACGAGGCCCGCGGCGCGGCCCTGGCACAGCGTGCGCGAGACGAGGTAGAGCAGATTCGGTCCCGGCGTGAGCGCGAGCAGAACGCTCGCGAGCGCGAACAGGGCGAGATTCGTGGCCGACGGCATCGTCACTAGGCTGCGTAGCCGAGCTCGTGAACCAGCGGGCCGGCCGCGGCTTCGAGTTCGCGTCGCTCTTCGGCCGTCATCTCTTTGCGCCACACGCCGACGCGGTTGGCGTCGGGCTCACGCGTGAGGTTGGCATGGATTCGCGTGCGCTCCTCGCGGTCGATCATCGGGCCGCGGGCATGCTGGCGGCCTTGCAGACGCTCGACTCTGGCGGCGCCTTGCGCGCGATAGTCGAGCATCGCGGCGTCCCAGGGAAGCTCGAGGTAGGCGCACAGTCGCTGCAACTCGCGCTCGGGTTCGCGCACGAGGTTTTCGAAACGGACCTCGAGATAGCCCGGCACCAGCGCCTTCGCGCGGCGTCCCGCCTCGACATGGTGGCGCCAGCCCTCGCCGAGCACGCGCAGGTCCGCGCTCGGCGAAAACCAGGTCTTGCGCCAGGACAGGGCGGTGTCGCCCGGATCGCGGATCACGTGGATGAAGTGCGCCTCAGGCAGCAGCGCGGCGATCTGCGGCATGACGAAGACGTAGCCTGGCGTCTTCTCGCCGCAGCGCGGCTTGCCTGCGGCCTCGGCGTACAGCGCGTAGAACGTGCGCAGGCCCGCATCGACGGTGAACGGTTCGAGGGCTTCGACGCGGCGCCGCAGCTTGTCGCGGTCGAGGCCGAAATCCGACCAGTTCGACACCGTGATCCGATCGGCGGTCACGATCTCGAGAAAGCGTTCGCGCAAACCGGCAAAAGCGCCCTGGAGCTGCGCCACCAGCGGCAGGAACGCCGTCTCGGGCGGCACCGCGAGCATCGGGTGACTGTCGAGCATGACTGCGAGCAGAGAGGTCCCCGATCGGGGGCAGCCGACGACGACGGGAAAGGGCGGACGCGCAGGGATCGACCGCGCAGCCGTCCTGCCGGCGTGGTCCGGACGCGAAAGAACGAACTGCGCCGACTCGAACAGAACCTTCTCGGCCATGCGGCTTTCAGGCGAGCTCGATCGCCAATGCGGTCGCTTCGCCGCCGCCGATGCACAAGCTCGCCACGCCGCGTTTGCGGCCGAGCTTCCTTAGCGCCCCCAGGAGAGTCACCACGATGCGGGCGCCCGAGGCTCCGATGGGGTGACCGAGCGCGCAGGCCCCGCCATGCACGTTGACCCGGTCGGCCGGCAAGCCGTGCTCCTTCATCGCCGCCATCGTCACCACGGCGAAGGCCTCGTTGATTTCGTACAGATCGACTTCCTGTGGCCTCCAGCCAACCTTGCGGAAGAGTTTCTCCATCGCGCTGACCGGCGCCGTAGTGAACCAGCCCGGTTCCTGCGCGTGGGTGGCGTGATCGAGGATCACAGCGAGCGGACTCAAGCCTTTGCGCTCGGCGAGCGAGCGGCGCATCAGCACCAGTGCCGCCGCGCCGTCGGAGATCGAGCTGGAGTTCGCCGCGGTGACCGTACCGTCCTTGCGGAACGCTGGCTTGAGCGTGGGGATCTTCTCCGCGTTCGCCTTTTCAGGCTGCTCATCGCGGGCGATAACCACATCGCCCTTGCGCCCGCTCACGGTCACCGGCGCAATCTCCCAGGCGAACGAGCCGTCCTCGGTCGCAGTTCGGGCGCGGGAAAGCGAGCGCAGCGCGAACTCGTCCTGTGCCTCGCGCGTGAATGCGAAGCGCTCGGCGCACTGCTCGGCAAAGGCGCCCATCAGCCGCCCCTTCTCGTAGGCGTCTTCCAGGCCGTCCAGGAACATGTGGTCGTATACGGTGCCGTGTCCCATGCGCATGCCCGCGCGCGCCTTGGGCAGCAGGTACGGAGCGTTGCTCATGCTTTCCATACCACCGGCCACGATGATCTCTGAACTGCCGGCGATCAGCGCGTCGTGCGCTAGCATTGCGGCTTCCATCGCCGAGCCGCACATCTTGTTCACGGTCGTGCAGCCCGTCGCGGTGGGCAGGCCTGCCGTGAGCGCAGCCTGCCGCGCTGGCGCCTGCCCCTGCCCCGCGGGCAGCACGCAGCCCATGATCACCTTGTCGACGCTGCCCGCCTCCACGCCGGCGCGTTCCAGCGCGGCCTTGATCGCCACCGCCCCGAGCTCGCTCGCGGAGAGCGTGGCGAAGTCGCCGAGCAGGCCGCCAATGGGCGTTCGTGCCGCGCCAGCGATGACGATGGGGTCATTGCGCATGGACTCTCTCCAGAGCGATCAGGCCGTTGCGCTACCCTGTCAGGGCTTGCTGCCGGCCAGCGGCGACCCACCGGCGGGCTTACGCGGCCGCCTTGGCCGGCGCACCAGCTCGCCACTGCAGTTCGGGCACACGCCGTTGAGCGCATTGGCGCAAGTGGCGCAGAAAGTGCATTCGTAGCTGCAGATATAAGCCGTGTCATCATCGGGAGCGAGCGGCCACGCGCAGCGCTCGCAGCGTTCCCGCATCTCCAGGGCCATGATGGTTCCCCGCTACTTGGTCTCGTTGAAAAGCTCGCGACCGATCAGCATCCGCCGGATCTCGCTGGTCCCGGCGCCTATCTCATAGAGCTTCGCGTCGCGCCACAGGCGGCCAGTAGCGAACTCGTTGATGTAGCCGTTGCCGCCGAGCGTCTGAATGGCCTCGCCGGCCATCCATGTCGCCTTCTCCGCCGCGTAAAGTATGGCGCCCGCGGCGTCCTTGCGCGTCGTCTCGCCTCGATCGCAAGCCTGTCCGACGGCATATACGTATGCCTTGCACGCGTTCATGGTCGTGTACATGTCGGCGATCTTGCCCTGCATCAGTTGAAACTCACCTATGGGCTGCCCGAACTGCTGTCTTTCGTGCACGTAGGGCAGCACCACGTCCATGCACGCCGCCATGATTCCGAGGGGCCCCCCGGCGAGAACCGCGCGCTCGTAGTCGAGCCCGCTCATCAGAACGTTCACGCCGCTACCCTCCTCGGAGAGTACGTTGTCTTCGGGAACCTCGCAATCCTGGAACACCAGCTCGCAGGTGTTCGAGCCACGCATGCCGAGCTTGTCGAGCTTCTGCGCCGTGGAGAAGCCGGGCATGCCCTTTTCGATCAGGAACGCGGTGATCCCGCGCGGCCCCGCGGCCGGATCGGTCTTGGCATAGACGACGAGCGTATCGGCGTCCGGCCCATTGGTGATCCACATTTTGCTGCCGTTGAGCACGTAACGACCGCCACGCCGGTCTGCCCGCAGCCGCATCGACACGACGTCGGAGCCCGCCCCCGGCTCGCTCATGGCGAGCGCGCCGACGTGCTCGCCGGAGACGAGCCGCGGCAGGTACTTGCGCTTCTGGGCCTCGCTGCCGTTGCGACGGATCTGGTTCACGCACAGATTCGAATGCGCACCGTAGGAGAGCCCGACGGAGCCCGACGCGCGGCTTATCTCCTCCATTGCGACGATGTGCGCGAGGTAGCCCATGTTGGTACCGCCGTAGTCTTCCTCCACCGTGATACCCAACAATCCAAGATCACCCATCTTGCGCCAGAGATCCGCAGGGAACTGGTTGCTGCGGTCGATCTCCGCAGCCCGCGGCGCGATCTCATCGCCAGTGAATTGCTGCACGGTCGCACGTAGCATGTCGATCGTGTCGCCGAGACGGAAGTCCAAGGTGGGAAAGTTCAGCATGGTGCTCAGGCGTCGGGCTTGCCCGAAAGGACGATCAGGGTTTGCTGCATGATCGCGCAGAGGCTGCGCTTGCCGCCCGCTTCAGCGTAAACCTCGCCGCGCGTGATCGCGAGCGTCCGCCCGGGCTTGACCACCACCGCCTCGGCGACGAGACGTTCGCCAGCGGCGGGAGCGAGCAGGTTAAGCTTGTACTCGACCGTGAGCACGCTGGCGTCTGCCGGGAACAGGGTAAAGCCGGCGTATCCGCCCGCGGAATCGGCGATCGCAGCAACGATCCCGGCGTGCACGTAGCCGTGCTGCTGTGTCAGGTCCTCGCGGCACGCGAGCTCGATCGCGCAATAGCCCGGCCGAACGTGAGCGAGCCGCGCGCCGATCAGCCGCATGGCCCCCTGCCTCGCGAAGCTCTCTCGCACGCGGTCGGCGTAAGCCGGGTTAGACGGCGTGAACCGCTCTGCAGTCTCGATCTGGGGCATGTGGGTTCGGCTGCGGGAACGCTCCGGCGAGGCGACATTGTGATTGACGTTTACGTAAACGTCAACTCGAGCTCCCAGTCCCGCCCCCGTGCCGGCCGTTGCCCGCCTGGCGCAGCCGGCGGCGACACTGGCGCTCCAGCTGATCGATCTCGGCGAGCACGATCGCCACGTCCTCCTGCTGCTGCTTGAGCAGCGCCCGCCTCTGGGCCAGCACCTGAAGAAACTTGACGAGCTGCGGGCGCTCGCTCCGGGCCGCGTCATACAGATCGAGCAGCTCTCGGATCTCCGCAAGCGCGAGGCCGAGCCGTTTACCGCGCAGGATCAGCTTGATGCGAACCCGGTCGCGTTCGCCGTAGATGCGTCGCTGCCCGTTGCGGCGCGGAGCGATCAGGCCCTCGTCCTCGTAGAAACGGATGGCGCGAGTGGTGAGCGCAAACTCACGTGCCAGATCGGAAATAGTGTAGCTTGGGGAGTCGGCGCGGGACGGCATCGCGGCGAACGGTGCTGACGATGGGAGAGACCGATCGACGATACCACAAACGCCTTGTACGTCCGCTTGACATGCCCGTTGCTTTCGCCGACGATGCTGCGTTGCACAATTCTCTTTCACGCTTCCGTGCAGCCTGCCCGCGCCGCGTCGCATGAGCGCTTCGCTCCCCGTCGCCTTTCCCGAGCTCGAGTTTCCGGCCAAGCAGCCTCCGCGTCACGGTGAAGCTCCGGAGGTCGCGGGCGGCATCCAATGGTTGCGCATGCCTCTGCCGTTCGCGCTCGACCACGTCAACCTATGGCTGCTGCGCGACGGTGACGGCTGGACGCAGGTCGATTGTGGCTACGGCGACGACACCACGCGGAGTCTATGGGAGTCGCATTGCCGATCGACGCTAAAGGCAAGGATCGTCCGCCGCGTCATCGCCACGCACTGTCACCCGGACCACATTGGCAACGGTGACTGGCTCGCCCGCCGCTTCGATTGCGCCCTGACCATTCCCCAAGCCGAGTACTTCACTGCGCACGCCTTGCTGGACGAGCACAGCGGTTATGGCGTTGCTGCGACCAGCGCCCTCTTCCGCCTGCACGGCATGGAAGCCGAGCACCTCGCCGCCTACGCTGCACGGGGCAACACCTACCGGCGCGGGGTTCCCGAACTTCCCGATGCCTACGAGCGCTTGTCTGCGCTGGAGGAACCCGTGGTGGACGGCTTGCGCTGGCGCGTCATCTCCGGCTACGGGCACTCGCCGGAGCACGCATCGCTGTACTGCGCCGACGCCGGCGTGCTCATTTCGGGCGACATGCTGCTGCCGAAGATCAGCACCAACGTGAGCGTGTGGCCCGTGGAGCCCGATGCCGATCCGCTCGGCCGCTTCCTCGACTCGCTTGACCGATTCGCAGCCCTGCCGCCGCACACGCTCGTGCTGCCATCGCACGGCCTGCCGTTCGTGGGCATCCGCACGCGGATCGCGCAGCTTCGGGCGCACCACGCCGCCCGCCTCGAGGAGATCGAAGCCGCCGCCAGCCTGGCCCCCGTGACAGCCGCCTCGGTCGTGCCGCTGCTCTTTCGGCGGCCGCTCGATACGCAGCAGCGCTTCTTCGCCATGGGAGAGGCCATCGCCCACCTCAACCACCTATGGCATCGCGGGCGCCTCAGGCGCCTGCTAGCACAGGACACGTGGCGCTTTGCCCGCCCGTGAGGCCGGCGGCTACAATGACATCTGCGGGAGAGATACCGAATGACCGTGACTGAAACCGAAGTGGCTTCGCCGACACAATACGATCCGGTCGCGCTTGCCGAGTCCTTCGCCAGCGCCGCGGAGAAGAGCGCCAAGCTCCTGGGCGATTTCGTCGCCAGACAGGCAAACGCCGGACAGTCGCTCGTCAGCGACGAGCTCGGCATCACCAAGGCGTTCTTCGAGCTGGCCGCAAAGATGCTGTCGAACCCGTACCGGCTGGCCGAGACCCAGCTCAATCTGTGGTGGGAATATTCGGCGCTCTGGCAGGCTTCCATGCTGAAGCTGCTCGGGCAGAGCACCGCGCCGGTGGCTGAGCCCTCAAAGAGCGACAAGCGCTTCCGGCACGAGGACTGGGAGGAGCACTTTCTCTTCGACTTCGTCAAGCAGTCGTATCTGATCGCGGCGCGCTGGCTGCATCGGGCCGTGGCGAACGTCGAGGGTCTCGACGAACGCACGCAGAAGAAGGTCGACTTCTTCACTCGGCAGTACATCGATGCGCTCGCGCCGTCCAACTTCGCGCTTACCAATCCCGAGGTCTTTCGCGAAACCATCGCTACCGGGGGTCAGAATCTCGTCAAGGGGCTCAACAACCTTCTCGACGACATCGAGCGCGGCAACGGCCAGCTCAAGATCTCGATGACGGACAGCAAGGCTTTCGAGCTGGGGGTGAACATCGCGACCACACCCGGACACGTCGTTTTCCAGAACGACCTCATGCAGCTGATCCAGTACGAGCCGTCGACGAAGAAGGCGTTCAAGCGTCCGCTGCTGATCATCCCGCCGTGGATCAACAAGTATTACATCCTCGATCTGCGCGAGAAGAACTCGCTCGTCAAATGGTGTGTGGACAAAGGCCTGACGGTTTTCGTGATCTCCTGGGTGAACCCGGACGAGCGCCACGCGAACAAGGACTTCGTCGATTACATGCTGGAGGGCCCGCTTGCGGCGTTTGACGCCATTGAAAAAGCGACTGGCGAGAACAGCCTTAACGTGCTGGGCTATTGCCTCGGCGGGACACTGCTCGCTTCCACGCTGGGCTATCTCGCCGCGCGCAAGGACAAGCGGATCGCAAGCGCGAGTTTCATGACCTCGCTGATCGATTTCATTGGCGCCGGCGAGCTCGAGGTCTTCATCGACGAGGACCAGGTCGCCTCGCTCGAGCGCAAGATGAACGAGCGCGGCTATCTCGAGGGCGCGGAGATGGCTAATACCTTCAACATGCTGCGCAGCAACGACCTGATCTGGTCGTTCGTCATCAACAATTACCTCCTCGGCCGCGACCCGTTTCCATTCGACCTCCTGCACTGGAACCAGGACTCGACGCGCATGCCTGCCAAGATGCACAGCTTCTACCTGCGCAACATGTACATGAAGAACAGGCTGCGCGAGCCCGGAGGAATCACGCTCGACGGGGTTCCGATCGATGTCTCGAAAGTTCGCGTGCCGTCGTATTTCGTCTCCGCAATGGAAGATCACATCGCGCCGTGGAAGGCGACCTACGCGGGGGCGCAGGTGCTCGGCGGACAGGCGCGCTTCGTTCTCTCGGGTTCGGGGCACATCGCGGGCATGATCAATCCCCCATCCGCGAACAAGTACGGCTACTGGACCAACGAGAAGCTGCCCGGCAATGCCGACGAGTGGTTCGCGGCCGCCAAGCCGCACCCGGGTTCGTGGTGGGAGGACTGGCTTGCCTGGCTCAAGACGTACGCCGGTCCCGAGGTGCCCGCGCGCGAGCTTGCCAAAGGCAACGGCAAGGGCCGCCGCAAGCCGATCGAGCCGGCACCGGGAAGCTACGCAAGAATCAGGTCGGACGCTCCCTGATAGAGGAGCGGTTCGCTCGGTGAGCCCGCTGTATCATACGAGCCGGAGCGCAGCCACTTGAAGGGGTTCTCATGGCAGCAAGAAAGGTCGCGTTAGCTGTGCTGGCAGTCGCTGCACTCGTGCTCGGCGCGGGCGCCCGCGCGCAGCCCTCGCCGGCGCCGGCCGCGGGAACGGTTTGCCAGACCTGCGGCGTGGTCGCGTCGGTCAACTACGTCGAGGAGAAGGGCCAGGCATCCGGAGCGGGGGCGGTGATCGGCGGCGTAGCGGGCGGCGTGCTCGGCCACCAGATCGGCTCGGGCCGCGGCAACACGGTGGCCACGATCGCCGGCGCCGGCGTGGGAGCGGTGGCTGGCAATCAAGTCGAAAAGAACACCAAGAAGAAGACCTACTGGGTGGTCAAGGTCAAACTCGACAATGGCAAGACGCAGTCGATCACCTCGTCGGCGAAGCCCGCTCTCAACCAGGGCGATCGCGTCAAGATCGTCGACGGCAACAAGCTCGCGCTGCTCGCGAACTAAGCCTCCTCAACGAGCCTCTGGCGCGACCACGCCGAACTCCCGTAGCACAGCGATCGGGCTCAGCGCGCTTCGCTCTTCGTGGTGCCCGCCCGCGGCTTGTGCTTGGCGCGCGCAAATACGCTGTCGTAGAGCGGTCGGGGCAGCCCTCGGAACAGCCGGCCGAGCCACGCCATCCGCCGCGGGAGGACGTAGAACCTGCGCCGCCGATCGATCGCACGGGTAATGAGCCGCGCGGCCGTCTCGGCGCGCAGCAGGAACGGCATGGGATAGGGGTTGCCCGCCGTCATCGGCGTCGCGACGTAACCGGGGCAGATCGTCACGACCGACACCCCGGTGCCTGCAAGCTCGACACGCAGGCTTTCCAGATAGCTGATCGCCGCCGCCTTGGACGCGCAGTAAGCCTCGGCGCCTGGCAATCCGCGGAAACCTGCAACGCTCGCGATTCCGACGAGCGTTCCGTGCCTCGCGGCGATCATCGCCGGAAGAAACGGCTGGAAGGTGTGCAGCATCCCAAGCACATTTGTCTCGAGTATGGCGCGCGCCACCTCGTTGTCCTCCGGATGCAGGGTGAGCGTCCCGACGGAGATGCCCGCGTTGGCGATTACGATATCGGGGACGCCGAAGCGCGAGATGAAATCGCGAGCCGCATCACGCAACGCGCTCGCATCGCGAACGTCGCCGACATAGATTGCAGGCTGCACCGGCCCGAACTGCGCCGCGACGCCAGCAAGCGCATCCTTGCGCCGCGCGAACAGCCCGAGCTGCGCCCCTCGGGCGCCATAGCGCGCCGCGAGCGCGGCCCCGATGCCCGAGGATGCACCGGTAAGGAAGACGTTCACGGGCAGTCGGCGCGAAGAGCGTCGGCCGACGCCGAGCCTAGCCCTTGGGTCGCTCCGCTCTTGCCTTGGCGATGAGCGCGTCGATCGCGCCCGGCAGAGCCGAGTGCGTCCCCACGCGGTCCGACGCAGTGATGAACTTCCCGTCGACCACGATCGTGGGCACCGACTGGATGTTGTATGCGGCAGCGAGGCTCTTGGCACGATTGAATTTACTAGTCACGGCGAACGAGTTGTAGACATCGGCGACTTTGGCCCGATCGAGCCCCTTGCTCGCCGCCCAATCGAAGAAGACCTTGTCCTGGTACAGCGGCAGGCTGTTCACGTGAATCGCGCGGAACACCTCGGGGGACAGCTGGGTTTCGGCACCCATCGCGTCGAGCGTGTAATAGATCCTCGCCAGCGCCTCCCAGCGCTGCTGGAACATCACTGGCACGCGGCGAAACTGCACGTCAGGCGGCAGCTTGGCGATCCAGGCGTCCAGATACGGCTCGAGATCATTGCAGTGGGGGCAGCCGTAGGAAAAGAATTCGATAACCTCGATCTTTTTGCCCGTCTCCACTGGCTGCGGGCTCTTCAGTCGAAAGTATTCCTTGCCCTCGGTTAGGTCCGCCGCAGTGCAAAGCGAGAATGCCAGCGCCGCAAATGCGGCTACACAAACGGATGCAAGTCGTCTCATCGATGCCCCCAGAATTCAGTCTGCCCGCCGCTATTGATCACGCCGCAGCGCCCGAAGTTCAACGGACATGCGGGTTCACGGGTTCTTGATCACTGCAACGTCGAAGCCGCGGTGCCCGAGCTCGGTCTTCACCCGGTTGAGCTCGTCGGTGTTGTCATAGGGTCCCAGGCGGACGCGGTAGCGCACACTCTTGTCGGGCTGGGTGACACTTTGCATCGTCGCCTCCCAGCCGGAGAGCGCCAGACGAGCCCGGAGATTCTCGGCGTCGGCCTCGCTCGCGAAGGCACCGGCCTGGAGCCAGAACCGGTCCGCCATCTTCCCCGGCTCGGCGGACTTCGCTGCGTCGATTGTCGCCCGGTCGGTCGCTCGTTCGGGCACTTTTTCCGGGCCCTTTGCGACGGGCGCCTTCGCCTCCTCGCTGCCGGGCAGAATCTTGTAGAAATCGAAGCGCGGCTTCTCGGCTCCGGGAGCGGGTGTCTGCAGGTCGCTTCGGCCGGTACGCGGCGCTTCCTTCGCCGCTCCCGAAGCACCGGGCGGCGTGGTGAGGCCGCTCTTTCCAAAATAATACGCGACCGCGGCGGCGATTGTCAGGCCGAGGATGAGCCCGATGAAGATGCCGAGGACCGTGCCGCCTTTGCCCGTTCTCCTCGAGCGGGTGACGGGTATCGGGCGACGCCGTGCTTCGCTGCGACTCATGTCACATCTGTTCCGGTGCGCTCACGCCGAGCACCCGCAGACCATTGCGGATGACTTGTCCGACTGCCACCACAAGCGCCAACCGTGCGTCCCTCAGACTCGGCTCGTCGACGAGAAATTGCTCGGCATTATAGTAGCTGTGAAATTCGCCCGCCAATTCCTTGAGGTAGAAAGTCACGAGGTGCGGAGCCAGGTCGCGCGATGCCAGGGCGAGCTCGTGCGGCAGGTCTGCTATCCGGCGCAGCAAAGCTTCTTCGTACGGGCTCACGAGGGGCGATACGTCCGCGCTCTGCAAGCGATGATTCGCCTCGGCGAGGCCAATGCCCGCTTTGTCCAGCACGCTGCAGACTCGTGCATGGGCGTATTGAACGTAGTAGACGGGATTCTCCTCGCTCTGTGAGCGCGCCAGGTCGACGTCGAAGGTCAGTTGGGAATCTGCCTTGCGCAACAGGAAGAAGAATCGCACCGCGTCGCGACCGACTTCATCGATCAGGTCGCGGACGGTAAGGTAGTCGCCGGCGCGCTTGCTGATCTTCATCTCCTCCCCGCCCTTCATTACGGTGACCATCTGATGCAGGACGTATTCAGGATAGCCCGCGGGAATTCCGATCTGCAGCGCCTGCAGTCCGGCCCGAACGCGAACGATGGTGCTGTGATGGTCGGCGCCCTGCTCGTTGACCACGCGCTCGAAACCGCGCCGCCACTTGGTCACATGGTAGGCGACGTCCGGCACGAAGTACGTGAAGCTGCCGTCGGCCCGGCGCATGACTCGATCCTTGTCGTCACCATAGCGCGTGGTTCTGAGCCATAGCGCGCCGTCCTCCTCGTAGGTTTCCCCCTGCGCGGCGAGCCGGTCCACGACTTCCTGCACGAGCCCGTCGGTGTACAGCGAAGATTCGAGGTAGAAGCTGTCGAAGCGGACGCCGAACGCCGCGAGATCGCTGTCCTGCTCACGACGCAGCGCGTCGACCGCGAAGTGGCGCACCGCATCGAGATCCGCGGCCGAATGGTCGCCGAGATGCGCGGCGCAGTAGGCCTGTGCGATATCGCCTATGTACTCCCCGTGGTAACCGTCCTCCGGGAAGGGTGTTTCGGGAGCATAGCGCTGCCGTACGCGCGCCTGCACCGAGCGAGCGAGATTCGCGATCTGCGCGCCTGCGTCGTTGTAGTAGAACTCGCGCTGTACTTCGTGGCCTTGCCATTCGAACAGCGTTGCCAGCGCGTCGCCTACGGCCGCCCCGCGTCCGTGCCCGACGTGCAGCGGTCCTGTAGGATTGGCGGAGACGAACTCGACCATGACTTTCTCAGGTTTGGTTGACGCGCTGCGTCCGTAACGCTCGCCTTCGCGCAGAATGCGCGGAACGACCGCCTGCCGCGCCGCGGCCGATAGGTAGAGATTGATGAAACCCGCACCCGCGACCTCGGCGCGCTCGACCCACGGCGAGACGTCGAGCGAGGCGATTGCGGCGGCAGCGAGCTCCCGTGGCGAGCGCTTGAGCGCTTTTGCGAGCTGCAGCGCGATACTCGTGGCGTAATCGCCGTGCTGCGCCTGCTTTGGGCGCTCCAGCACGAGGCTTGCGAGCGATTGACCTGGAGCAACGCGGGCAAGGCCGACGCGAAGCCATTCGGTGAGCTCGGAACGTTGATCTATCACGGCGCGGGACGGACAGCGCTCCTCTGGAGGCGCGGAGCAAAACGGCGGATTATAGCTCCCGCTTCACGCGCGCCGCTCGCCCGATCAGGCCACCGCAGGAGGGTCGACCTCGAGATTCCAGCGGACCGTGCCCGGGCGCAGCCGCTCGAGCTCGGTCCGCCACAGCGTGAGGAAACTCTGCATGGAACCGCGCTTCGCCGACTGGATGAGAATCTGCCCGCGCTCCATGCCGGCGCGTCGCCCGAGCGCAGCGGCCACCGGGGGATAGAGCTCACAGTTGCTGTCTCCAGCGCGGGCCAGCTCGCGTCCGCGTTCCGCGGCCCGCTCCAGGAACGCGCTTACCGCGCCGCGGGTCCTCGCCTCCGCAGCGAGCAGAGCGAGATACCCGAAGGGCGGCAGGCGGAGGCTACGACGCTCGGCGAGTAGGGCTTGCGCAAAATGGTCGTAGTCGTGCTCGACGAGCGCCTCGAACAGCGGATGCTCCGGAAAGTCCGTTTGCACGATCACCTCTCCGCGCAACGCTCCCCGGCCCGCGCGTCCTGCGACCTGTTCGAGCAGTGCAAACAGGCGCTCGGTTGCGCGGAAGTCGGCGCTATAGAGCGCATTGTCCGCGCCAAGGACACCGACCAGTGTCAGCCGTGGAAAATCGTGCCCTTTGGCGAGCATCTGCGTTCCAACAAGGATATCGACCTCACCCTCGGCGATCGCCTGACGCATCGTCGCGAATGTCCCTCGGCGCTGCGTCGTGTCGCGGTCGACGCGGAGGACGCGCGCCTTTGGAAACCGGTCCCGCAGCGCGCCTTCGAGGCGTTGCGTCCCGAACCCGGCAGGAAACAAGTCGCGATTGCCGCAGTCGCGGCACGCGGTTGGAACACGCTCGGCATGGCCGCAGTGATGGCAGCGCAGCTCGCCGGCATCGCGGTGCAGAACTAACCGCGCCGAGCAGCGTGGACACATCGCCTTCCAGCCGCAGGCCGTGCATAGCAGCGACGGAGCAAACCCGCGCCGATTGAGGAAGACGAGGCTCTGCTCTCTTCGGACAATGCGCTCCCCTATGGCGGCGCGAAGCACGGGACCAAATCCGTCGTTCCCCGCGCTTTGGTTGGGTACGAGGTGGACGGCCGGCAGGGTCGATTGCGGGCTGGCCCTGCGCGCGAGCTTCAACCAGCGATAGCGTCCTTGCCGTGCGTGCGCATAGCTCTCGAGCGAGGGAGTTGCGCTGCCGAGCAGGACTGGGACCTGACGCAGGCGCGCCCGGTAGACCGCGAGGTCGCGCGCATGGTAGCGCACACCGTCCATTTGCCTGAATGAGGCATCTTGCTCTTCATCCACCACGATCAGGCCGAGTCGCGGCAGCGGCGTGAACACGGCCAGCCGCGTACCGAGGACGAGCTGTGCATCGCCACGCGCAGCTTCGAGCCAGCGACGACGGCGTTCGGCCGCGGTGAGCGCGCTGTGCAGCGTGGCCAGGCGAACCTGCGGCAGGGCAGCCGCGAGCCGCTGCTCGAGTTGCGGAGTCAAGTTGATTTCAGGCACCAGCAGAAGCGCCTGTCGCCCGATTTCCGCGACGCGCGCAGCGGCGGCGAGATAGACCTCGGTCTTGCCGCTGCCGGTCACGCCCTGCAGGAGCGACGCTGCGAAGGCGAGCGGCATCGGCAAGGCTGCGCAGAGCGCGTCACCTTGCTCGTCGTTGAGCTGCACCATGCCCGAACGCATCTGCGCGGCCTCTCGTGCCGGCTCGACCCAGCCCTTTCGCTGCCAGGCGCGGAAGATTCTCCAGGCGTGATCTCCAAGCAAGCGAATCTCCGCCGTGGCGACGTCGTGTCCGGCGATGAGGGCGTCGCGCAGCGCGTGACCGCGAGTGCCGCCTGAGCTGGAAACGGCGGCGAGCGCGCTGCGGCCCGCATCGCTCAGTCGATAGCCTGGCGCGAGCGGCGTTGCGGCCGCCGCGCGGCCGCGTCCAAGTGGCGGCAACAACTCCGAGAGGCACGGGCCGACCGGCTGCTGGTAATAGCTGGCCACGAACTGAGCGAGCGCTCGCAGGTCTTCGGGCAACGGCGGAAGCTCGGCAACGAGTTCATCGATCGCGACGACTTGTTGAGGCAGCAGCGAGGTCCTTTGCACGACTTCCACCACCACGCCGTGCATTCTTCTGCCTGCGAGCTTGACCCGAACGACGCTGCCTGGTTCCACGCGCAAGCCGGCGGGCACCCAGTAATCGAAAAGCCGGTCCGTTCGGACTGGTAGCCCTACTCTGGCGATGGCCACTTAAGCGGCCCCGGCGGTAGGCGCGGCTCGAGCGGGTTCGCGCCAAGGGTCTTGTAGCCCTGTGCCTCCTGATAGCTTGGAGCAGAACCTTGGTGCAAGTCGTTCTTTTTCCAGCATTCCAAGGCCCGTTCGTTGCTTGTGGACAAGTGTGTGTGTAACTGAGGAAGGGCCGGTATTCGCTAGCAGAGCCTTTGGACTGCAGCCTTGGCCCTGGGCGTCGGGCTCTGACAATAGTTCTTGCTGATCAGCTAGTTGCCAGTCTTCGACGGCTCGGTCGGCCCCCGGCGGAGAATCGCTGAGTAAAAGAGCCCCTGTGAATAAGTAACACGCGGCAGGAGCCACTGTTGCCGTGTATGCGCTCAGGATGCAGCTTTGACGTCGGCCTGCCCCGGCGCGCGCGACCTCGCCCGCACACAGGCTACCAGCGCGGCCACATTCTCAGGTGGAGTCGTTGGCAGGATGCCATGACCGAGGTTGAAAATGTAGCCCGGTTCCGGGCCCGCGGCATCGAGGATCGCTCGCGTTTCGCGCTCGATTATGGGGGGAGTCGTCAAGAGGACTTGCGGGTCGAGGTTTCCCTGCACGGCTACTCGTCGTCCGACTGCTGCGCGCGCCTTCCCAATGTCGGTGGACCAGTCGAGACCGATCGCCTCGCAGCCGGTGTCCGCAATCGCTTCAAGCCACTGGCCTCCGCCCTTCGTGTAGACGATGACCGGGACGGGCGTCTCACAACGTCTGCGCACCTCCGCGAGTACGCGCTTTATGTAGGCAAGCGAGAACGTAGCGTAAGCCTTTGCCGTGAGCAGTCCCCCCCAGGTATCGAAGATCATCAGCGCATCTGCGCCGTGACGTGCCTGCTCGGCGAGATAGCCCGCCGTGGCTTCAGCATTGATCTCGAGCACGCGATGAAGCAGATCGGGCCGCGCGAACAGCATACGGCGCACGCGTCCGAACTCTGAGCTGCCCGCGCCTTCGATCATGTAGCAGGCGAGGGTAAACGGGCTGCCGGCAAACCCGAGCAACGGAACGCTGCCGGCGAGCGCGCGCCTGATCGCAGCCACGGCAGCAAAGACGTAGGCGAGTCGCGTTGGGTCGGGAGGCGCTAGCTTGGCGATCGACGCCTCGTCCACGAGGGGCCGCTCGAAGCGGGGGCCCTCGCCTTCGCTGAACGACAGGCCCAGGCCCATGGCATCCGGCACGGTCAGAATGTCCGAGAAGAGAATCGCCGCGTCGAAGGAGAAGCGGGCGAGCGGCTGCAGCGTGACCTCTGTCGCGAGGTCGGGGTCCATGCACAGGCGCATGAAGCTGCCGGCGCGCGCCCGCGTTGCGTTGTACTCGGGCAGATAACGCCCGGCCTGTCGCATCAGCCAAATCGGCGTATGCGCTGCGGGCTCGCGCCGCAGGGCGCGCAGCAGCGTGTCGTTGCGCACAGCGGACGTCACGCCGCGAGCCCCTCGCCTGTACCGGGACGGCGCATTCCGCGCTGACTGAATCGCCTCACTGCGCGGCGACGAGTTGCCGGCCGCACAGGGCTTTCAGGATGGCGAGCGGCGAGCTATCGGGCCGGTAGAGCGCCGTGATCGGCAGATGAATAGTCTGCTCGAGCATGTGTTGGCCTGACACCGCGGCATGCATCACCTGATCCGAGAAACACAGCCAGGTCGTGCCGGGCGCGAAGCGAACGACTTGCTGCGCACAGTTGCGCTGATAGTGCTCATCGGCCTTGGCGCGATCGTGCAGCCCCAGCATGATGTGATCGTATTCACTGCGTGTACCTTTGGTCACGCGCAGGACAGAGAGGAGCGACGCGGTCCCCGGCAGCGGACGGCCGATGCGCGGGAGAAAGGTTCGTGCCATCGCCGTGAAATCCTCCCCGACGCGCCACACTCGATCCTCCGTGGGATTGACGTTGCAAAACACGCGCAGGATGCGTTCTCCGCGGTTCGGTCGCGACGGGAACGCGTCGATATGCAAGCGGGAATCGTCCTTGCGCCACGAAACCGCCCGCCCGACGGCCGGCTGTGGGCGGAAGCTCGTGCGCGCCCGCCGGACGTACGGTGCATAGCGCGGAAAGAGCTCGGCCACGAGATTCGCCGCGCACGCCGCGAAGCGCCCGATCAGGCCCGCGAGCGCGGCCAGATCCGCCTGTGCGCCGTGGGCGCCTCTGAGCGCATCGCCCTCGAGGCTGATGTTCTTGGCGCGCCGATCCGACCACTCCGCCGAAAGGAAGCGTCGCTCGGTCTCGGACAGCTCGAACGCGAGCTCTGGCAGCACCAGGACGCCACCCCCTTCCAGCGCCTCGACGGCGATTTGCTGCGTCTCAGGACTGCACTTGGGCTGCCAGCTCGTCAGATCGAGCGAGACGATGTTCGTCATC
>Ga0335084_10001987_pt1 | contig 19491 bp, 19 predicted proteins | sample Lox_Sample_44_FD_206721 | JGI IMG/M metagenome (GOLD analysis project Ga0335084, IMG submission 206721) | Soil microbial communities from Loxahatchee National Wildlife Refuge, Florida, United States - Lox_Sample_4.4 | ecosystem: Environmental > Terrestrial > Soil > Wetlands | place: USA...
CCCGGGCCCGATCAACCTCGCCGACGGCAAGGAGGTCCCGAAGGACGCCGCCCTGGTGGTGGTGGCCGGAGCCCGGAGCAAGTTCGGCAAGGCCGAGGCCGAGCAGCTCGGAAAATACCTCGAGCAGGGCGGGCGGCTGCTGTACTTCGCCGAGGCCGCTGCCGAGCCGGGGCTGGATCCGCTCCTCGCCAGGGTGGGGATCCAGGTCGACCCGGGGCTGGTGGCCGACGACGTCTACGCCATCGACAGCCCGTACCTGGTGGTCTCGCACTTCTTCGGCGACACCGAGCTCGCCCGGGACCTCAAGAAGGCCCAGTACAACGTCCAGTTTCCCACCGCCCGCGGGCTGACCGTGCTCCGCGAGGGACTGGCGGAGGGAACCCAGGTCGCGCCGGTGCTCACCACCTCTCCCAACGGATTCGAGGTGAAGTCGCCCACCGAGAACCCGCAGCGGCAGAGCGGGGACAAGGCGGGCAGCATCCCGCTGATCGTCCAGTCGACCCGGAACGTCGGGAACGCCGAGGGCAAGCGCAACGACGAGATGCGGCTGGTCGCGTTCGGGGACTCGGAGATCCTGGTGGACCCGAACTGGGGCGACGAGCCGAACCGGAACATGGTGATGAACGCCTTCGCCTGGGCGACCAGCCAGGTGCAGAAGATCACCATCCGCCCGCCGGACCGGGACATCTCCACCATCGACCTGGACGCCCCACGGCTGGCCCGCATCCGGTTCCTGGCCACCGACCTGGTGCCCTTCGGGCTCCTCGCGGTCGGCCTGGCGATCTGGCTCAACCGCCGCAACAAGTGAGATGAGCGCCCGGAGCAAGAACCTCTGGACCCTCCTGGGGGCGGCGGCGGTGGCCCTGGCGCTCGGCCTCTACGCCTACTTCGGGGTGATGAAGGGCGAGGAGAAGCAGGCCGAGCAGAAGCGCGCCGCCGAACGGCTGGTGCAGCCGGTGTCGCGGCCCGACGGCGGGACGGAGACGGTCCGCTACGACAGGCTGGTGGTGAAGGCGAAGGGTGAGACCACCGAGCTCGCCCGGCTTCCGGACCAGGCCTGGATCATCGCCCGGCCCCTGAAGACCTCCGCCGACGTGCAGACCGCGGAGGCCATCGTCAGCGGGCTCCAGTTCGCCCGGATCCGCTCCACCGTGGAGGAGAAGCCCACGGCGGAGGACCTCCACCGCTTCGGTCTGGACACGCCGACCGTCGAGGTGACCGCCTCGGCCGAGGGCGTCCCGCCGCTCACCGTCCGGCTCGGCATCGAGAACCCCTACGACGGGAGCGCTTACCTCCAGCGCGCGGGAGACCCGAAGGTCTACGCCGTCGACGCCTCCACCCGGACCAGCCTGAACAAGGGCACCTTCGACCTCCGGGACCGGGACGTCCTCGCCGTGCGGGACCTCGGGGTGACCCGCATCGAGGTCCACGGGAAGACGCACACCTGGACCGTCGCCCGCGACCCGGGCCAGCCCTACGCCTTCGTCCGGCCGGTGAAGGAGGACGCGGACACCCCGGCGGTCTCCGGATGGCTCGGCTCGCTGCGGGGCACCAAGGCCACCCGGTACCTCGAGGACACGCCCGCCGAACGCAAGCGGACCGGGGTCGAGAAGCCGGTGGCCGAGGCGACCTTCCAGCGTGGGACGACGGAGACGGTCCGGGTGCGTCTGGCCGGCGGGAAGTTGGACACCGACCCGCTCTACGCGCTCCGCGAGGACCAGTTCGGGTCGGCGCTGGCCGAGGTGCCACGGACGGCGCTCGGCCTGCTGGACAAGAGCCCCGCCGAGCTGCGCGACCGCGCGGTCCTCCACGTCAAGGCAGAGGACGTGGCGCGGATCCGCATCGGCAGTGGTGCGCAGTCGCTCGTCCTGGAGCGCGAGCGTCCGGCGGACGGCGGAGCCGAGACCTGGCGGCTCCGCGCTCCGACGGATGCGGTCGCCGACCCGTTCAAGGCCAGCTCGCTCCTCTACGCCCTCACCTCGCTTCGCGCCGAGGCGACCGACGAGACGCTCCCCTCCGACGCGAAGGCCACCGGCCTCGTCCCCGCCGCCCGCACCGTCACCCTGGAGGGACAGGACGGGAAGGCGCTGGGGAGCATCGCCCTGGGAGGAACGGCGAAGAAGCCGGCAGGGACGTTCGTCCGCGACGACCGCGGGCGGGTGGTCGTCGTGGACTCGGCGAGGCTGAAGGAGCTCCCGAGCCGTCCGGCCGACGTGCTCCCTCCGCCGCCGCCTCCGCCACCGCTGCCCGCCGCCGGAGCAGACGCGGGGAGCTGAGCCCCGGCGCTGACCTGGGTCAGCCCTCGCTCGTCGCGTACGCCCGGTAGTGGTGGACGAAGCTGTCCAGCAGCACCGGACGCTCCTCCTCCGGGACCACCGCCTGTTCCCAGTCCGGACCGACGAAGGCCTGGATCGACTCCACGCTGTCCCAGAGCGTCACCATCACGAACTCGTCCTTGGAGTGTCCCAGCGGCTGTCCGGCGTAGAACCCGAGCAGCCCCTTCTGCTTCTGGACCAGCGGCACGGATAGCCGGCGCGCCATGGCCTCGAACTCGGCCTGGCGACCGGGCTGGACGTGGGCACGGAAGACGCGGATGACCAAGTTCTGACCTCCGAGATCGCCGAGCGACCTGAGCACGGGAAGTCCACCGGGGCCAGTTCCGGTCCGGTCACGAGGCAATGCCTCCACCTCGCCGGCACCCTCGTCAGGCCGTCGGACGTTCAGGCTCCCTGCAGCGCACGAATCCCCGGTGTTGGAGGCAAGACACGAATTTCACGTCGTCGCTGGAGCGATGGATGTGGGTAGGGGTGGGACCGTTGCAGCGTTTGCCCGAAACGGGTGTCTCGCGGTCCAGGGGGCTGTGCGAAGAGCCTTCCTGGAGATCCGAATGACCCGCTCAGCCCTCGCTGCCCTGCTGCTCTGCATCCTGGCCGGCTGCTCCAGCAGCCCGTCAGGCAACGCCGTCCCGACCCCCCTCGGCATCAACCGCAATCCGCTGCTCACCCAGGTGACGAGCTGCGGCCAGCTGGAGACGGCGATCGAGGACGCGCTGGTGCTGGAGATGAAGAGCAACCTCGAGCAGATCCGCAAGAGCGACTACTACATCGGCTTTGGCGGCGGCCCGGTGTCGGCCGGACCGGTGGCCGCGGTGCCCGGCGCGGCGGGCGCAGGCCCCACCAGCGTCTCCACCACCAACACCCAGGTCGCGGGGGTGAACGAGGCGGACTTCGTCCAGAACGACGGGACCCGCATCGCGGTGCTGGCCGGCGGGAAGCTGCACCTCCTCTCCTCCTGGCCCCCGCAGGCGATGGCCGAGACCGCGAGCCTGAAGATCGACGGCTGGCCGCGCGACATGTTCCTCGATGGCAACCAGGTGGTGGTCTTCAGCACCGTCTACGTTCCGCGGGCGATCGAGGGCACGCATCCGATCTGCGCGCCGGTCGGCCCCGGTGACCCCGTGGCCTTCTGCGGCTACTGGGCGAGCGACGTCACCGAGGTCACCACCATCGACGTGAGCGACCTCTCGCACCCCAGGGTCACCGCGGAGATCCTGCTCCCCGGCGCGTACCTGTCGGCCCGGCGCATCGACCAGCGGGTGCGCCTGGTGATGTCCGACACCCTCCCCTACCCTGACGGGGTCCGGTACTGGCCGGACACGCCACCCGGCGCGAGCACCGCGGATCGCAACAAGGCGTTCGACGCGCTGGAAGCGGCCAACGAGGCGCTGATCCGCAGCCGCACGCTGGACGACTGGCTGCGGAAGGGCGAGGTGCGCATCCCCGGCGGCGCGACGACCCCCATCGCCTACAACTGCAGCGACTTCTCGCTGAGCACCGCGCCCACCCGGCCGGGGCTGCTCACCGTGGCCACGGTGGACCTCAGCACCGACTCGCTCAAGAGCCGCACCACGGTGTTCGCCGAGCCGGGAACCGTCTACGCCTCGAAGGACACCCTCTACGTCGCCACCGAGCACTGGTGGTGGTGGCCGGAGATCGGCCAGTCCGACGCCACGTACATCCACGCCTTCGACCTGCGGGACCCGGACAAGGCGCCTTACCTCGGCTCGGGGACCGTCGACGGGTGGGTGCGCGACCAGTACGCCATGGACGAGTTCAGCGGTGCGCTCCGGGTCGCCACCCACCTGAGCACCCGGGTGGCGGACGGCACACCATGGGGCACGCTGAAGGGCTCGAACCGCATCTCGGTGCTGAAGCTGGCCGGCGGCGCGCTCCAGCTCGCGGGCAAGACCGACGACTACGGCGCCGACGAGCAGACCTTCGGGACGCGCTTCGTGGGCACCCGCGGGTTCGTCATCACCGCCCGGCAGGTGGATCCGCTCTTCACCTTCGACCTGAGTGACCCGGCGCATCCGACCAAGGTCGGTGAGCTGCAGATGCCCGGGTTCATCTCCTACCTTCACCCCATCGACGACACGCATCTCCTGGGGGTCGGCCGCGAGCCTGGCTCGGCGGGCATGATGCAGCTCAAGGTCGCGCTCCTCGACGTGGCCGATCTCGCGAACCCGAAGGCCCTGGCCACCCAGCTGGTGGGGCAGGGCTGGTCGTACTCGGACGCGCTGTGGGATCCCAAGGCCTTCACCTGGCTCCCGGCGCAGAAGATGCTGGCCATTCCCTTCGTCGACTACGGGAGCCAGACCTTCGTCTCCGACCTGCGGCTGTTCAAGGTCGACCCGGCGAGCGGCATCCAGCCGCTGGGGAGCCTCTCCATGGCCGACGTGTACCTCAGCTGGTCCTACGAGAACTGGAGCTACAGCTGGTCGCCGTGGGTCCGGCGCGGGATCCTCGCCGACGCGCAGGACGGGCAGTACGTCTACGCGATCAGCGATGCGGGCGTGCGCTCGGCCAAGGTGGCAAGCTTGCCGGTGTGGCTGCAGACCGTGAAGTTCCCACCGCTCGTCTACCCGTGAGACGGGGGGTGGCGCCGATCGGCGTCCTGCTCGCGGTGCTGATGGCCTGCGATGCCCAGACCGATCCCGGCTACCAGGGCGAACCCCTGGTGACGCTCCGGGGCCGGGTGGAGAGCAGCGGCGAGCTACCGCCGCTCGAGGCGGCCATGCTCTGGCAACGGGGGGCGCCCCCGGGGACCGAGGACCAGCAGCTGGCCACCCGGGCGCCGGTCACCTCCGGGTTCCCGGCGACTTTCACCCTGCGGCTCTACACCCCGCCGCCGGAGGCGGCGTTCCGCTCGCTGACCACCGGCGCGCCGCGCTGGGCCCGGGCCAACGCCGCTGCCGTGCCGTACGGACTCGACCCCGCGCAGGTACCCAGCCTGCCCACCGCCTACAACCCCAACTACACCTACGACGCCCAGCACTGGGTGATGTACCTCGAGTCGGACGTCCCCCCGAGCTCGCTGACCGAGTGGTGGCTCGGCCAGGCCCTGGGCGCGGGCTACCATCTGGTGAGGGTGCTCCCGGTCTCGGGCTGCGTGCCGGCCGCGGACCTCCAGGCGTGCGTCGCCGAGCTGGTCCGCCGCGGCGTGACCGACGACGGGACGGACGCGCCGGGCACGGCCCGCGCGTACTGCAAGGCCCCCTATCGACTGTCCCCCACGACGCTCGAGGAGACCATCGTGCTCCGGCTGGGCTCGCCGGACGCCGGGGTGGGACCGGCTTGCCCATGATCCTCGACGCCCCGGCCATCGCCAGCCTGTACCGGTCCCACGGCCACGTGGTGCTCCGGCGCGCCCGCACGCTCCTGGGCAGCGAGGCGGATGCCCGGGAAGTCCTTCAAGAGATCTTCACCGCGCTGGTGCGCAGCCCCGACGCGGTCCGTACCGCCGGCTCCATCGTGGGCTGGCTCTACCAGGCCACCACGCACCACTGCCTCAACCAGCTGCGCAAGGCCCGCACCGGGGCCCGGGTGCTCGAGCTGCACGTCCGTCCCGGGATGGCCGAGAGCGGCGGTCCCCGGGGGGAAGCCGCTGCCGAGGTGCGCCGGCTGCTGGCGCTGCTGCCGGAGGACGTGGCGGCGGCCGTCGTCTACCACCACCTGGACGGGATGACCCACGCCGAGGTGGCCGAGCTGCTCGGCTGCTCTCGCCGCCAGGTGGGCTACCTCCTCGAACGCGCCCAGGGACTCTGGGACCGCGCGGAGCAGATCGCATGAACCTCGCCACCACGCCACTCAGCTGGAACGCCTGCGTCTCCGCCCTCCGCCTCGACCGGTGGATGATGGGAGAGCTGGGCGCCGCCGACGCCGAGACCGTCGGCACCCACGTCTCCGCCTGCGCTGCCTGCAGCGCCGCCGCCGCCGGCATGCGCGGGGTGCGCGAGGAGGTGCGGGGTCTGCCGCTGCCGCTCGCGCTCGGACGCCCCTCGCCACGGCGTCGGGTGCCGGCAGGCGCCATCGCCGGGCTGGGGCTGGCCCTCGCCGCCTCGCTCGTGGTGGTGCTTCGCGCCCCGTCCACGGGTGACCGTGCCAAGGGCACCGGGCTGGCGCTCACCATGTACGTCCAGCATGGGGAGGAGGTGCGCCGCGCCGCCCCGGGCGAGCTCGTCGCACCGGGGGATGCGGTGCGCTTCGCGGTGAGCCTGCCGGCGCCCGCCTACGTCGCCGTGCTGAGCCTCGACCCTGCCGGGAGGGCCTGGGTGTACTTCCCGCAGGCGCCCCGGGCGGCCCCGGTGCCTGCCGGGACCGAGGTACCCCTGCCGCTCGGCACGCGGCTGGACACGACCACCGGCGAGGAGCGGCTGCTCGGCCTGTTCTGCGCCTCGGCGGTGGAGCTCGAGCCCGTCCGGCAGGCGCTGGAGCAGGGCCAGGATGCCTCACCGCTGCCTGCCGACTGCCAGGGTCTCCGGTGGAGCTTCGTCAAGCGCTGATCGCGCTCGCCCTGCTGTTGCTCCCGACCGCCGCCGTGGCGGAGGTGGAGCGGTACGCGGTGGTGGTGGGCAACGACCTCGGCCAGCCGCCAGATCTCCCGTTGCGCTACGCCGAGCTGGATGCGGCGCGCGTGGCCTCGGTGCTTCAGGAGGTGGGCGGGGTGCGGCCGGAGAACACCGTCCTCCTCCAGGGCAAGGACGCGGACACGGTGCGCCGCGCGCTCATCGCGGTGAACGAGCGGGTCCGCACCGCAGGCCGCTCCACGGTGCTCCTGGTCTACTACTCGGGGCACGCCGACGCGGGCGCGCTGCATCTCGGCAGCTCCCGCCTCGAGCTGGCCGAGCTGGAGCAGCTGGTGCGCGGGTCGGCGGCCGCGTTCCGGCTGCTGGTGCTGGACGCCTGCCGCTCCGGTGCGCTCACCCGGGTGAAGGGGGGAACGCCCATCGCTCCCTTCGAGATCCGCCTCGGGGAGCGGGTGGCCGGAGAGGGGGCGGTCTTCCTCACCTCCAGCTCGGCATCCGAGGACAGCCAGGAATCGGACGAGCTGAAGGGCAGCTTCTTCACCCACGCGCTGCTCTCGGGCCTGCTGGGCGCAGCGGACGAGAACCGCGACGGCCAGGTGACGCTCGACGAGGCCTACCGCTACGCCTACGAGACCACGCTCCGCAACTCGAGCCGGACGCTGGCCGGGACGCAGCACCCCACCTTCCAGTACGACCTGCGCGGCTCGGGAGACCTGGTCCTGGCGACCCTCGACGCCCGCTCTCCGACCCGGGGCTGGCTGGAGCTGCCGCCGGGGAAGAGCTGGCTCCTCTTCCAGGAGAACGCCGACGGGGCGGTGGTGGGCGAGGTGGCCGGCGCCGACCGGGTTCGGCGGCTGTCGCTGCGGGCCGGCCGGTACTTCCTGCGCGGGCGCGGGTCGGAGGTGCTGCTGGAAGGGACGGTGGCGGTCGCTCCCGGCTCGACGGCCACGGTGGACGAGTCGAAGCTCCAGCGCACTGCCTACGCGCGCCTGGTGCGCAAGGGCGAAGGAACCCGGGACTCGGTCGTGTCACTCGAGGCGGAGGCGCGGATGCGGACCTCCCTGGTGAGCGACGCCGGCCTGTGCCCGGGCTTCGCGGTGGGCCTGGCCATCGCGCTGCGGCCCATCACCCTCGTCCCGCGCGTCGCCTGGTGCCGGACCGGCTACACCAACGATGGGATTGCAGCGACGACGGACCAGTTCGACGTGGAGATCCAGGCCTCGCATGTGTGGGACCTGGCCCCGGTGTCGATCGAGGTCGGGCTGACGGTGGGCGCGGCGCTGCTGAACCAGAAGTTCCAGACCGCCGGGGCGGCGCCGCCCCGAACCACGGCCGCGCTGCAGCTCACCCCCGCGGTGGCAGTGAGCCGCGACCTCGGCGCTCGCACCTACCTCTACCTGACGGTGGCCGGGGCGACGTACCTCTTCAAGAACGAATCCACCGCGACCGACACGACGAGCTTCGGCCCCTCCTTCGCCATCCGCCTGGCGCTGGGGTTCGGTTACCGGCTCTGACGTTCATCCGGTCGTGCGCAGATGGGCGTACGCGACCCAGGCCAGGGCCTCGAGGCTGGGCACCTCGACCCGTGTGCCGGTGCGCTGCCGCCAGCGGTCCACCCACAGACGGAAGGCCTCGAGCTGCTCCGGCGTCGGCGAGACCACCGGCCGGGCCGACTTGAGGCGGTTCATCGCCTCCAGCGGCTCGGTCCCGCCAGAGACGAGGGTGCACAGCGCCAGCAGTGCGCTCCGCCCGATGCCGTGCTCGCAGTGGATGAGCACCCGGGTGCCGCCGTCGAGCCGGGCCCGGACCCACTCCACGCCGTCGTCGATCATGCGCGGGGGGATCGCGCAGCAGTCCTCGGTCGGCAGATGGAGGAACTCCAGGCCGTGGACCCGCAGCATCGCCTCGTCGTCACGGGCCTCGACCCGCAGGTCCACGATGGCCCCGATTGCCTCCTGCCGCGCGAGCTCCTCTGCCGCCTCCATCGGGAAGCGCCCGCCCACCGCCAGGCGCTCGTAGATCCAGTCGAAATTGAGAGCCGAACGCATGTGGTCAGGGCGCAACCTACACAGGGGAGGCGCCGAGGTGTGGCGCCGCGTGTCGTCTGCTCGGCAGCAGACCGTTGCCATGGGCCGGGGAAGGCCAGGGCGGCCGCAGCCAGCGATGTCCTGCAGGCTCCTAGTCGAGCCTGGCCGCGGTCCGCGCTTCGTCGGGGGAGAGGACCGCCAGCAGATCAGGCACCGGGCTGAGCGCCACCAGCTGCTGGGCGACGGCGACGCCGCTCCGGTCGCCGTGCCCCAGCTGCCACTGCGCGTGCTCGGCCATGAGCGCCAGCTGCAGCGACCGGCCCACCGCGAGCGCGAACCGCCGCGCCCCACCCTCCAGCTGCGCCGGGCCGGAATCGTGGGCGACGCTGAACCAGCCACCCGCGGCGTCCATCAGTGCACGCGCGCGGGTGCGCACTGGCGCGAGCGCCGCGTCGGTCGCGGCGCCCAGCGCCCGGGACAGCTCGGCGTCCACGTCGCGCAGCCCCCCCTCCCCGGTGAGAGCACGCAGCAGATCGAGCGACAGAACGTTGGTCGTCCCCTCCCAGATGGGCAGCACCTGCGCATCGCGCAGGAGCACCGGAAGCCCGGTGTCCTCGACGTATCCCGCCCCGCCGAATGACTCGAGCACCTCGCTGGCGTGCGCCACCGCCTGTTTTCCGGTGACCAGCTTCGCCACCGGCTGGAGCGTGCGGACCAGCCGTCGCTCCCACTCGGTCGCCTCCTGGGCCTCGACCCGGCCGAGCAGCTCGAGCAATCGGAAGGTCAGGAGGAACGCCGCCTGGTACTCCGCCTCCAGCTCGGCCAGGGTCTGCACGTGCAGCGGCTTGTCCGCGAGCCGCGCCCCGAATGCCGAGCGCCGGCCCGCGAAGTCGCGTGCCAGGGCGATGCCCCGCCGCATCGAGCACACCGCGCAGAGCGCGTTCCAGGTCCGGGTGATCTGCAGCATCGGGGCGATGGCCCGGACCCCATCGGAGAGCCCGATGACCGGGGTGGCGAGCGCGCCCTCCAGATCCACCTCCGCGGTGGGAAGCATGCGGGTCCCGAGCTTGTCCTTGAGGCGGAGCACCGTGACCCCGTTCGGCGTTCCGTCGGGCCGACGGAGCTCGAGGTAGAAGAGCGCCAGCCCCTTCCCCCCGCCCGGGTTTCCCTCGGGCCGCGCCAGGGTGAGCGCCATCTCGCTGGTCGTCGCCGAGGTGAACCACTTGGTCCCGTGGAGCCGCCAGCCCTCTGCGTCGCGCACCGCCCGGGTCAGGGTCTGCCCCACGTCGGAGCCACCGGTCCGCTCGGTCATCCATTGCCCGCTGGTCCAGGCGCGCGCCGGGTCCCGGCTGGTGAGCCGGGGTACCGCCCGCTCGACCAGGGCCGCGTTGCCGTGGGCGAGCAAGGTCGTCGCCGCACCGTCGGTCATCGCCAGCGGGCAGGTGTAGATGGAGCTCGACGGGCCGAAGAGGTGGACCAGGGCGCCCTGGTGGATGCGCGAGAAGGCACCGTGGGTGCGCTCGTGGGGAATCGCCACCAGGCCCCACTCCACCGCGACCCGGGCGAAGGCGCGCCAGGCCTCCGGCACGCGGATCTCGTCGATGCGGCGACCCCAGGGATCGTAGGAAACGAGCTGCGGCTCTTCCCGGCGGGACCGGGTCGACAGCTCGAGGAGCGTCGTCGCCGCCAGCTCGCCCATCTCGCGCAGCGCGGGCTCGATCGCCCGCCGCACCGGCTCCGGCAAGGTGCGCTCCAGCCAGCTCCGGAGCAGCAGGTCGCCGTCGTACTGGTTGCCGAGCCGGGGCGGTTCCTGGAAGAAGTCCATCGCTCCGGGGGAGCTTACTCGGACTGCGGCCGCCCTGACCGAGCGGACTGCGGCCGCCCTGACCGAGCGGACTGCGGCCGCCCTGACCTCGCCGACCATCGCCCGCCTGACGACACCTTGCCCTGGACCCCGACCGCGGCCGCCCTGACCGAGCGGACTGCGGCCGCCCTGACCTCGCCGACCATCGCCCGCCTGACGACACCTTGCCCTGGACCCCGACCGCGGCCGCCCTGACCTAGATGTCGACCAGAGCGAACCGCTGCTCGGGCGTGGTCTTCGCCAGCATCGGCATCGCGACGTTCAGGACCCGGATCCCCCCGGGGGTCTTCCCCTCCCGGGAGCCGAAATGGGAGTGCCCGTGAAACACCACCTCCGCACCGTAGTGATCGATGGGGTACGCCAGACGGCTGGTTCCGAGGAAGGGGATGATCTCCGGCTGCTCGCCCACCAGCGTCTCGGCGACCGGGCTGTAGTGAAGCATCACCACCTTCTTGGGCGTGTCGAGCTGGCCCAGAGCGGCCTCCAGCTTCAACGATTCGGACACCCCCTCCTGGACGAAGGCCTTGACCGGCGATTCGCCGAAGGCCTGGAGGGTGGCGCGGCCGAAGCCCCCGCCGAAGCCCTTGATCCCCGCCACCCCGAGCACCTTCTCGAAGATGAAATGGTCGCCGTCGAGCAGGTGGACCGAGGCCTTGGCCAGCTCGCCGCAGATCTGCTTGCTGCAGCCGGCCTCGTAGTCGTGGTTGCCGAGCACCGCCACGCAGGGGACGCGGAGCGCGGAGAGGTCCTCGGCGAGGGTGCGCGCTTCCCCGGGCGTGCCACGGTCGGTCAAGTCCCCGCAGAGCAGCAGGACGTCCGCCACCTCGTTGACGTGCTTGATGAAGTTCCGGAACCGGCCGTGCTGGTCCTCCCGGCAGTGGAGGTCACCGGACGCTGCCACCCGGACCCTGGATTTCGGATCTCGTCCCACCTGTCCCTCCTCGCTCCTGCTCGTCTCGCTCCCGTCCGCTGGCGTACCCCCAGGAGTCGACGTCCAGCCGGTAGTTCACCCCGCTGAGAAGGTCCCCGCGGCAGACTCGCTCCTCGTCGGCCCCGGACCTGAGGGTCTCCACCGTGCGCGAGAGGAGGTCAGTCATCACCCGGTCCGGCACCAGGTCGCGGTCGCTCGGGTAAGCGAAGCGGAAGAACATCAGGTGCCCGAGCAGGACCTCCCAGTACCGCTCGAAGCGCCGCAGCAGGCGGTCCCAGTCGAGCCTGCCGCCGAATCCCCGGAGCAGGTGGGACACGTCGGCGCCGTCGAAGCGCTCGCGCTCCATCACGAAGGACTTGCTCCAGATCATCTCCTCGGCCGGGACCAGCAGGACGTCCTGGCCGAACACCCGTCCCGGGACCGCGTGGGCGAACCAGTCGGCGTCCACCACCGCCACCCCGTTGCCGGAGCTGAAGATGAGGTCCACGAAGTAGTCGCCCTTGAAGCCCTTGGCCAGCCACCCGTCCGGGTGGTGCTCGGTGCGCCAGCCATCCCGGGCAAGTACCTCGAGCGTCCGCTCCACGTCCTCGGGCAAGAGGAAGAGGTCCAGGTCCTTCGTGTCCCGGTAGATGCCGGTGAAGTGCGCGTAGGCGTAGGCCCCCCCCACCAGGAAGGGGATTCCGGCAGCCTGCACCACCTGGATGGCCCGGGCCCGGGCTTCGAGCTCGTCGCCGTCGCGCAGCCGCTCCGCCGCCGGGGCCTCGGTGCTCAGCTCGCCGGGATGGTTCGGGTGCCGTGCCTCGCCCATGCCCGGGCGAAGGTAGGGAGGCGACCGCGTCTTGACACCCCCCCGGGGCTCCCGTTACGTCCGGCACCTTTCCACCCCCCCCAAGGGGGGTCGGTTCCATGGGGATTGCGAAGATGGCCCGCGTCACCGTCGAAGACTGCCTCCCCCTCGTCGACAACCGGTTCGCCCTGGTGCTGCTGGCGGCGAAGCGGGCCCGTCAGCTGATGGCCGGGGCCCGGCCGCTGATCGAGACCTCGAAGAACAAGCCTCCGGTGCTGTCCCTGCGCGAGGTGGCCACCGGCCGGGTGAAGTTCGATCGCGACGTCCGTGAGACCCTGTCCGGGAAGTACGACGCCGGCGCCGCCAAGCCCGCGCTCTAGGCAGCTCAGGCCGGCGGCGCGCTGAGCGACACCACGCCGCGCCGGATGAGGTCCCGCAGCACCTCCTCCAGCTCGATCGGGGACTCGTCCAGGCGCGCCAGCACCTCGCGCGGCGGCAGGCCCTGCTCACAGAGGAGGCGCGCCGCGGGCAGCCACTGCTGGGGCCCGTTGCGGACGTAGACCTCGTACAGCTCGGGGTTCACGTGAATCTCGATCGGATTGATCATCAATCCGTCGCGGAGCCGCCGGGCGTTGTCGTTGAGGAGCTGGGTGGCCCGGACCAGCAGCTCCGGGACGGGGAGCATCAGCGTCTGCCGTGGCCCGGGTTCGGCGGAATTCCAGGTCGCCTCGGTGCAGCGGCTGGCGACGAAGGCGTTGAGCGCCCGCTCGCCCACTGCCTGGTGGGACCCGGTCTGGGCCGAGGCGTGGATCGCGCGCCCCTGGCGGAAGGCGACCTCGTAAGTCGCCCAGCTGTCGCGCGCGCGGAGGGTCCCGGTGATGCCAGCGGCGGCCAGCTCGCGGAGCGTCCACTGCACGCCGAGATGCCCCACCGGAATGGACCGCAGCGAGCCGCCGGCGATCTCCGCCCTGGCCTGCTGCCGCGGCTGGAGGAGCGACTGCACCTGGCTCACCAGCGCCTCCAGCCGGAGCGTCTTCGGGAAGTAGGCCTGGGCCCCGGCGTCGAGGGCCTTCAGCGACTCGCGGTAGTGGTCCTGGCAGCTCAGCATCGCGAAGGGCAGCTCGCGGGTGCGGTAGTCGTCGCGGATCAGGCGGAGCAGGCCCCAGCCGTCCATCTTCGGCATGTTGAGGTCGGCGATGAGCAGCTCGAACCCGCCGGAGACCGCCGCCTGGTAGCCGGCGAGCCCGTCCTCGGCCGCGGTGACGTCGAAGCCCTTCCGGCGAAACAGCGCGCCGAACATCCGGCACAGCTCCTCGTCATCGTCCACCAGGAGGATGGGGACGTGCGGCGGCGCGGGCGTGGGGGTGTTGCCCTCGATGACCACCAGCTGCTCGCCCTCGGCCTGCACCTCGGCCTCGATGGGACCGCTCCCCTCGGCGAGGAGGACCTCCGGAGCACCCTCGGGGAGGATGTCGTAGCCGCTCTGCTCCATCGACGGCGGAGGCATCGCTGGCTTGCGGTCCAGGTGGATGGCGACGCCGGTCCCCTCTCCCTCCTCGCCGCTCATCTCCAGGAAGGCCCACGGGGCGCGGGGCAGCGCCAGCATCGCCGCCAGGGCGACCTCGCCCCGGGCCTCGCGGTGCCGCGCGCCCCGGAGCACCCCATGGGTGAAGAGAGCCTGGCTCTCGCCGGGCGTGCCGGGGTTCAGCTTCAGCGCACCAGAGCGGAAGGTGCGCTGGATGTGCTCCACCATCCGGAGGGCCTCGAACCCCACCACCCGCCCGGTGCGCTCCGGCAGCTCGGCCAGGACCTGCCTCACCCGGTCGGGATGCTCGAAGGCCTGGAACGGACGGAGGAGCAGCTCCACCACGCCGGTCCGCATCTGCGAGACGAACGGGGCCTCCGTGGCCTGCTCCCCGAGCACCACCAGCGGGAGCCGGGACAGGGTGGCGTCGTGGGCCAGCGTCCCCACCAGCTGGGAGACGAGCGGTGTGTCCAGATTCCCCACCACCAGCACCACGTCCACCGGCGTCGAGCGGAGCACGGTCAGGGCCCGCCGCAGGTCGGGGACCGCGCGGAAACCGAAGTCGGCGCGGGTGAAGGCCTCGGAGAGCGCACGGGCCGACGCCAGGTCGGGGTCCACCGCGAGGAGAGAGAGCTTCGTCACGGTCAACGCGGAGCCGACTGTACCAGGACCCTCAGGCCGCGCGCGCCAGATGGCGCAGCTTGGCCTCCGCCCCGAGCCGGTAGGCATACCTCAGCGCCTCGAGGAGCCGGTCCAGCCGCCGAGCCACCACGTGGGCCAGGAGCCGGGCGGTGTACAGCGCCGCCAGCCGGTTGGCCTCGACGTACCGGGCCTGCTCCTCGGCGGCCAGCCCGGGCCGGTAGGAGACGTCCCGGAACAGCCGGGCGTGGAGCTGCTGCGCCGACGCGGCCTGGAGGATTGGCCAGTGGTGGAGCGCCAGGCTCGCGAACTTGTCCACCTCGGCCTGGACCTCGAGCTCGAGCATCGACAGCCGCCGACCGAGCTCCACCGAGCGCGCGAGGTAGAGGAAGTGGCTCACTCCCTCCGCCAGGCGGCAGTAAGCGTCGAGGCCGGGGGCGAGCCAGCCGGAGTCGCGGAGCGAGCGCGCCTCGAGGTGGGTGCGGAGCGCGGTCGAGTAGTAGAGCCCGACCTCGAGACCATCCTCGCCTTCGTGGACCCACAGCTCCTCGTCGGAGCCGGGAGAGCGGAGGAGCAAGGCCTGCTCGGGGTGGAGGAGGAACCCGGAGGCCCGGGGACACTCGATGTCGTAGATCGCCTCGAGCTGATCCTGCACCTCGTCGACGAGTTTCAGTTGGGCAACCCTCCGCCGGGCGGAAGCAGCCCGGCGTCGATCAGCACGCTCTGCAGCGTGTCGCTCCCGGTGCGACGCCAGCTCTCGTAGACCCGGAGCGCGCCGGACGGAGAGCTCCTCGCCGAGGATCGAGCGGCGATGCCCTCCAGCACCTCGACCAGCGGGCGGAACTTGCGGCCCAGCTCGTCGTAGACGTGGGCGAAGCCGCCGCGGGCGAGCCCCGCGACCTGGGCGTAGGCGGCCCGCCCCATGTCGATGGTGTAGCCCTGCCCGACCACGCTGTCGCGGAGCGCGCCGGCGAAGAACCCCGCCTTGTAGAGCGAGACGTCGCCGAGCCGCCGGAGGATGCGGATCCGCTCCTCGCGCTCGGCGGCCTGCGCCCGGTGGTAGAGGACGGCCAGCGGCTCCTCGGCGCCGCCAAGCTCCTCGGGGGCGAACAGCCGGTCGGCGGCGGCGAACTCGGCCAAGAGATTTGCCAGGTAGAACTCGGTGACCTCCGCGACATCCAGCCCGGTCGCTCCGAGCGCCTCGTCCAGAAGTGACTTGAAGAACTCCTTCAACGAGGTGACGGCGACGAGATCCATCGGTGCTCCAGCGGCCTCACTTGCAAACAAGGCTAGCAACGGCCGGGCACCCCGTGCACCCCCGGACCCAGGAATTCCGTGGGGTTGCGCTGGCACTCCGGCCATCGGTCTGCCAGAACGTGGGCTGGCACTCGGGCACCGACAGTGCTCGCCCCCGCGCCGACGGTGAAGCGAAACATCAACCGTGACGGGCAGTTGGCCTGGCGCCGGAGCGCCTTGACAGGTCGAACTCGGCGGTTATTGTCCGCGCGCGCAGGGGATTGGCACTCGTGTTACCCGAGTGCCAAGCCCCGGAGCCCCAACCCACACCCGAAGTCACGAGGGAACCAACATGAAGATTCGCCCGCTGCAGGACCGGCTGATCGTCAAGCGCGTCGCGGAGGAGAACAAGACCAAGGGCGGGATCATCATCCCCGACACCGCCAAGGAGAAGCCGCTCGAGGGCAAGGTGGTCGCCGTCGGCAACGGCAAGATCCTCGAGGACGGCAAGGTCCGCCCGCTCGACATCAAGGCCGGGGACACCATCCTCTTCAGCAAGTATGCCGGCACCGAGGTGAAGATCGAGGGCGAGGACCACCTCATCCTCCGCGAAGAGGACGTGCTCGGCGTCATCGAGAAGTAATTCCCCCCTTCAGTTCCCTGAAAGACGAGAACAACCGATGAGCAAAGACATCATTTTCGACGTCCGTGCGCGTGACGCGATCCTCCGTGGGGTCAACACGCTCGCCGACGCGGTGAAGGTCACCCTGGGGCCCAAGGGCCGCAACGTGGTGATCGAGAAGTCGTTCGGCTCCCCCACCATCACCAAGGACGGGGTGACGGTGGCCAAGGAGATCGAGCTGGAGAACAAGTTCGAGAACATGGGCGCGCAGATGGTGAAGGAGGTCGCGAGCAAGACCTCCGACGTGGCCGGTGACGGCACCACCACCGCGACCGTGCTCGCCCAGGCGATCTTCCGCGAGGGCGCCAAGCTGGTCGCCGCCGGTCACAACCCCATGGAGATCAAGCGGGGCATCGACAAGGCGGTCACCCTGGTGGTGGCCGAGCTGAAGAAGATGGCCAAGCCCACCAAGGACAAGAAGGAGATCGCCCAGGTGGGCACCATCTCCGCCAACGGCGACGAGACGGTGGGGAAGATCATCGCCGACGCCATGGAGAAGGTGGGCAAGGAGGGCGTGATCACCGTCGAGGAGGCCAAGGGCCTGGAAACCACCCTGGAGGTGGTCGAGGGCATGCAGTTCGACCGCGGCTACCTCTCGCCCTACTTCGTGACCGATCCGGAGCGGATGGAGGTCGTTCTCCAGGATCCGTACATCCTGATCCACGAGAAGAAGATCGCCTCGATGAAGGACCTCCTCCCCGTACTGGAGCAGGTGGCCCGCTCGGGGAAGCCGCTGCTGATCATCGCCGAGGAGGTCGAGGGCGAGGCCCTGGCCACCCTGGTGGTGAACAAGATCCGCGGGGTGCTCAACACCTGCGCGGTGAAGGCCCCCGGTTTTGGTGACCGCAGGAAGGCCATGCTCGAGGACATCGCCATCCTCACCGGCGGGAAGATGATCGCCGAGGACCTGGGCATCAAGCTGGAGAACATCACCCTCGCCGACCTGGGCCGCGCCAAGCGGGTCACCGTCGACAAGGACAACACCACCATCATCGATGGGGCGGGCAGCCAGAAGGACATCCAGGCCCGGGTGCAGCAGATCCGTGCCCAGATCGAGGACACCACCAGCGACTACGACAAGGAGAAGCTCCAGGAGCGCCTCGCCAAGCTGGTGGGCGGGGTGGCGGTGGTGAACGTCGGCGCCGCGACCGAGACCGAGATGAAGGAGAAGAAGGCCCGGGTGGAGGATGCGCTCAACGCCACCCGCGCCGCGGTCGAGGAGGGCATCGTCCCCGGCGGCGGGGTGGCGTACATCCGCTGCCTCAAGGCGCTGGAGGGCGGGAGCTTCTCCGAGGGTGAGCGGTTCGGGGTGGAGATCGTCCGCCGCTCGCTCGAGGAGCCGCTCCGCCAGATCGTCGGCAACGGCGGCCAGGAGGGTTCGGTCATCGTCAACAAGGTGAAGGAGGGCACCGGCGCCTTCGGCTTCAACGCGGCGACCGGCACCTACGAGGACCTGCTGGCGGCCGGCGTGGCCGACCCGGCGAAGGTCTCCCGGACCGCCCTGCAGAACGCGGCCTCCGTGGCCTCGCTGATGCTCACCACCGAGGCGATGGTGGCCGAGCATCCGAAGGAGGAGGAGCCGAGGCCCGCCGGCGGTGGGATGGGCGGCATGGGCGGGATGGGCATGTAAGGCCCCCCGCTCCGGCCTTCTCCGGAGTGTCCTGGCGGCCCTCGTTCCGGTCCCTCCTGGGGAGCCGGGGCGGGGGCCGCCTCGTCTTTGGTCTCAGCCCCGGTTGTGGGGGAACGGGCCGGGGGCGGGGAGCGGGGTGCCGCTGGGCCCGATGCCGAAGAGGCGGCGCAGCTCGTCGGGCGCGTCGGTGAAGGTCACCCCCATCCGACCGCGCATGTTGAGGCGGAAGTCACCCTGCTTTGCCCAGGCGATCCGGCCGGAGAAGTCGTATTCCTGCCCGTCCACCAGCAGAGTGCCCTTCACCGCGGTTCCCTTGGGGAACACCCGCATCAGCTCGGCGCAGAATCCGCCCGCGGACACGTCCACGGTGAAGCCAGACGCGGCCCCCATCTGCACCTTGAACCGGCGACGCTGACGGCCGAGGACCCGCGTGTTCTGCACCGCCGCTAGACCCCCAGGACTGGCCACTTCCACTGGCATCCGGCGTCCCCCGGCCGCATGACTGGGGCAACCCGGACCTGGGAGTTGAGCACGCCGGGAGCGGGACGTCCAACGAACAGGGAAGCCATGGCATCCGTCACCATCTACACCACCACTTCCTGTGTCTTCTGTTTACGGGCCAAGGAGTACCTGCGGTCGAAGGGCGTGGCGTACGACGAAGTCGACGTGACCGGCGACGACGCGGCGCGGGCGGCGCTGGTGGAGCGAGCGAACGGGCAGCGGACTGTTCCCCAGATCTTCGTCGGGGGCGTTCACGTGGGTGGATACACCGACCTGGTCGCGCTGGACCGGGAAGGCAAGTTCCAGCACCTCCTGGCCGCTTGCTGAGCCCCCCGGGGTTCCGGGCGCGCGGCGGAAGGGGCCCCCGATGTGCTCCGCGGGCCCGCCTCCGGCGCCGCCCTCACCACATCGCCGGGCTCGGGCGGCGTGCCGGGAACCAGGGGCCGCTCTGCGGGGTGCGGTACGCTCCTGGCCATTCGCCCCTCTGACCCTTCCCTCCTCCTCGCCGCCGTCCTCGCCCTCAGCTGCGCCGGCGCCCCCACCCGGCGCACCGAGCCCGTGCCCGACCTGCGGGTGTCGGCGCTGGCCGTCGAGCAGCTTCGGGTCTCCGGGGGGGTCACCGACGACGAGGTGCTCGCCCTCTCGGCCCGTCTCGGGCTCCACGCGGTGACTGCCGCCGCCGGGCGGGCGCTGGTCTGGGGACCCGGCGAGGTCCGGCTCCTGCACCCGGAGCGAACGGACTGGACCGCGAACGACGCGCTCACCGCGATCAAGGCCGCCCGGATCGCTCCGACCGAGGTGCTG
>Ga0335084_10001988_pt1 | contig 19486 bp, 14 predicted proteins | sample Lox_Sample_44_FD_206721 | JGI IMG/M metagenome (GOLD analysis project Ga0335084, IMG submission 206721) | Soil microbial communities from Loxahatchee National Wildlife Refuge, Florida, United States - Lox_Sample_4.4 | ecosystem: Environmental > Terrestrial > Soil > Wetlands | place: USA...
GCGGCGAGGTTGACGTGGTGGAGCGGCGCGGGGAGCGAGGCCCGCGGCGTCCAGCGATCCGTCGTCGGGTCGTACGACTCCACGGTGGCAACGGGCTGGCCGGAGGCGTCGAATCCGCCGACCACGAAGACCTGTCCGGCGAGGGCGGCCACTCCCATCTCCTGCCGGGGCCCGAGCGACAGCGGAGCGTGGGTGGACCAGGTGCCCCCCGCTGCGACGCAGGAGCAGTCCGGCTCGCCGCAGCCACTGGCAGGGAGCAAGACGCAGATGACCAGGAGCCACGCGGCTTTCCTCGTCACGGCCCGGACCGAGCTCTTCGCCGCGAGCATCGCGGGGACCGTACCTCCAGGCGTCGGCCCCGGAACCTCACGAGCGCCGCCGGGCGTCGGTCCAGACGCTCCGCGGTTCCGGACTATCCGTGCGTTTTTCTGTCGTCTAACTCATCGAAATGACGTTCGACGGGTTCACCGATGTTCTGGGTTGGAGCTATATCTCCAACTCAGACGCGAAGTACGTCACCGCCGCGTTCAACCTCCCGAATTCTCGTTCCCAAATTTCACTGGCGTTCTATCCTTTCGGAGCGTGCCGAAGGTTGCTCGGCGCCGGTCACCCCGGCATCCGCGCCGCCGAGGCCAGCCTCGGGCTCGGCTGGGCGCTCGCGGCCCCGCGCCCCGCATCCCCTTGGAGCAGATTCCGTCGCCTCGGACACGTGACTGAAGCCGGCGTTCGGCTCGGCTGTTCGATCCCGCTCCGTCGCCTGCCAGCTGAAAACGTTCCTCCGCCGCGGAGCCGGCAGGTCTCACCCCGCCGGCCCCAGGTACCGATCCAGCCAGTCGAGGACTTCCTTCGTCAGGACGTCGTTCGGCGGGACGTGACCCGCCTCGAGGACCACATGTTTCTTGTCCTTCGGCGCGGTGCCCAGGAGCTTGAACATCGGATCCTGCGTCGCCTCGACCGGGAAGAAGAAGTCGTACCTGCCGTTCACCATCAGCACCGGCTGCCGGACCTGCGAGGCGAAGTGGAAGGGGTCTGCCTCCGGCAGGCATTCCTGAAGACCGAGGCCTCCGCCCACCAGGATGCCGGTGCGGATTCGCTCTTCCACCGCGAGCATCAGAGGTCCGAGCAGCGCCCCCCAGCTCGCGCCGTAATAGGCCAGGCTCCGGGTATCGAGGTCCTTCCTCGTCTCTGCCCAGTCCAGGCTCCGCCTCAGATCCTTCGCCCACATGATGACGTGGTCCCGATAGAACGCCGTCGGCGCCGGATAGTCGGTGGTCAGGGCGTCGCCGCGCTCGAAGGTGGACTTGTAGACCGGGTAGAGGACCGCGCGACCACTCCGGAGGATGGGGCTCAGCACTCGCATCCCCGCGAGGACCTTGCTGGAACGCTCGTGGATGGCGTTCGAGCCGGGGAAGAAGACCACCAGCTGGTAGGGGGGAGGCTTCCCCTTCGGGGTCAGGAGGTACGCGACGACGCGCTCCCCGCCGTACGCCGCGTTGAAGCTGACCTTCTCCCGCTTCCAGCGATCCGACCCCTCGTCGGTTTCCTCGACCCGTGCATCGAGCGGAGACCGATCGTAGGCATAGAGTCCCTTGAAAGCCTGCACGATCTCGGGCCGGGCGGGTTTCTCCTTCGTGTAGTCCCGACGGGGCAGCGGGATGGGAGCGGCCGCCGCAGCCGAGGTCTTCTGGTCGAGCCGCTTGACGAGCCGGAGACCGTAGGTTGCCCCGCGAGAGAGCGGATCCTGGGCGTCGGCGTCGTTGAACATGTACGACGGCTCACTCCACGCGCCGCCGAGGACGTAGCGCTTGCCGTCGATCTCGTTCCAGCACCACTCCTTGGCGTTGCCCGCCATGTCCACCGTGCCGTAGGGGCCGACTCCGCCGAGCGTTCCGACCGCGACGAGGCCATTGCCCCGGAAGTTGCTCAGAGGAACGATCTGCGACGTCGCCCAGAGTCCCGCGGCGTGGCTCCATTCGTACACCGTGGGGAGATCCTTGCCGACGGAGGTCGCGTACGCGGCGGCCTCGTACCAGCTGACCCCCGTGACCGGGAAGTCACCCTGGCCCTCGGGGTAGTCGCCCTGGTCCCAGGTCGCGGGTCCCGGGCGTCCGGTCCGGTCGTGGAAGCGGGCCATCGCCTCCTCCCAGCGCATCGGCCGACCGTCGTGGACGATGGGTTGACGCCAGAGGTCCGGCTTCCGGTACCCGCCGGCGTCGACGAAGGCCTTGAACTGGCGGTTGGTGACCTCGGTCCGGTCGATGAGGTAGTCGCCCACCTCCGCCGCCGGAAGGTGCTCGAGGCCCGGGATCTCCAGCTCCACCTTGGCCCCGGGAACCCGCACCATTCCGGGAGGGACGCTCCCGGCGCGATCGAGGGTGGCGCGAATGGACCCGGCCACCGGACCGAGTGGGGTTCCGACCACCAGATCCACCGCTTCGAACCCGGGCCTGGAGAGCCGGATCCGGTGAATGCCGATCGGAACCCGGACGGACTGGAGGGCCGTCTTCCCGAGGCTGCGAAAGGCGGTGTCGGGTGCCGCGTAGGGCTTGAGCTGGACCTCTGCCCCGGCCGGGGTCGTCTCCACGTTGAAGACCCGCGACATGTCCGGAAGCATCTTCTGCAGCCGGACGTCCCCGGGGATGACCTTCTGGAGCTCCGCTGCCAGGGCCAGTGCGTCCGTGTACCGGTTCAGCTCCACCAGCTCGGCGAGCTTCGGAAGCCCCTCGTCCCGCGCCCAGCGGAGGCGGACCTCCCGTCGCGCGTAGAGGGACGCCGCCACCACCAGTGCCGCGAGCATCAGCACGCCGGCGCCAACAACACCGGCGCGACGGACCGGATGTCGCGGAGGGGCGATCAGTGCCGCACGGACGTCCTCGGCGCTCCGGAAGCGGCGCTCCGGTTCGCGTGCCAGGCAGCGGAGGATGATCTCGCTCCAGCGACGGTCCAGGCCAGGGAGCACCTTGTCCGGAGGGCGTGGCGACTCCTGGATGCGCTTGGCCGCAGTGGCCAGCGGCGTGTCAGCGGTGAAGGGCAGCTCCCCGGTCACCATCTCGTACATCACCACGCCCAGCGCGAAGAGGTCCGTGCTCGGGGTGACCGTGCCGCCGGTCACCTGCTCGGGCGCCATGTACTCCGGGGTGCCGATCATTCCCCCGGCACCGGTCAGGCCGGCCTCGCCCGCGCTGTCGAGCGGCCGCGCGATGCCGAAGTCGGTGATCACCGCCCGCGTCGAGCTCGAGTCCCCTGAGGTGCCCCGTCGCTGCACGAGCTGGACATTGCTGCTCTTGAAGTCCCGGTGGACCACGCCCTCGGCGTGTGCGGCGGAGAGCCCGTCGCACATCTGGAGCACCAGCGGCAGCGCCTCGGCGGTGGTCATCCGGCCTCGCTCGCGGAGCCGGCGGGTGAGCGTCTCGCCCTCGAGCAGCTCCATGGTGAGGAAGTGGACCTGGACTCCCTCCGCGGTGCGGGCGTCGTAGAACTCGTACACGTGGCACACGTTGGGGTGTCCCACGCGGCGCGCCAGCAGCACCTCGCGCCGGAAGCGCTCGAGGGCCGAGGAGTCGGCGAGGAGGGGACTGCGGATGATCTTCAGGGCCACCCGGGTGCGGAGGCTGAGGTCCTGGGCCTCGTAGACCGCGCCCATCCCTCCCCGGGCGATGAAGCGCACGATGGAGAACCGGCCGGCGAGCAGCTCCTCCGGGCGCAGCCGGGGCAGATCCGGATCACCATCCCCGGTGGTTCCGAGCGACGGAGAGGGAAGGAGATCCTCCGTCCGGTCGGTGGTTGCGGGGCGGACCAGGGTGGCGCCGGGCTCGTCCTCGTGCGGGGGTCCAGAAGGCTCCACCTCGCCTGGCTTGGCAGTCATCGCCCTCTCCCCGTCATCGGGGGCGAGGGTACTCACGTTCCTCGCAGGCGGGCCAGCACCGCGACGCGCGCCACGCGAGGGGTGGCTCCGACTCAGGGTTGACGCACCGCCGCCGGGGGTGCCATCGCCTCGCCTCCCGATGACGGGGTCCACCGTGCCAGCTCGCGCGCCACCGTCACCGCGGCCATCGCCGCGATCGCGCTGCCGCCGAGGAGGATCCGCGGCATGTCGATGAACCGGCTGAGCCAGGCGACGACGAAGGGCGCGCCGAAGCCCAGGTAGGCCCAGGCGTAGAACCAGCCCACCAGCGTGCCGCGGGTGCTGGAGTCCGCGAGCCGTCCCGCAGCGGAGAGCCCACCGACGAGGCACAGACCGTAGGCGCTCCCGAGCAGACCCATCGACACCAGGACCCCCGGCAGCGTCGGGGCCTGCGCCGTCCACGCCGCCACCGCCCAGCCGAGGGTGGCGACCACCAGTCCAGCCACCGCCGCCCGTCCGGGTCGGGCCGCCTCCAGCCGTCGCCCGAGCGACTGGATGGCGACCCCGATGCCCAGAGTCACCCCGGTCATGAGCCCCACCAGCGCCACCGGATGTGGCAAGGGCGGGAAGCGCGTCGGCAGCACCACGAAGGCCACCGCGACGCTGGCGAAGACGAACGGCGCGACCGGGGCAACGGCCCGGCGGAACCGTCGTCGGACCTCGGCCGAGGGCGGCACCCGCCGGGCCCGGGTCCCGGGCCGGACGGTCTCGCGGGCCGACCGGACACCGGGCAGCGCCGCGGCCATCAGGAGCAGATGGGGGAGGTAGGGCACCACCGCCGGCCAGGGCAATGCGTCGGCGATGAGGCCCGCCGCCAGGGGTCCGAGGCAGAAGCCCGCGGTGACCGCCAGCGCCGCGCGCCGGGTGTGCAGCGCCGGTGACAGCTCCACCAGCCAGGCCGACCCCGCCCCGAACACCACGCCGGAGACGACGCCTGCCGTCAGCCGTCCGAGCGCGAGCGCCGGGCTCCACAACGCGCCAGCGATGAGCACTCCGGTCGCCAGGAGCGAGAGGAAGAAGAAGGGGATGACCACCCGTCGCCGCCCCCGCGCGTCCGAGACTGCGCCGCCCAGCAGCAGCCCGGGCACCAGCCCCACGGCGTAGCAGCCCCACAGGGCGCCCAGCACCGCCGGCCCGAACCCGAACCGCTGCCGGTAGATCAGCAGCAGCGGGGTGAACTGGTTCGCTCCCCAGGCCACGGCGAACAGCGCCAGGGTGAGTCGCCGCTCGTCTCGGGAGTCGTCCATCGCGGGTGGGCTAACGCGCATCCTCCTGCTCTGCCCCGGCTCCAGCCGGTGTTGCGTCGGTCCGCGCCGAAGCTGTGTTCCTGCCCCGCCCGAACACCTGCACCTCGCTCCGGTTCCAGAGCTCGGCGAGGGCGTGGAGCGCGTCGGTGGTCGGGCGGGGAGAAGGCACGGACCCGGCCGACTGGAGCGGAACCGGTGGACCCCGGCGGCACACCTGGCCGATGCTGTCCACCACCGCATGGCGCCCGACGGACTGGTCGGCCTGGAGATCCTCCCCGGCAACCCGGACTTCCTCGACCTGCCCTGGCACCTGCCCATGGCCCGCTGGCGCGAGGTCAGCAAGCGCATCGTGGAGGTGCCCCGGGGCATCTCCCGCCACGAGGTGCTCTTCCTCCAGTACGACCGTACCCTCTACGCGGCCAAGGAGCTCCCGCCCGAGGTGGGCGAGCGCGAGTACGACGCGCTTCGATGGCTGGAGCAGCGCGAGCTCCCCGCGGTCCACGCCGCCGGGCACGCCCGGGTACGCCGCGGGAGCGAGGAGACCAGCCTGCTCTTCACCCGCTTCCTCGAGCACTCCATCCCCTTCCGGACCCTGTTCGAGAACGCCAGGCTGGAGACGTACCGCCCGCGGCTGCTCGACGCCATCGCCGGGCTCCTGGTTCGCCTGCACCTCGCCGGCTTCTTCTGGGGCGACTGCTCCCTCTCCAACACCCTGTTCAAGCGCGACGCCGGCCAGCTCCAGGCGTACCTGGTGGACGCCGAGACCGCGGAGATGCACGACGAGCTCTCCACCGGACAGCGGCTGCACGACCTGGAGCTGCTTCAGGAGAACGTGGCTGGCGACCTGCTCGACGTCGCGGCCATGCTCGGCGAGCGCCGCGAGGAGGCGCTCGACCGGACCCCGGCGGAGATCCGCTCGCGCTACGAGCGGCTGTGGAGCGAGGTCAACCGCGAGGAGTGGGTCTCACCGTCGGAGAGCTGGCGCATTCACGAGCGGATCAAGAGCCTCAACGCGCTGGGCTTCACCGTGGGCGAGGTGAAGCTCGAGGCAGTGGGTGACGGCAACCGGCTCCGGATGCGGGCCATCGTGACCGACCGCGACTACCACCGCGACCTTCTGCACGACCTCACCGGGCTCAATGCCGAGGACCACCAGGCGAAGCTGATGGTGCAGGAGATCCAGGAGCTGCAGGCCACCCTGGCCCGCGCCGAGAAGCGCAGCGTCCCCCTCCCGGTCGCCGCCTACCGCTGGCTGACCGAGCGCTACCAGCCCACGGTGCGCCGGCTCGCGGGCAAGGGAGACCCGCCGGAGCTGTACTGCGAGCTTCTGGAGAACAAGTGGTACCTCTCGGAGTGCGCCGGGCGGGACGTGGGGATGACGGTCGCGCTCGAGGACTACCTCAAGCGGTTCGCGGCCGACCTGAAGCCTCCGGGCCCCTAGCGACGAGGGGGCACTACCGTCGGGGGGCCGCCCGCAGACCGGCGAGGGAGGCCAGCATGTCCCCGGCCTGCGCGTCCCCGGGGCGGAAGCGGAGCACCTCCCGGCACTGGGCCTCGGCCTCCTCCAGCCGGCCCAGTCGGAGGTAGGCCTCCGCCAGACGGAGGCGGGCCTCGCGGGCGCGCGGCAGTGACTGCAAGAACTGGCGATACTCGGGGATGGCGCGGCCCGGATCGGGCTCGCCGCGCCGGGCGAGGAACACGTCGCGATTGTCGAGCAGGATGGCGTGGTTCCAGTGGAGCCAGGGGTCGTCCGGATGACGCGCCAGCGCCGTCTGGTAGCGGGCCTCGGTCTCCTCGAACGTCTCGCGCGCGCCCTGGTCCCGGACCTGTTGGGCCTGCTCGACGTGGAGGGCGTGGTCGATCTGCCCGGGGAACGGTGGATGCTCGAGCCGGCGGAGCACCTCCTTGGAGATGAGATATCGGTTGTAGCCGGTGAGCGCGAGCCGCTCCGCCAGCCTTTCGTGCCCGGGCGCGGCCACCTCGCGCACCCCGAGGGGCGGAGGGAGGGCGCGCACCACCGCCGGGAACAGGGCGCGCGCCAGCACCTCGTTGCCCTCCGGGGTGAGGTGGGCGTGCTCCCAGAAGAGCTCGGACCCGGGCAGGCCATGCGGACTGGCGGCGGCCAGCGCGGCAGCGCCGTCGACCAGCTCCACCCCGCTGCCCGCTGTCCGCGCCACCTCGGTGGTGAGCTGGACCAGGCGGCCGTCGGCGCGGAAGCGGAGGGTGTCGAGGTCGCGCGCCCGGGAGAGCCGCTCCCGGGCAAGCGCCTCGTCTCCCGCGGCGAGCGCCGCCCGGCCCAGGCGGTACTGGAGCTCGGCGAACGCCGGGTCGATGGCCTCGGCCTCGCGGTAGGCGAGGAGGGCGTCCGTGGGCCGCTGCGCACGCTCGGCGGCGTCGCCCCGCCCGACCGCGGCCTGGAAGCGCTCGAGCGAGGACGGGTCGAGACCCGGCCGGTGGGCGGAGGCAAAGGGGGCGAAGTCGCGGAGTCGCGTGCCGGCGGTGCTCACCACCACCCGCGCCCCGCGCTCCCGGAACGCGGTGATGACCTCCGCCAGGTTCTCGCCGAACCCGCGGTAGACCTGCGCCATCGCCGGGTCCTCTGCCCGGACCTGGTGGTCGAGGAAGAGCTCCATCCCCCGCCACTCGGTGGGGGAGCCCTTCCTCTGCCGTCCGAGCGCGCCGAGCAGCTGCCCGATCCGGGTGGTGCCGAGCGCGAGCGAGGCGCGAACGAGGAAGAGCCCCGGCGGCCGTCCGGTCAGGACCGTGCCCGGCCCGAACGGGCCGACCACCTCGTTGTTGCCGGCGTACACCACCGCCACGTCCGGCGCCTGGCGGGCGAGGTCGCGGGCCATCTCGACCAGGGCGTGCGAGTTGATGGCCACCAGGCCCGCGTTCACCACCTCGATGCGGACTCCGGGCAGCGCCTCCTCGAGCATCGCCTGGAGGAAGCGCGCGACGCCGAACGTCGGCTCCGGGTCGCCCTGCGCCGCGGACTCGCCGAGCACCACCACCCGGAATGTCCTCGGCCCCTTCTCGGCGGGGATGACGAACGGAGTCGGCTGCCGGGCCAGGGCGGGCGGGAAGAAGCGGAGCGCGAAGTCCGGGTTGGGGCAGGCCGCGGCATGGCCCTGCACCTCGCAGGGCACGGTGAAGCCCGTGGGGTGGCCGATGCCGGCCATCCGGAGCACGAGCTCCAGCCCGCCGAGCACCACCACCGGGGCCAGCACCACCGTCACCGCGCGGAAGAGCCGCACCCGTCCGGTGGAGGGGGCGGTGGGGCGGGAGCGGCGCGTTTCCATCGTCCGGCTCAGAAGAGCGTGTAGATGAACGGGGCGATGGCGCTCCCCTGCGTGAGCACGATGACCACCCCGAGCAGGAGCAGCACCACCACGAGCGGAACGAGCCACCACTTCTTCTGCTCGCCGAGGAACTGGAAGTACTGCCCGAGGATGCGGAGCTTGGACACGCCGGCGCAGAAGCCTAGTACATCCGCTCGTACCGTCCCTGCTCGCCGGGCTTCCTCCGCACCCAGTAGCTCGAGGCGGACCGGTCGGGAGAGAGCGCGAGGAAGCGCTTCCCGGTGAGCCGGGCCAGGAGCGCCAGCGGCGTCAGCACCACGGCGAAGACCAGCGTCAGGACCACCCGGGACATCACCCAGCCGATGGCCAGGGCGGCCGTCATCCACCCCCGGTACAGCGCCCGCAGCCGGGCGGGGACCAGGGCGCCCGCCAGCACCAGCAGCGTGCCCGCGCCTCCGAGGCCGAGTCGCAGCCCGGGCGCTCGCTGCCGCCAGAGCAGCCACGCCGCGAGGAGGAGCAGCACCCCACCCACGCCGAAGGCGGCCTTCCGGAGCGCCCGCGGCGAGGTGTCCAGTCGTGCCAGGCCGGTGCGAACGTCCTCAGTCCAGGACATGCCGTTTCCTCCAGTCCCCGGACTCCTCGAACGGCGGCTGCGCTTCCTTGCGGAGCAGGACATTCCCCAGCACCAGCACCTCCATGCCGGTGCGCATGAAGCAGGTGTACGCGTCGGCGGGAGACTCCACGATGGGCTCGCCCCGCACGTTGAACGAGGTGTTGACCAGCACCGGGCAGCCGGTCCGTGCCTCGAATGCCGAGAGCAGCGCGTGGAAGCGGGGGTTGTCGTCCCGGTGCACCGTCTGCAGACGCGCCGAGTAGTCCACGTGGGTGACCGCCGGGATGTCGGAGCGGCTGACGTTCAGCCGGTCGATGCCCCACAGGCGCTGCTGTTCCTCCGACATCGGCCGCTGCCGCGCCCTCTTCACCTCGGCGACGAGGAGCATGTACGGGCTCTCGACGTCGATCTCGAACCACTCGGCGGCGCGTTCGGCGAGCACCGCCGGGGCGAACGGGCGAAAGCCCTCGCGGAACTTGATCGCCAGGTTCATCCGCTTCTGCATCTGCGGAGCCCGCGGATCGCCGAGGATGGAGCGGTTCCCCAGGGCCCGGGGGCCGAACTCCATCCGCCCCTGGAACCAGCCCACCACCTTTCCCTCGGCGAGGAGCCCGGCGACGGCGTCCAGGAGAGCCCGCTCCTCGAGGCGCTCGCCGCGCGCGCCCTGGCGCTCGAGGAAGGCGGCGATGGCCGGATCGTCGTGCGCCGGGCCGAGCAGGGCGCCCCGGAGCGTGTCTCGTCCCGCCTTCGGCCGCGCCGGCGCGCCGAGATGGTGGTGGTGGGCGACGTAGGCAGCTCCCAGCGAGCCGCCCGCATCGCCCGCCGCGGGCTGGATCCACAGCCGGTCGAAGATGCCCGCCCGGAGCAGCTTGCCGTTGGCCACGCAGTTCAGCGCCACGCCCCCGGCCAGGCAGAGGTCGCGCTCGCCGGTCTGCTGCCGGACGTGTCGGGCCATCCGGAGCACGATGTCCTCGGTGACGTCCTGGATGGAGCGCGCCAGGTCCATCTCCCGCTGGGTGAGCGCTGTCTCGGGCTCGCGCGGCGGACCGCCGAACAGCCGATCGAAGGCGGGCGAGGTCATCCGCAGCCCGCCGACGTAGTCGAAGTAGGCGAGGTTCATCCGGAACGAGCCGTCCTCCTTCAGATCGAGGAGGTGCTCGCGGATGGCCTGGACGTAGCGAGGCTCTCCGTACGGTGCGAGCCCCATCAGCTTGTACTCGCCCGAGTTCACCTTGAAGCCGGCGTGGTAGGTGAACGCCGAGTAGAGCAGCCCGAGCGAGTGCGGGAAGCGAAGCTCGGCCATCAGCTCCACCCGGTTGCCCTGGCCAACGCCCCAGGACGAGGTGGCCCACTCGCCGACTCCGTCCATGGTGAGGAACGCCGCCCGCGAGAACGGAGAGGGGAAGAAGGCCGAGGCGGCGTGGGATTCGTGGTGCTCGGGGAAGACGATTGCCCCGTGGTAGCCGAGCGCCTTGGAGATCAGGTCCGGCATCCACAGCTTCTCTCCCAGCCAGGGGGGGATGGCCTGGACGAACGGCAGGAGGCCGCGGGGGGCGATGGCCAGATGGGTCTCGAGGATGCGGTCGAACTTGAGGAACGGCTTGTCGTAGAAGGCGACGCAGTCGAGCCCCTCCACCCCGATGCCTCCCTCGCGGAGGCAGGCGCGCACCGCGTGCTCGGGGAAGCGAGCGTCGTGCTTCACCCGGGTGAAGCGCTCCTCCTGAGCGGCGGCGACGATCTCCCCATCGCGGAGCAGGCACGCGGCCGAGTCGTGGTAGTACGCCGAGATTCCGAGGATGGTGGCCACGCCGGGCGCTGGACTGTAGCGCCCCCGGCGGCTCAGACCACCCTGCGCAGCAGCACCAGCAACCTGACCACCGGCCAGAAGGCCTGGGCCAGGAGGTAGTTCAGGAGGAAGAAGCAGGCGTAGAACGACGGAGCCGATCGCTCCAGCCACCGAAGCGCCGGCGCGGACACCGTGCCGCGGACCCGGGGCTGGAGGGCGAACAGCGTGGCCCCCACCCCCATCGCCCCGCCGACCAGCAGGTCGCTCGGGTAGTGGACGCCGACGGCCAGCCGCGACCCGCAGATGAAGACCACCGCGTCGAGCAGCGCCACCAGGCCCAGCGGACGGGACACGGAGAGGATGGCCACGCTCAGCGCCAGGAAGAGCAGGGCGTGGTCGCTGGGGAACGAGCTCCAGCTGCCCCAGCCGTTGATGGCGAGCGGGAAGCGGCCGGCGAACTCCAGGGCCACCAGGGGACGGTCGCGGAAGGGGAGCACCGCCGCCAGCACCCGCACCAGCGCGACGCCGGCGAGCCCGACCAGGAGCCCGGCGCTCAGCTTCTCGCGGGAGTCACGCGCCTGCTCGGGATCGGAGCGCCCGAACCAGACGAAGAAGATCAGCGCGGCGAAGACCCCGGTCTTCAGCGTGTCGGCGTAGACCGCGACGGCGATCTTTCCCAGCAGCGGATGACGCTCTTCCAGGTGGATGACCCACCAGACGAGCCAGCGATCGAGTCCCATTGCGACGCCTCGAAGACTACATCGTGAGGTCGAGGCGCCGGGACAACGAAAACAAATGCCTGAAACCCGGCCACGCGAGGTGTGGCGAGGTGCGCGCCAGCCCGACGTGGGTGGTGGTGGTCGTCCAGCGCACGCGCAATGGTCGCGGTGGGCTGTGAAAGACTCGCCCTCCACCATGCTGGACGCGGGGAACGGCCCGACGAGCAAGGCAGTCGCGACCGACGCGCTGAAGCGGCTCCGCACCAGCCTCGCCGACGTCGAGGCGGTGGAGCAGGCGCTGCGCGGCCAGGTGGTGCTCTACGAATCGGTGCTCGCCTCGCTGGTGGAGGGCATCGTGGTGCAGGACCTCACCGGGAGGATCGTCGCCTTCAACGCCAGTGCCCTGCGCATTCTCGGGCTGACCTCGGAGCAGCTCACCGGCCGCAGCTCGCTCGACCCCAGCTGGGCCGCGGTGCACGCCGATGGCTCGCCCTTCCCCGGGGAGCAGCATCCGGCGATGGTCACCCTGCGCACCGGCGAGCCGCTGCTCGGGGTGCTGATGGGCGTGCGTCTTCCGGGGGGCGGCACGCGGTGGATCAGCATCAACACCCAGCCGCTGCGTGACGGACACTCCGGGCCGCTGCAGGGCGTGGTCTGCTCCTTCCAGGACATCACCGCGCGGCGGACGCACGAGGCGGCGATTCGGGCCAGCGAGGCGCGCTTCCGCGGGCTCAGCACCCAGGCCCCGGTGGGCATCTTCCTCGCCGGGTCGGGCGGCGAGATCCAGTACGTCAACGAGGCCTGGACCGAGATCACCGGCCTCGAGTCGGGGTCGGCGCTCGGAGAGGGCTGGGCGGCCGCGTTGCACCCCGACGACCGAGAGGCGGTGCTCGCGGCATGGGCCCGATCGGTCCGGAGCGGAGAGCCGTACTCCGGCGAGCTCCGGTTCCGTCGCCCCGACGGCGAGGTCCGCTGGGTCCTGGCCACTGCGCGCATCCTCTCCGACGACGTGGGCCGGGTGAGCGGCTTCGTCGGCTGCGTCAACGACATCACCGAACGCCGCCGCCTGGAGCAGGAGCGGGAGGAGTTCTTCGAGCTCGCCCTGGACCTGCTCTGCGTCGCGGATCTGGAGACCGGCTTCCTCAAGGTGAGCCGCAGCTTCGAGCCGACGCTGGGGTGGAGTCCGGAGGAGCTCCTCGGCCGGCCCTTCCTCGACCTGGTCCATCCCGAGGACCTCGCCGCCACCGAGGAAGCGCTTCGGCAGCTGGTGGAGGGCCGCGCGACCGCCGGCTTCGAGAACCGCTACCGGTGCAAGGACGGGAGCTGGCGGTGGCTGGCCTGGCGCATGCCCCCGCCGGCGCCGGGCTCGCGCGTGCTCCACGCCATCGCCCGCGACGTGACCGCGCAGCGGCGCGAGGCCGAGCGGCTGGTGCGGCTGGCCGAGTCGGACCCGCTCACCGGCGCGGCGAACCGGAGCCGGCTGGAGCAGGCGGTGCTCGAGGCGGTGGCCCGTGCCGAGCGCAGCGGTCAACCCTTCGCCGTCCTCTTCGCCGACCTGAACCAGTTCAAGTCCATCAACGACCGGCTGGGTCACGCCGCCGGAGACCAGGCGCTGAGGGAGGTGGCCCGGCGGATGCGCGAGCACCTCCGGGCGAGCGACCTGGTGGCCCGGGTGGGTGGCGACGAGTTTGCGGTGGTGCTCGAGGGCGTGAAGAGTCGGGCGATTGCCGAGGAGGTCGCGGCCAAGCTGGTGCGTGCCATCGTCGAGCCGATGCCTGAGCTGCCCTCCGCGCCGCAGGTGGGGGCGAGCATCGGGGTGGCCCTGTGGCCCGAGGATGGCGGCGCCGCGGCCGAGCTCCTCCAGGCCGCCGACCGGGCGATGTACCAGGTGAAGCGCGACGTCGGCTCGCCGGCCGACGCCCCGGCCTCGCCGGCCTGACGCGCCGCCGGCCTCAGCCGCCGCCTGGCAAGGTCACCAGACCGGCATCGGATTCGAACGGGAGCATGTCCCGCAGGAAGACGCGGTAGGTCGTCCCGGCGTCGTCGCGAACCGGGACATGGTAGAGGAAGTTCTGCCCCGCGCCGGCCAGGGCCTGGCGAAGGAGGGCCCGCAGCGCCGCAGCGGCGGCAGGGTCCGTCACCGGGACGCCGCTTCCTTCGACCTGCTCTGGCTCGGGGCGCGCGACATCCGCCAGGGTGGGGGTGTCGAGGGGCCACTCGAGGTGCACGAGGAACGGGTACGCTCCGGGCGAATTCCGGACCGCGGCGAATCGAACGCCGCCATCGATGGCCGTCCCGGCGTCGGTGAGGGCGACGATCTGCGCCGATGCGGAGTCGCCGATCTGCAGGATGGCGGACGGAACCAGGCTCCCGAAGCAGCCGCCTCCGCAGACGATCTTCGACGAGTTCGTGACCAGCACCAGCGCGGCGGCGTCGAACGCTCCACCCGAGTACTCACCGGACAGAGCATGCCAGGAGCCAAGCGCGAGTCCGTCGAACAGCTGCTTCGAGCTCTGCTCGCTCAGGGCCACCCGCCGGACCGCCTCCCACCAGCCGTAGGGCTTGACCCAGGCCTGGCAATCGCCCCGGACGTAGAGGAAGTCGAACCCGTTCTCGTTGATCACCTGCGAGCCTGGCTCCGGCGGCCCGCCGCCGGCGGTGAGCACCGCCAGCCTGATCTGCTGCGAGCCGTCACAGACGCGCTCGTCGAACTGCGGCACCGTGGGCTGCTCGGAGCACCCGGCGACGCCCAGGGCGGCGAGCCAGATTGTTGCGGCATGCATCATCAGGCGGCGACCGCTGGGTCGTGTCATCGGCATCCCCCCCGGGTGGCGAGCATCCTACTGGGCGGGGTCTTGCGCAGAAACTGCGCCAGGGACGCCCGAACCACGATCCAGGCATCGCCTTCAAGTCACGAGGATCGGGGACCGCGCCTCTACGACCTTGGTCGTATCGAACATTCCGCCCAGGAGACGGTGGACTGCAAGGCTCAGATGGGGAGGAGCTCCATGGCGACGCTCAAGACTCGACGCGCCCCGACGGCCGCACGCAAGTCCTCGAACGGCCGAGGCTACGCGGTCCTCGACTCCGCCACCCACCACCAGCTCGACCTGGCGGAACGGTACGCCGCGGGCAAGGCGCTGCGGAACACCTGCCCCCGGACCTCGCACGCGGCCTGGAAGCCGCCGGCCCATCGACCCGACCCGGTGGAGATGGTCCTGAGGGCGGAGAAGGGGCGTCTTCTGGAGCTCCTGCCGCTGCGCCACGGACGAATGGTCCGCTCGGCCTTCACCTTCTACCGCGGGTCGGCGCTGCCGATGGCGGCCGACCTGGCCTCCACGCCGGTGACCGGCGTTCGCGTCCAGGCCTGCGGAGACGCCCATCTCTCCAACTTCGGCGGGTTCGCCACGCCCGAGCGACGGGTGATCTTCGCCATCAACGACCTGGACGAGACGCTTCCCGCCCCCTGGGAGTGGGACGTGAAGCGACTGGCGACGAGCTTCGTGGTGGCCTCGCATGACGTCGGCCTCCGCGACGACGTGGCGAAGGAGATGGCCGTCACCTGTGTCCGTACCTACCGGGAGGCGATGGCCGGGTACAGCGAGCTGAAGACCCTCGAGCTCTGGTACACGTCGCTGAGCGCGGACGACCTGGTGGCGGCAATCAAGGACCCCGACCTCCGCGACCGAGGCCTGAAGCGTCTGCAGAAGGAACGCGGGAAGAGCATCGCCGAGGACGTCTTTCCCAAGCTCGTCGAGCACAAGGGCGCGAACCCGTTCATCAGGGACCAGCTCCCCACCATCTTCCACGCCGAGGGCCACCCCCCGGGGGAGGTGCAGAAGGTGGTCCTGGCGACGCTCGCGGCTTATCGCGAGACCCTGGCGTCCTCCTACCGCACCCTGCTCGACCGCTACGAGCTGCGTGACGCGGCGATCAAGGTGGTGGGGATCGGCAGCGTGGGGACCTCCTGCTGGGTGCTGCTCTTCACCGCGGGCCAGGGCGATCCGCTGTTCCTCCAGGTCAAGGAGGCCCGGACCTCGGTGCTCGAGCCGTACGCCGGCGCGAGCGTGTTCAAGAACCACGGCCAGCGCGTCGTCGACGGCTACCGCCTCATGCAGCCGGCGAGCGACATGTTCCTCGGGTGGACCTCGGGCCCGAAGCGCGACTTCTTCGTCCGCCAGCTCCGGGACATCAAGATCAGCATCCGGGTGGAGACGTTCGGCAGGAACGAGATGGAGCTCTACGCCACCTGGTGCGGACGGGCGCTGGCGCTGTCGCACGCGCGGTCGGGACAGCCGGCGATCCTGAGTGGCTACATGGGGAAGAGCGACGTCTTCGACCAGGCGATCGGCGCGTTCGCCATCGCCTACGCCAAGCAGAACGAGCGCGATCACGCGGCGCTCGCCCGCGCGGTGAAGAGTGGACGGCTGAAGGCGCAGTTCGAGCCAGAGAGCTAGGTTCGCCGGCTTCCCCTCTACGCTGTGCGAGACGCGGCGGGCAGGTACTCGCTCCGCGCACCAGCGCCGAGGTGTGCGTGTTGCTCGCGGGCCCTTCGCACTTTCCCCGGCTGCTACCCTCGTGGGCCCTCCGGAGGTCACTGGCGATGAAGGTCTCTCTCCTGGTCACGACAGCGCTCGTGGTCTCAACGTCCGCCCGAGCGACCGATGTCGGCGTGTCGGTCTCCGTCGGCGACTCGGGCTTCTACGGGCGCATCGAGGTCGGAAACCTCCCGAAGCCGACGGTGGTCTCCCCGATCCCGGTGGTTGTCGAGCGGGCGCCGGTCACCGCGGAGCGGCCGCCGATCTACCTCCGCGTGCCGCCCGGCCATGCCAGGCACTGGCGCAGGCACTGCCGCGAGTACAACGCCTGCGGGGAGCGGGTGCTCTTCGTCGAGGAGCGCTGGTACAACGAGGTCTACCTCCCGAACCACCAGGCCCGGCAGGAGGCCTTGGCCGAGCACTGACTCCCAGGGGCCCGGATCAGGCGAGCCGCGCGGCGAGCCACTCCGCCGCCGAGACGATCGCCTGTCGCTCGCCGCGACCGAACGTGTGCGAGGCGCCGGGGATGACCGCGAGCTCCAGCCGCGGGTTCGTCGCCGCCATCCGCTCGAGCGTCTGGACTGGCCCGAGGGGATCCGCCGCGCCCTGGAGGATCAACGTCGGGCAGGCGAGCTGGGCGAGCACGGCCTCGTCCTCGGGGCGTCGGCGTCCGCTCGCGGAGCGGATGGGAAAGCCGAGCAACACCAGCGCCCGCGGAGCCATCTCCAGTGAGAGCCGCGCCAGGACCCGGCCGCCGAAGGAACGGCCGGCGTAGGCACGGATCGCGCGATCGCCGCGGGCGAAGCTCCGGGCCTGCTCGACCTCCGCCTCGAGGCCGGGCGAGGGTCTCCCGCGGAGCAGCTCGGCGCGGAGGCCGGAGATCCCCCGCTCGCCCAGCGCGCGCTCGAGGCGCACCAGGATCGGCTGATCGGCCCGGCCCCCGAAGCCGGGGAGCATCAGAACCCGGGGGGCCACCACGCGCTAGGGTGCGAGACGAAAGTACGCCTCGAGGTCCGGCACCCCGGCGTCTCCGCTCAGGTGGGTGAACTCGTTGGTCCGCGACGAGTAGCGGTAGTCCGCTCCCCAGTCGCCGGCGTGCTCGACGCAGGTTCGCACCGCCTCCGTCAGGGTCTTCACCTCGGCGGGGGTGGTGGTGGGGTGCAGCGACATTCGGACCCACCCCGGCTTCTCCGACAGGTCGCCGTGGTCGATCTTCTCGGTGATGCGGGAGGACCGGTTGGGGTCGACGTGCAGGAGGTAGTGCCCATAGGTGCCAGCGCAGGAGCAGCCGCCGCGCACCTGCACCCCGAACCGATCGTTGAGGAGGCGCACCAGCAGGTTGTAGTGGAGGTCCTCCACGTAGAACGAGACGATCGGCAGCCGGTCCTCGAGGTGGTCGGCGAGGATGTGCAGCCGGGGGACGGTGCGCAGCTCGGAGAGGAGGAGCCGCAGGAGCTGGTGCTCACGCTCCCGGATCCGTGAGGTGCCCATGGCCTCCTTCAGCCGGACCGCGAGCGCCGCCTTGATGGTCTGGAGGAATCCCGGAGTCCCTCCGTCCTCGCGGGCCTCGATCCCGTCCACGAAGCTGTGCTGCTTCCAGGGGTTGGTCCAGTTGACGGTTCCCCCGCCCGGCTGGTCGGGCACGCGGTTGTGGTAGAGGCGCGAGTCGAAGACCAGCACCCCCGGCGTGCCCGGACCGCCGAGGAACTTGTGGGGTGAGAAGTAGATCGCGTCCAGCTTCTCCAGCGGGTCCGCCGGGTGCATGTCGATGTCCACGTACGGAGCCGAGGCGGCGTAGTCCACGAAGCAGTACCCGCCGTGGCGATGCATCACCCGGGCGAGCGCATGCACCGGCGGCCGCACCCCGGTGACGTTGGAGCAGGCGGTGAAGGCGCCGATCTTCAGAGGCCGTTCGCGGTAGCGCTCCAGCAGCTCCTCCAGCGCGGAGACGTCGACCAGTCCGCGCTCGTCGGGCGGGACCACCTCCACCGTGGCCACGGTCTCCAGCCAGGAGGTCTGATTGGAGTGGTGTTCCATGTGGGTCAGGAGCACGAGCGGCCGGAGCTTCTCCGGGAGCTGACAGAAGGGGGCGAGCTGCTCCGGCAGCCGCAGGCCGAGCATCCGCTGGAGCTTGTTGACCACCGCGGTCATCCCCGAGCCCTGGGTGATGATCACGTCGTCCGGGGCGGCGTGGACGTGCGCCTTGATGAGCCCCTGGGCACGCTGGTACGCGCGGGTCATCGCCATCCCGGTGGTGCTCGATTCCGAGTGGGTGTTCCCCACCAGCGGGCCGAAGGACTCGACCAGCAGTCGCTCGATCGGAGCGTACAGCCTGCCGCTCGCGGTCCAGTCGGCGTAGAGGAGCGGACGGCTCCCGTACGGCCCGTCGAGCCGGTGGTTCACCCCGACGATGTTTTCGCGAAACCTCGCGAAGAACTCCTCGAGCAACGGGACTCCTCTCCGGGTGACCGACCCCGGCGACCAGGTCCCGAACATACCGCAATCGCGGGCGCAGCCCGCCGCGTCCGCACGTGGACGTTCCATCCAGGCGCTTCACTCCCCGGCGGGCCCGGGACTCAGTCGGGGACGACCCCGGCGCCCGCCCGGGAGGCAACGCAGAGCCTGGGGGAGACGCGCTGCAGCGCGCCACGGACGCTTGCCACGCTCTGGGCCCCTACCAGCCGGCCGACCTCGGCGCCACGGTCATCGAGCACGAGAAAGGTGGGGACCCCCCGGATCCCGTGGGTCATGACCAGCGCAGCCCCGGCCGGCTCCTCGATGAACGCTCGCATCACCCGCGCGTCGCAGTCGCGCTCGGCCTCGGCGACCACCGGCACCATCTCCCGGCACACCGGGCAGTGATGGCTCATCACCTCAACCACCGCGGGGACGTCGAGCGTGGGCACCTCTGACGAGACCGAGCCTCCTGCGCCCGCCGCCACGCTGCAGGCGACGGGCCCGTCGGTTGGCTCGGAGCACGAGGCGCCCGGTCCATCGGCGGCCATCGAGGTGCTCGTCCGTACCTCGCCCGCGCTCGCCGGGGTCAGCGTCATCAGATGGTCGGTCGCGACCAGCACGCCCACCGCCACCAGCAGCGCGCCGGTGGCCACCTCGAAGGCGCGAAGGTGAGGTCGCAGCCGGTCGAGGCCGCGCAGCACCAGCGGAGCGAACGCCGCCGCCGCCAGCAGGGGCAGGCTCATCCCCGCGGCGTACGTCGCGAGGTACATCGCTGCCCGCACGGGGCTTGCCGCAGCGCTGGCGGTGTAGGTGAGCACCGACCCGAGAACTGGCCCGATGCACGGGGTCCAGCCCAGCGCGAAGGCGGCCCCGAAGCTGTACGCCGCTGGCAGTGAGCCGCCCCCCGGGTTCAGCCGGTGGAG
>Ga0335084_10001989_pt1 | contig 19463 bp, 17 predicted proteins | sample Lox_Sample_44_FD_206721 | JGI IMG/M metagenome (GOLD analysis project Ga0335084, IMG submission 206721) | Soil microbial communities from Loxahatchee National Wildlife Refuge, Florida, United States - Lox_Sample_4.4 | ecosystem: Environmental > Terrestrial > Soil > Wetlands | place: USA...
AAAAAAACGGGCCGGCTGCTCGGCTAGCAGCCGGCCCGCGTTTCAATCGGACGTGTCAGTCACGCGTCCATCTGTCGCGACATCACTCCAACGCAAACGCCCAAATCACACCGCCTTCCGGAACCGATTTGTCCCAGCCCGGTAACAGGTTGCTCAACAGCCCCTGCTGGAAGTTAGCGTCGACACCCCATCCCGATCCCACGGCGATGTATTGCTTCCCATCGATGGTGTAGGAGGACGGCGGAGCGATGATGCCAGAGTTGGTCGTGAACTCCCAAAGAACCTGGCCGGTCTTGCCGTCCAGCGCACGGAACTTGCGGTCGTTGGTCCCGCCCACGAACACGAGCCCGCTACCGGTGGCCAACACTGAGCCCCACATCATCGATTTCGGAACTTTGAAGTCCCAAACCTTCTTGCCGGCCGACACGTCCCACCCCTGAACATCGCCGAAGAAGCTCGCGTTCTTGTTCACGGTGAAGCCGATATCGGGGATGTCCACCCCAGTCCACCACTTGCCGGCGACATATTCCTGCACCTTGCCTTCGAGGAAGCCGCAGTGGTTCTCGTTGGCCGGGATGTAGAGCATGCCGGTCTTGGGATTGTAGGCTTCGAACGGCCAGTCCTTGCCGCCCCAAAGCGACGGGCAGAAGCTTGCCTTCTTGCCGGTGCCGGGCTTCTTGTCTTCGTTATACGTCGGACGTCCGGTCTGCGGGTCAATGCTCTTGAACACGTCCTGCTTCACGTAGTTGGTGGCATGAACGAAGCCGATGCCGTCGGAGCTGCGTGACAGCCAGTACAGATAACCGTTGCGCGCCGGCTTGAGCAGGCCCTTGACCGACTTGCCGCCCATCTTGTAGTCGACCACGATCGGGGCGTTCATCTCATCCCAGTCCCAGGATTCGTTCTGTTGGTACTGGAAGTGACCCTTGATCGCCCCGGTGCTTGGATCGAGCGCGATGGTGGAAGCGGTGTAGAGATTGTCCCCCGGGCGCTGGTCGCCGAACCAAGGCGAGGCGTTGCCGACGCCCCAGAAGACCAGGTTCGTGTCGGGGTCGTAGGTACCGGTCATCCAGGTCCCTCCGCCCCCGCGCTTATAGGTGTCGCCCGGCCAGCTGTCGCTGCCCGGCTCACCGGGTCCTGGAACGGTATAAGTCTTCCAGGCCTGGCTGCCGGTTTCGGCATCGTACGCCGCCACGAAGCCGCGAACGCCGAACTCTCCGCCCGAAACGCCAATCATGACCTTGCCACCGACGATAAGAGGCGCCACCGTGCTGTAGTACCCGGTGTGGTAGTCCTCCAGCGTCGCCTCCCAGACCACCTTGCCCGTCTTGGCGTCGAGCGCGATCAGCACCGGCTCCAGACCGGCGACGTACACCTTGTCATGGTACAGAGCCACACCGCGATTGGTGTTGTGAAGCGCGCTGAAATCGTCCGGCAACTCGCGCTTGTAACGCCAGATCACGTTGCCGGTCTTCGCGTCGAGCGCGAGCACCTGGGCGCTGGGCGTACTTACGAACATCATCCCGTTATTGACGATCGGCGGGGATTGATGGCCGGAGGTCACACCCGTGGAAACCGCCCAGACCGGCACCAGCTTCTTGACGTTGCTGGCGTTGATCTGATCCAGCGGTGTGTAACTCCAGCCCTGATAGTTGCCGCGCGTCATCAGCCAGTTTCCCGGCTCCGGGTTGAGCAGCCGCGCATCCGTTACCGGGGTGTACCCGGCACCGTATGCGGCCGCCAGGGGCAATAAGCCGCCCAAAAGAGCCACGCAAATCGGAAGCCCTTTCATTGTTTTCATCAGGAATCCTCCTCCGTCGTTGGTTGAACTGCTACTGCACCACATGTGAGTCATGTCTGAGCAACAACCGCCTCACAAGTCCGAGAAACCTGGTTTGCCGCGGAACGGGCTGGCAACCATCACGATCCCGTTTTCGACCTTGACCGGCAGCATCGCAAGGCGCCGCGGAGCTGGACCGAAGGTCACCTTGGCGCGATCTTTGGGGTCGTATTCGGAGCCGTGGCAAACGCATAGAAGTGTATTCGTATCGGTCTTCCACTGCGAGACGTCGCACCCCTGGTGGGTGCAGATCGCGGAGTACGCCACGACGCCTTCGGCAGAGTGGGGCCTAGCCTCTGGGCTGAGCTGCGCGGGGTCGAAACGGATCAGCACAACCTGGTTCAGGCGCGAACCGTCTCGCACGACGGCGCTCACGGGGGCCATCGGGTAAGCCAACTGCTGGGGCCCCCCCAACGGCAGATCCTCAACCTTGATCACTTCCCCCTTTCGGTCCCCGAGCACAAACACAAACTGATCACCCGGTTCCGGCGGCGAGGCTGCGGGATCCTTGGTCGCGGCTCCGACCATATCCAGAAAGGGAAGACTGATGCCCAAGCCCAGAGCACTCTTCAACACGGTGCGGCGCTGCGTAGCCCGGCGTTGGCAGCCATCGCACGGGGCTTTGCTGGCTTCGACAATCTTCTTGTTCACCCTTCTCCTCCACCCGAGACCTGCTGTGCGCAGGCGACGCCTGTCTACTGCCCGTCAGACCATCATTGCCCCAACCCCGGGTCGACGAGGGGCCCGTGCATCCGGTCACGATACGTGGGAATCGGGTGAGGAGGCCGGCGCATGGCTGGTTCCTGTCTGGCAACAGGGTGTTGCTGACCGGCGAATTGCAGCATCGGTACCATCGGCAGCCTCAGCATCACGGCTGACTGTTGTTCTCAATCTCACCACGAGCTCGCCTCGAAGACATGAACCGCTCTGCACGAATGCCTGGGCGATGTTTTTTGGCGTACAGGCTTCAAGGTAGGCGAAAAGGTGCAGCATTGTCAAGGTACGCATCGCAGGCTGCCCTCGACTCACCGCGGGCCCCGTCAAGCACGCGCCACCGCACTCCTAGGTGGATTTCCGGGTCACCGGCTGGGATACTTGCAGGCGCCACTGCAGCCGAAGCTAGAGCATGGAAAAGATCGACTTGAGATTAGCAGCCGCGATAGCGGTTGCATCGCTGGCGTTTCAGGCGCCGGGCGCGGTTCGTTCCGACCCGCTGCTCACCTACCCACTCAAGATCCAAGGGCATGCCATAAGAGTCGAAGTCGCGAACACCGAAGACACCCGGCGCAGGGGGCTTATGTTCCGCGACGCTCTCCCCGAGACCCAGGGCATGCTGTTCGTGTACGAAACCGAGGGCAGGCATGGGATGTGGATGAAGAACACGCTGATCCCGCTGTCAGTCGCCTTTATCGACCGCAGCGGCCGCATCATCAATATCGAGGACATGCAGCCGCAGACCGAGGACGCGCATAACGCGCGCGGCAGCGCGGCGTTCTCCCTGGAGACCAATCAGGGCTGGTTCAAGAAGCGCGGGATCAAAGCGGGCGACCGCGTCCAGGGTCTGGAACGCGTGCCGCCCGCGCAGGAATAACCGGTAGGAAGCTCTCGCAGTTGGGCCGTGCTCTCGGCGGCATAAAAGCCGCTAGCCGCCGAAGAACGCTGTCCGGAACACGCCCCCGCTCGCGACCATAAAGAACAGCATCGGGATCGATAGCGCTGTGTTCGCGCGTGAGGCGAGGAAAGCGGTGCGACGCGCCTTGTTTTTCTCTTCGTCCGTCGCCTGGACCAGACCCAGGATCTTCTTCTGATTCGGCCAGATCAGCACCCATACGTTGAACAGCATGATTGTGCCCAGCCACGCGCCCATGCCAATGGGACGATAGACTTTCTCCAGGAACAGGAAAGCGTCGAAGAAATGGTTGCTCAATATCGTCGCCCCCGCCAGCCAGGTCACCACTGCCGCCCAGCGAAAGAACAACAGCGCGCGCGGCGCGACATGCCTAGTGATTCCAGCCGCCGTGTTGTCTGCCTGCGCGGCCTTCAGCGCCGCGACCTGCACGAAGTTGAAGTAGTACAGCAGGCCAATCCACATCACGCCCGCCAGGATGTGCAGCCAACGGACCAGTCCATAATGGATGAATGCGCCCCAGTCCATGGCTAGCTCCCCAAGGTGAGTTTGACGATCCAGTACAGGATCAGAGTCAGCACCAGACCCGATATGATGGTGCCCCACAGCGAGTCGAGCGGGTTCTTCATGTTCTCCTCCTTAGTTTGCCGGGGTGGACTCCCCCTTCCAGGATACTCGACCGGGCTCGAATGGCAAGTTGTTGACATCGACTGTCTACTATGCCGTCCGGCTGTAACCGCCGCGGGCGTGGCGCGAAGGAGACGCTGCGCTCGATAAGATGAGCCCACGTCGGCGCGCCGACCGAAACACGGTCCACCAGGCATGGACGTGCTGGGTTAGGAGGCGGGCCCCACGCGCAGCGTCATCGCTGTGCCATCGTTGCGACCCATGTAAGCGGCTTGATGCCGCTGCGCGGCGTCTACCAGAGCGCGCGCCGTGGCCTCAGGCTCCAGGCCCTGGCGCAGGAGCTGATTCATGCTGGCATCGCCCAGCACTTCCCACACGCCGTCTGTCGCCATCAGGAAGATGTCGCCCGCTTCAACATCTCCTTCCGCGAAGTCCACGACTAGATGACTGTCTAGTCCAACCGCGCGCCTCAGCACGTGAAGCATGTCGCGCCGTTTCCAGGTGTGGTCAGTGGTCAGTTGCTGGAACAGCCTCCCGCGCAGACGATACACACGCGTGTCGCCCACATGTGCCAGGTAGTAGCGCTGATTGCGCAGCACGAGCAGGCTGACCGAGATGACTACGCTGTCGTGATCCGGCCAGCGCGCGTTTTGCGCCCAGAGCCACTCGTTGGCAGCGCGCAGAAGCCGATCCAGTGACTGGCCCACGCTCCAATGCTGCGGCACGGCGTAGTAGTCGGCGGCGAGGCTACGTACCGTAGACCGAACCGCCGCGCGTCCGGTGCCGCCAGCGCTCACGCCATCGCCCAAAGCCAGCATCACACCGCGGGCCATGCCGTCGGCATCGGTCGGAGCCACCACTGCGTAGAAATCCTCGTTTGCCTTTCCGGGCGCGCCCTGGCTTGCGGCTCCCAGATGCAACTCGAGCTGTCGGGATGAAGCAGCCCAACCTGGAAGCGGAATCGCGGGCAGGCTCGCAAGCAGACTATCAACCGTCGTCATGGCGCGATGAAGACCGCTAGAGCAGCGCCACTCAGCGCGGCGCGGCGCGAGCGGAGCGGTTGTGCTGCGGACGGCGCCGCCCTCCTGGTCTGAGACTCCCAGTCTCCATCGCGGCAATCGCCTTCGCCTGGTTCATATCTTCCGTGAATCCGCACACGTACAGACACGCAGCGAGTTGATTGACCAGGGGACGTGGGATGGGTGCCCTGCCGTCGAGCGCTTGGCGGGTCCAGACGGCGGTGGAATGTGCGTCGATGCTGGCCGGGAGCCCGGCAACCGGCTTAACCGCACCCACCTCTTCGTCGAACAGGACGCTGCGCTCGCCCTGGTCGAACCACTCGATCTTGGGCCGCCGCCGCGGATCGGCGAACGGTTCACCGTCGGTGCTCCTGAGCAGTAGGCCGGGAAAGCCAGTGACTACAAGGAATGTGCCCAACCGCTGCAGTTGCTCGTTCGCGCTCGCGCTCGCCATGCGCACCCCCTGCCCCTCAAAGGGTTCGATCAGCTTAACGACCGTGTGTGCCGTGTTGCGCACACCCAAGCGGTGACGCTGCGCGAGCACGCTGGCCAGCCCCGGACACAGGGCAGCTATCGGGACGTAAGTCAGCAACTCCTCGTCCAAGGCCTTCTGCGCTTGCGCCAGCGTGGCGCTCGGCAAGATGCCCAACTCGCGCAGAATGTATGCGCAGGCGACGCGCCCGCTTCCCTCCAGTGTCCCGTGGAATAGGACCGGTACCTCGAGCCGGCGCAAGAGCAACCCGAGCAGGGGCAGCATATTGTGCTCGCGCCGGGCGCCGCCATAAGCAGGGATGGCGAGCGGCCGGAGCCGGCTCGCCGGAGCCTGTAGAGGATAGAGCCGCTGAGTTACCGCACGATAGAATCCAAGCAGCTCTGATCCCGATTCACCCTTCAGGCGCAGAGCGGTCAGAATTGCGCCCAGTTCGAGGTCCGGAACGCCACCGTCGAGCATGGCCGCGAAGAGCGCGTACGCGTCCTCCTCGGACAGGTCGCGCGCAGTCGCGTGGACGCTCACCAGTTGCTTCACGATCTGGCCAAAGTTCACCTTGCTCCAGGGCCGCGGATGCGGCGCACTCCTCCGCGCTTGCGATTGATCGCACAGGTCTTGTCTCGACCGGTTCCGGTCAGCAACCGCCGTGCCATCAATTTGTTATTTCTAGATCAGTGTGTTATGGATCACCAGGGGGCGCCGACAAGGCACGGCCGCCAGAACTAGGTGCGCTATGCGGCTTGCGCGCATCATTCCGGTGCGCCATTCACTCGAACGCATGCCTCGTGCGGCAGAAATCTTCTTCAATGCTGGCCGCGTCGGGCTGAATTCGCTAACATTGCCCTATCACTTCGGATTGGCGGACGGCCCTGTTTGACATTGCACCCGTGAGCTGGCCCGAACGCCGGGGTTGCCCCGGAAGGAGGTGCCCATGAAACGCGTTACATCTCCGGCCACGGCGGCCGCGCTCCTCCTCTGCCTGAGTTCCTTGCACGCTCAACAAACGTCGGATACGAGGCGGAGCGCTGGAGGTGATACACGCTTCGAAACCCTGCGTCCCGATAGCAGCTTCGCGGACTGGCGGCGGCTGAGTCTTGAGGGCGGTGTGCGGCCCTCCGAGGCCGGCGCTGCCTACGCGTACACGCTCCCGGGCGACCCGTTGGGATTGAACGGGCCGGAAAGTGTTGGCGGTTACTGGCACCCGCTCTCGCAACGGTTGTCGTCCCTGGTGGAGACCAGCGTTGTCCCGGGCAGCTTGGGTGGAGCAGAGCGCTCTGTACTGGGCCAGCTGGGCACCCAATTCGGCAACGGCTGGGGAATGCAGGCGGGAATCCGGCACAGCGAGCTGGGTATGCCGCTTCCCGATGCAGCAGGCGAGCGTAGCGGTCTTGGGCTCACCGCGTTGCCGCCCGTGAACGTGGGTCCGACCGTGGGCGCCGACCTCGGGATAGTCACCGTGGAGCGCTTTTGGGACCGCTATCGCGGCGCATACACCGTGTCATCGGGCCGCGCGGAGGGTGGGGCCCTCGCCACGAGCCACCGCCTGCAGTTCAGCTACTTCTATTCCGGGCTCAGCTCAGTGGGCCTGTCCTATACCACCGGTCGCACTTTTGAGACCACCGTGCCGCTCTACGGTATGACGCCGGTGGATAGCAGCAACGTTGGAGTCGTAGGCGAGCACTGGTTCACGCGGTCCTGGGCCATCAACTACAACGCCTTGCTGGAAGACCGCGGCGTAGCGGGTCTCAAGCCCGAGATCCGCGTCGGTTTGCGCCTTCGGTTCTAACCCTCACGATCCCCGGAGTGGTTTGCCCGCGTTGCGTTTGGCCGGAGGGGGGCGGTTCGGTTACCCTTTTATCCTTGAGCATGGCATCGCGGCGTCGGCCTATACTAGTCATAAGCGCGCCGCATATCCGGGACGCTACACGCGTCGGAGCCTGAGCGATGCGCTGGCTGCGCGACGAGGTGCAATGCCCATCTATGGCGCATGAACGATAACAATCCCTTGCTGCAATCGCTGCCTCGTCCCCGGTTACAGGTCGACGAGCTCGAGATCGCCTACTGGGCGGATCCGTACGGCAACTGGATCCGCCTGGATTCGGAGTGGAGCGCGCTCACCGGACACCCGATCGAGGTTTCGCTCACCCGGCCGATAGCCGACTTCATCCATCCCGAGGACCGGGAGCGCCACCTGGAGGCGTTCCAGTCGCTGCTGCGCGGAGAGATCTACTCGTCGCGTCACCCGGCACGGCTGCTGCGCAGCGACGGGCTGTCCTGCTGGGTTGAGATCTTCGCGTATCCGACTCTGGACGCGCTCGGGCGCATCGACGGCATCACCGGGACGCTAAGCGACGTGACCGACCGGCGCAAGGGCATGCGCGCCCTGCGCGAGAGTGAAGCGCGGCTGCGCGCCATTAGTGAGGCGTCGCCGCTGGGCTTGTTCGTGGTCGACGCCAAGGGCAATTGCATCTTCAGCAACGCCAACTTTTACAAGCTTGCCGGGCTTGCGCCCGACCAACTGATCGGCACCGGCTGGAGCCAGGCGTTGCACCCCGAGGATCGCGACCGGGTCATCGACGCTTGGAATGCGGCCGCGCGTGCACACGCGCCGTTCAAATCTGAGCACCGGTACGAGCACACAGACGGCACGGTTATCTGGAGCCGCCTGCATGCAGCGCCGATCCTGGACGGCAGCCACCTGCTGGGCTACGTGCAGGTGGTCGAGGATGTCACCACAGAGCGTCTGGCTGAAGCGGCGCTACGGCGCAGCCGCGAGCGGCTGGAGCTGGCGCTGGAAGGCTCCGGCGATGCGCTGCTCGACTGGGACGTGGCCACTGGTGAGATCTACGTGAGCGAGCAGTGGGGCCGGATCATCGGTGGTCCCGCAGCGCAAGCCGTGACTACCATTGAGCAACTGCGCGCGCTGGTGCACGGCGATGACCTGGAGGCGCTCGACGCGGCGGTGGAGGAAACGCTCTCGGGCGCCCGGCCATTTCTGCGCATCGAGTACCGCACGCGCACCCCGTCGGGCAGCTGGAAGTGGATCGAGACTCATGCGCGCGTGGTGGAGCGCGCAGAGGATGGTTTGCCTCTGCGAGTCACGGGCACCAGCTCCGACATTACCGACCGCAAAGACGTCGAGCGCCGCCAAGCCGAGTTTGTCACCACCGTTAGCCACGAGTTGCGCACGCCGCTCACCTCGATCCTGGGCGCGCTCGATGTGGTCCTAGATGAGCACGCCACAGCCGTCCCACCCGAAGCGCGCAGATTCCTCGATATCGCCTACCGCAACGCCGCCCGCTTGTCGGGACTGGTGGACAGTATCTTGGACCTGGAGCGGGTCGAGAAGGGTCTGCATGGTTTCCGTCATGCGGCGGTCGCCGTGCAGGAATTCCTCGAGCGCGCAGTCGAGCTCAACAGCGGCTACGCGTTGAAATACGGGATCAAGCTGATGCTGGAGAGCACGCCCCATGACGTGTACATGTGGGTGGACGCGGACCGCCTGCTGCAGGTCATCACCAACCTGCTGTCCAATGCCGCGAAATTCTCACCGCCCGGAGAGTCCGTGCTGGTCGCGGCGGAGGCGAGTGAGAGCCACGTGCGCATCCTGGTAAAGGACCGAGGGCCGGGGATCGCAGCGGAGTTTCGCAACCGCATCTTCCAGCGCTTCGCCCAGGCCGACAGCCTGGATCAGCGACGTCGCAGCGGGAGCGGCCTGGGCCTGTCCATCTCCAAGGCGCTCATCGAGCGCATGGCCGGCGAAATCGGCTTCGAGTCGCAGCCCGGCTCGGGAGCCGTGTTCTTCGTCACGGTGCCGCGCAGCTGCGGCGTCGCCCTTCCGCAGCGCGAGCAGCACGCGACTGGCACGGGCTAGCACGTCCGTCGACGCGAGTAAGTCAGGCGATGACTAACTCGCGCAGCACACTGCACCAGGCCCTGGCCAGGTTGCTGCGGTTGTACCCGCCGCCGCCAAAAGCCATCAGGCGGCCAGCAGCGTACTCGTCGGCCAAGTGACATAGACTGCGCGCGGCCTGTGCGTGTACCTGCGGGGAATAGTGCAGGTGGGCAAGAGGGTCGCCTTCCAGGCCGTCGGCACCGCACTGGAACAGAAAGAACTGAGGTTTGAACTCGCGCAGGTGTGTCACCACCTGCGGCCATACTTCCGAAAACGCGTGGTCGCCTGCGCCGGGTGCCAGCGGGATGTTGATCTTGGTGCCTCTTGCCTCGCCTGTTCCCGTCTCATGCGCGTGGCCGGTGCCGGGGTAGAGGAAGCGGCCGTCCTCGTGAATGTCGGCGAAGATCAATTCCGGATCGTCCTCGTAAGCGTAGAACACACCGTCCCCATGGTGCACGTCGATGTCGACGTAGGCCACGCGGCGCACCCCGTATTGCGCGCGCAGCGTCTCGATCACCACGCCCAGGTCGTTGAACACACAGAAGCCTGCGGCGCCGTCTCGCCGCGCGTGATGCAAGCCACCGATGGGCTGGAATGTGCGGCGTGTTTCACCTGTCATAACCCGGGACAGCCCGTCCAGGCCTGCGCCTACGACCGCCGCGGCGGCTGCATAGACCCCGGGAAATACCGGCGTGTCGCCGTCGTCCAGAAATTCGATGCCGCGGGCCTCCGCGTGTTGTACGCGGTCGACGTGGCTGCGGGTGTGAAACCGCTCGATCTCAGCCCGGCCGGCCCGCGCAGCAGTCAAGGTCAACACCTCTCTGTCCAGCCCGCGTGCGCTGGCTTCCCTGAGGAACGCCCCTTGCCGGTCTTCCCCCAAGGGATGACCGTCCGGAAAGCCGTAGCGCCCGAGCGACTCGCCACTGTACAGGCATACCTGCGAGCTCACGTTTCCCCCTGGTCCTCAACCGGGTTCAGCGGCCCTGGCACGGTCGCAGAAAGCTCGGGCGCGGGCACGCAGAGCTAGCCAAGAGATTTGCCGCAGCTCCAGCACAACTGGAAGCTGCTTGGGTTCTCTTCAGAGCAGGCCGAACAGTGCACACTCGTCGACACCTCAGGTGAGCATTCGAATGCCTGCACGATCTCCCGCGCTCGAGTCAGGTCGCGGTCTTCGCACACCCAGACCTCCGGCCAAGCTTCGGTGAACGGCAGCTGCCCGAGACCGCCTTGCGCGTTCTCGTTGAAGACATGCGCCTGGATGCCGGCCTGCGCGAGCAGGCTGCGCACAATGTGCGCATCGGGCAGGTTGGCTGCGCGATAGAGCTTTTTCACGGTCAGGAGAAGCAGAAACGGCTGATGACCATCTTAACGCCGAGAAGGGTGCGTGCGCACTCAGAGCGCGCCCACCGCTTAGAATAAGTCGAGCTGTTGCCGCGTCCCCGGTGGCTTGAAAAGCGAGGTTTCCGTGTCCGTGCCGCGGCGCTGGCGGTTGAGCCCCAGCCGCTGGCAGGCATTCTCGAAGCGTTTGCGCAGCAGTTCGGCCAGCAGCCCGGTTCCGGTTTGACGCGTGCCGAAGTTCGGATCGTTTTCCTTACCGCCACGCAGCTGGCGCACGCGGCTCATGACATGCGCAGCCTTGAGCGGGTAGTGATGCTCGAGCCAGTCCTCGAACAGATCTTTCAGCTCCCAGGGCAGGCGCATGATCGTGTACCCAGCACGAATGGCGCCCGCCTCGGCGGCTGCCTCCAAGACCGATTCGATTCCGTAATCGGTCAGGAAGGGCACGATCGGCGCAACCATCACGCCCGTCGGTATCCCTGCTCGAGACAGCACGCGAATCGCCTCGACCCGTCGCTGCGGCGCGCTAGCGCGCGGCTCCATGCGGCGAGCGAGGTCGCGCTCCAGGGTAGTGACCGAAACGTAGACCTGCGCGAGCCGTTTGGCCGCCATCGGCGCCAGCAGGTCGAGGTCCCGCTCCACCAGGGCGTTCTTGGTGATGATCGCGACGGGATGATTGCACTCGGCCAGCACCTCCAGCACCTGGCGGGTGATGCGCCATTCGCGCTCGATCGGTTGGTAAGGATCGGTATTCGCGCCGAGGGTAATGCTCTCACAACGGTAACCGGGTTTTATCAGCGCCTCCCGCAACAGCTGGGCGGCGTTGACTTTGGCGAACAACCGAGTCTCGAAGTCCAACCCGGGCGACAGGTCCAGATAGGCGTGGCTGGGCCGCGCGTAGCAGTAGATACAGCCATGCTCACATCCTTGGTACGGGTTGATCGAGGCGCGAAAGGGAAGGTCGGGTGAAGTGTTGTGTTGGATGATGCTCCGTGCAGTAAGCGGCGTGACAGTAGTTGGCGGCCGGCTGGGACCCTCCTCAGCGGGAACAGCCCAGCCATCGTCGAACGCTTCGCGGGCGAACGACTCGAAGCGGCCCTCCAAGTTGAGGGTGGCACCGCGCCCTTTGTGGGGGATACCGTAATCGCCGCTGACGGTTTTGAGTGGCATACTGTTAATCTATACAGTATGCGCACATTTGTCCATAGACGTTGCCTACAGACCCAGCATTCGCATCGCCCCCAGGAACAGAGCCGAGCCGGGACTGGCCAGCCGCTCCAAGATGGTGAAGTGGTTGTCGTCCGGGCAAGCCAGGTCGTCCTTGGCAACGGAACGCCATTTCCCGCGGATCAGCTTGTTCTGCTGGTGGAACCCCTCCTGCTCCTGGCCGCCGACCGCGGTATATAGGGGCGCGTCGGTGGCCGGCGGCATGAGCGCTGGGCTGATACGGCTGGCTTCGAGCGGTGTCAGCCGCACGTCCACATTGACCGAGGGCGTGTGCATGATCGGAGCGACGTCATACACGCCGCTGACGGACAGACCGCCCTGCACGACTTTGCGCGGAAGGTCGGCAGAAAACTGGGGCCACAGCGCCGCCAGGGTCATAGCGGTGAGATGTCCACCGGCGGAGTGACCGGACACGAACAGCCTGCCGGGCGGCGCGCCGAAGTTGGTGCCGTTGCGGTAGAGCCAAGCGCAGGCCTGCAGCACTTGCAGAACGATATCTTGGACGTGGACAGATGGAGCCAACGCGTAGTTGAGCAGCGCCATTGTGACGCCGCGCTCGACGAAGGGGACGGCGATAAACGAGTGGTCGCTCTTGTCCAGGGCGCGCCAATAGCCGCCGTGGATGAACACCAGCAGTGCTCGGCTTTGGCTTTTGGCGCGGAAGATGTCGAGTTTCTCCATGGGATGCGGGCCATAAGGCACATCGAGATATCCGGATAGGGCGGCTCGGGCGACAGCCGATTTCTTGCGCCAGCGTTCGAAGTGGTCGGCGAACTCGGGGACGGCGAGGCGGGGGTTGTAGGCGGACTCGAAGTAAGCAGCGTCGTCTTTCACGATGGGGTCTCCAGGGCCCACCGGTTTCCAGGCCACCGGCGATGCAGCAACTCATCGTGGCCCTGGATCGGTGCGGCGCCGTGAGTCTATCAGAGCCCTAGGGTGAGGAATCGCGCCGTCAGAAATCGTGTGTGCTGCCAGTACGCGCCGCGAACTGGAAAAAACAGCGGGCCGCGCCGGGCCTAAGCAGCGCCATCTGCGCACGCAAGATGCCGTCAGCACCCCGCGTGACACATGGAAACGAGGGGATTAGTGTGCCGCCAGCGCTAGCGGCAGCGCACTACGCTGAGCCAGCGCTATCGGACGCTCGGGGATGATACCGGCTTGCAGATCCGGATGCGAGGGCCGCTGTGGCCGCTCCGCCGGGGACGGGGGCACCAGGATTGCACCGAACAGTTGGTTGGCCGGTTGGCCGTTGACCAGAACCTGCCCAGAGGTAAACTCTGCTTCGACGGTGAAGTTGGTCCCACTCGACTTCAGGATGCCGGTATCGGTCAGACTCCTGAGCTGCGCGTCGGTAAGTCTCTCGGATAGAGCCCTGATGTTCTCCTCTGTGCTCTGCGCGCCCTGCTGAACCAGCGCGACCTCGACCTGCGGACGCACCTTGCGCTGCAGTTGCGCACGCAGCAGGCTAGCGGCGATCTCCACGTTGCCCTTTGCCTGCAACCGGCCCAACAGCTCGGGCGAAAAACGAATCTCCGTGAGGTTGCTACCGTCGAAGCTCACGGTCGCCTGCGCCGACACCGCGCCAGAAGGCGTCTCCAGGCCCAGTTTCTTGAGTCGAATCACCGGCGACCCGCGCAGCAATTCGCCGGCCAGATCCAGCATCGTTTGGCTGGCAAAGCCGCTCGGCGGCGAAGCCGCGGGGTCGCTCGCTCGCATCTCATCGAGATACTTGGCCAGCGCCTTCTTGTTGATCTGGTCGAACTCCAGGTCGAGCACGGCGTTGGAAAAGCTGTTCTCTACTTCTCCCGCCTTGGCCGAGCTGCCCGCGCCGACGCGCAGCGCATAGCCTAGCAACACGCTCTCCCCTTTGCTGCGCTGATATGCGGCTCCCGACAGGTCCTTCATGGCAACCTGGTCACGCGGTCCGGAAAAGCGCAGTTCGTCGAGCGCGACTTTGGTTTCGCCCTGCCAGTCCGCAGCTGGACCGTGCATCTCCCAGCTCGCGTCAAATCTGAGGGTCTTGATGCCGGCCTGTGTATCGCCTCCTTGCAACGTGAGGTGTGGAGCTGTGGCGCTCGCCACCAGCCGCTCGTCGGCACCTACCGAAATCGTGCCCTGCATGCCCCCCCAGCTGAGCTTCGCCCCGGGAGCGTCGCGCAACGGCTGGTTGAAAGCCGGCGAGCTGAACGTGGTCTTGCGGCTGCCGTCGAAACCGAAAGTGCTGTCGACCGTGAGTGCGGGCTGGCCGGAGAAGTAATGATCGAGGACCGCCTTCATCTCCCCATTCCATTGCGGCACCGAGCGCACACGCACCCACCCGGTTCGGGGTTGGGGCAGGTGCGAGATTTCGTGGCGCACGTCCAGGAAAAGACTGGGTTCGGCCTTCAGCGTGAACCGCGTCACCGCGGCGGACGAGAGCCATCCGCGATCGTAGCGCATGAAGGTGACGTTCAGCGGGAATTGCGCACTGCTTGCCAGCCTGCTCACCTCGGCGCGCATCGCCTGCTCTGTCTGCATGCCCAGGTACCAGGGCAAAGCGCAGGCCGCGGCGGCTAGAATGCCTGCGGGCACGGCAACCAACGCGAGTCTGTTCATCTGAGATTCCCCTCTCGAAGTTACAGCCGGCGCGATAGTCGACACCGGTTCAATGTCATTTTCCAGGCCTCGAGCGTTTTTGGTCTGCAGTATTCGTGCCATTGGATTGTCATTCTCAGCCGCCTGTGTCGGCCTGAAAAAAGTGCCAGCCGGCGAAGTGTTAGAGGGCATTTTTTGTGCACTTCAGAGGCCAGCGGCGGACCACAGCGTCAGCGAAGTGTTACCATCCGCCGCACAAGGCCCGCAGCGCGGCCTGGAGGAGCCAGGCGAATCGCGCTTTTATCGAATTGCGGAGAGAAACAATGTTTGACTATTTCCCGGTCAGCGGATCCGACTTCGGCGGCCGCGTGCTCGTCACTGGCGCCGGCGGCTGCATCGGCAGCTGGGTGCTGGCGCTGCTCGCACGCGCTGGCGTGTCGGTGTCGGCGTTCGACCTGAGCCAGGACACGCGGCGACCAAAGCTGCTGATGTCGGGCGCAGAGCTGTCCAATGTCCAATGGCTGACGGGCGATATCGCCGATCCCCAGGCCGTAGTCAACGCGCTAAAGATGAGCGATGCGCGCGCCATCATTCATCTCGCCGCACTGCAGGTGCCATTCTGCAAGGCAGATCCTGTGGCCGGCGCAAGGGTCAACGTGGTGGGGACCGTGAACGTATTCGAAGCGGCACGCAAGCTCGGGATCAAACGCCTCAGCTACGCCAGCTCGATCGCCGCGCACGGCGTGATCGAAAATTATTTGCCTCGCGGCACGGGGCAAACCCATGGCACCCTGCCCACGCTGTATGGCGCGTACAAACACTGCAACGAGCAAACCGCGAAGGTCTACTCGCAGGATTGGGGCATGCACAGCGTGGGCCTGCGTCCCGGCGTGGTATATGGCGTGGGACGCGACCAGGGGCTTACCTCCAAGACCACGGTCGCGATTCTGGCGGCGGCCGCAAACGGCCCCTATACCATCCCGTTCCGTGGCCCGATTTCGTGGTTGCACGCGGGCGAGGTAGCGAGCGCTTTCATCCGCGCCGTCGCCAAGGAGCGCAGCGGCGCGCCGGTGTTCGATATCAACGGAGTAAGCACGACCGTAGAGCAGTCGCTCGAGGTGCTCAAGAGGGTCGCTCCGGGCATGCAGGTGAGTTCCTCTGGCGATGCACTGCCCTTTCCCATGGACCTGTCGGACGAGCCGGTGCGCGCCTACCTCGGCAACTATGGAAAGGTCCCGCTCGAGCCGGGAATCAGGGGCACATATGAGGCGTTCCGGTCGCTACTCTCCGAGGGACTGATCAAGGCCGACAGCGTTGCCTAAAACGCGCCTGGCCGGTGCGTCGGCCTTCCTCCCACCCGACGGGAAGCGCCCCTGGTGTACCCGCGGCATCTGCGTTCTACGCACGCGTCGCTCTGGCGTAACGCGAAGCTCGCCGAGCAGGATCATGCACCGCTCTCGTTTGCTTGCGCGGTTCGCGACGGCAGCTGTGTCGATTGCCGTGGCGGCCTGCCAGGGCATGCCAAGCAACAAAGCCGTGCCGGACGCTGCAACGGCTGAAGCCGAAGCGCTCGTCGCGAGCCCGACATCGGCGCTGCAGTCCCATCCAATGGACTACATCGCGTTTCTCAAGGCCTGGTTCGAGGGCGTCACACCAGAAATCGATTCCGCCGACATCGTGCGCTACGCCTTCACGGCCGGGGACAAGACCGCGAAGCTCGCGGCCGAGAGGCTGATCTCCGGCAACGAGGCGTTCTGCACGCAGAGCGGCGGCAAGATCGTGCAGGACCCGCCTGCACTGACCTGTGTGGCACCCGACGGAAGAGCAATCGCGCGCCTCTCGGTGCAGGTGTTCCACTCGTCGCCCGAGCAGCCCGGTACGCTGCAGTTCACGGGCGAATCGGCAGATTGGATCCTGCGCTTGAACCAAGCGCAGATCGGTGATTACCGACGCGTCATTGACACGCTTTCGGGGAATGGCACCGGCGGCGGGGTGCTGCTCTCTTCGGGGCAGAGCTTCGATGCGATGCGCTTCGGCCGCTTGTCGGGACCGGATTTCTACGCGCTGAAGACACCCAACCACGGGCTGATCTGGTTTGAGGACGTGGTGAGCGTGAAATGGGGTCTGGATACGATAAGCATCGTCCAGCGCAGCGGGGAGCAGATCGAGGACACCGCCGCAGGGCTCGCGCCCGGTAGTACCATCGTCCGGGTGCGGCCCACCGAAAACGATCAGCTGAAGGCTGAGCCCCTCACTTTTGACCAGCCCTTCCGCTTCGTCTATTTGGATCCCAAGAGCAAGCAGCCGCGCCAAGTGCGCGTGCGAACCGACGCTCTAATCCTGCAGATCACCATCTCCCGCCAGCCATCCAAGTACCGGGGCGGCTTGATACAGACACGCTTCGACAAGAAGGAGGCCGATGCCTTCCGCAAGTCGCTGGTGGCCGAAGCGCGCAAGACTGCACTCAACACGGGCAAGAAGACGGACACAGTGAATCTGGACGACGCCAAACTGCGCGCGGATCTCGACCAGATCGGCCGTGTCGGCCCCTGCGTCCGCACCCAGTCCGAGGATCGGCTGCGGAGCGGCGATATCGCGTACACCGAATACCTGGTGTGCGTCGAGTACCGTCAGGAGGCCGAGACGGTCAAGTCAAATGGCGGCGTGCTGACTCCGGACAAGACCCCTCTGCTCTACCTCGGGCGCGCGGCGCGTGCCCCGTGGTACAACTTCAACGGCGTGCTCCGCTGACGCTTCCGACCCACTCGCTGCCGAAATGCTCAAGGTCATCTTCAAGAATGTTGAGGTCCTGGACGGCACCGGGGCGGCGCCTTTCCCAGGGCAGGTGCTGGTGGAGGGTAATCGCATCGCGGCCGTTGTGCCACAGGGTGTCGGCCTCGCGGTGGATGGCGCAGGGGTCATCGACGGCAATGGCGGGATCCTCATGCCTGGCCTGGTCGAGTCGCATGCGCACCTGTCCTTCACCGACATCAGCGTGGGCACGCAGTTGGGTAACACTCCACCGGAGGAACATACGCTGCGCACCGCCGCCTGCGCACGCACGCTCTTGGAGCACGGCTTTACCAGCTGCGTGAGCGCTGCTTCGGCGAAGCCCCGGTTAGACGTTGCGGCGCGCGCGGCCATCGACGCGGGTGACATCCCTGGCCCGAGACTGCTGACTGCAAGCCCGGAGTTGACGGTAACCAGCGGCCTAGGCGATGCCCAGCTGAGCCATATCTACCAGGAGTCCTTCGCCGTTGTCCGCGATGGGGCCGACGGCTTTCGCCGCTACGCGCGCGAGATGTGCCGTGAGGGCGTGGACACGCTCAAGATCAATCCCTCCGGGGACACGTTACTGCCGCGCGCACGCTCGGGGCAAACCGTGATGACGGAGGCGGAGGTCGCCGCAGTGTGCGCCGTGGCTCGTGCTCACGGCCGCCGCGTCGCGGCCCATGCCCGCAGCGCCGAGTCGGTGAAGCTTTGTGTGCGCCACGGCGTGCAGATCATTTATCACGCGAACCTGGCAGACGAGGAAGCCTGTGACCTGCTCGAAGCGCACAAGGACAGTGTGTTCGTCGCCCCAACTATCGGCTGGATCGTGTCAGTGCTCGACCGCGGGCCCGATTTCGGGCGCGCCTGCGAACCAGACGAACGCGCGATTCTCGAGCGCGAACTGGAGGCCACAGTCGAAACCATGCGCAACCTCAAGCAGCGCGGCGTCCGGGTGCTGCCTGGAGGAGACTACGGCTTCGCCTGGAACCCAAACGGCAGCAATGCCCGTGACCTCGAGCACTTCGTCGAGCTGCTGGGTTTTTCGCCCATGGACGCGCTCGTGGCAGCAACCAAGTTCGGTGGCCAGATGATGATGAGCGAGGAACTCGGACAGGTGCGTTCGGGTTATCTTGCCGACCTCGTGCTGGTGGACGGTGACCCCCTCGAGGACATACGCATCCTGCAGGACAAACAACGCCTGTTGACTGTCATGAAGGACGGAGTCCTGTACAACTGTCGGGAGCCGTGATTCGTCTTTTCGAAAGCGCTCCTTAAGTCAGTTCTCGTCGGCATCACGAGTCGCAAACCACGAGTCACGACCCAAATAACCCAATGTCCGGGCCGGGTACAGGCCAGAGAGAGCCCGCCCTGCTGCGTGCTGCGGAGGCAGAGCCAGCGCGCGCATCGGTAGTGGCGGTGGACGTGCGCGGTGCCAGCAAGACGTATCCGAACGGGGTGCACGCGCTGGCGCCGATCGACCTTGAAGTTTGCGCTGGCGATTTCGCCACCGTGCTCGGCCCGTCCGGCTGCGGGAAGAGCACGCTGCTGCGTATGATAGGCGGTCTGAGCACGCCCACTGCCGGCAGCGTGGTTCTGTGGCCCCAGTCCCCGACGGAAGCGACCATGCCCAGCGCTGCAGGCGAAGGCGGCCACAGGGTGCACATAGCGGCCGGCAGGCGCGCGAAGACGGAGCTTGCCTTCGTGTTTCAGAGCCCCACGCTGATGCCCTGGGCCAGCGTCGAACGCAACGTGCGGCTCCCGCTCGACCTCGCAGGGGAAGCAGACGACGGCGCGCTCAGGGTGGAAGCAGCGCTGCGGCTGGTGGCGTTGAGCGACTTCGCGCGGGTCTACCCGCGTGAGCTGTCCGGCGGGATGCAGATGCGCGCGTCCATCGCGCGTGCTCTGGTCACGGAGCCGCGCCTGCTGGTGATGGACGAACCGTTCGGCGCGCTCGACGAAATCACCCGCAGTCGCCTCGATCGAGATATCCGCGAGCTGTGGGCGCGCCGCTCGCTTACCGTCTTATTCGTCACCCACAGCATTTACGAAGCGGT
>Ga0335084_10001990_pt1 | contig 19458 bp, 18 predicted proteins | sample Lox_Sample_44_FD_206721 | JGI IMG/M metagenome (GOLD analysis project Ga0335084, IMG submission 206721) | Soil microbial communities from Loxahatchee National Wildlife Refuge, Florida, United States - Lox_Sample_4.4 | ecosystem: Environmental > Terrestrial > Soil > Wetlands | place: USA...
TCGCTTCGGTGTAATGCAGCGGCTGAAGCTGATGAAGAAATCGGGCGATGACGGACGAGCGCCCGCCAGTGGGAATGGCGAGTCCGGTTCGACTCGCACAGTCTCTGATTCGCCCGCTGAGCCGGACGTTCTGGTCATGACAGCCACCCCGATTCCACGCACGCTCGCGCTCACACTCTATGGTGATCTAGATCTCAGTGTGCTCGACGAGTTGCCGCCTGGCCGGACGCCGATCGTGACCAAGGAGGTGAGCGACGACCAATCGCCGAAGGTCTGGGATTTCATCCGCAAGCAAGTGACCGCAGGAAATCAGGCATATGTCGTCTACCCAGTGATTGCAGAAAACGAAGAGAGTGAACTGAAAGCGGCGATCAAGATGTACCGAGAACTCAGTGGAAAGGTCTTCGCTGACCTGAAGGTGGGTCTCTTGCACGGTCGTCTCGACTCCGAGTTGAAAGAACAGGTCATGCAGATGTTTCAACGAGGCGAGTTGCAAATCCTGGTGGCGACCACGGTGATCGAGGTGGGAGTGGATGTACCGAATGCCAGCGTTATGGTGATTGAGCACGCGGAGCGTTTCGGACTGGCCCAGCTTCATCAGTTGCGCGGGCGCATCGGCCGGGGAGCGGCGAAGTCGTATTGCATCCTGATGACTGGCGGTAAGATCACCGAGGAAGGCCAGCGCCGACTGCAAGCCATGGTGGACACGAACGATGGCTTCAAGATCGCCGAATTGGATCTTGAACTGCGCGGTCCGGGAGAGTTCTTTGGAACGCGCCAGGCCGGAATGCCCAGTTTCCGTGTCGCGAACATCATCCGAGACGCTCAGCTTCTCGAAATTGCCAAGCGAGAAGCGACCTTTGTGCTTGCCGGACCCAATGCAGAGATCTCCCCCGACGAAATCAGCCGCGCCTTGGTTCAGATGCGCTCGCGCTGGCAGCACACCTATGGATTGGTGGAGGTGGGTTAGACAACTAAGCTACTGAGCATGAAGAGTTTGTGTAATCTCTGGAACTTTTCCCCCTCCTGCTGTGAATATATGGTGAAGAATCACCGTCAAACATAAGAGCACAGCGAAGCCTCGTGGAGAATTTCGACAATTGTTCGGATGCAGTCCTACTGAGGCGCGCACTCGCCGGGGAGGAAGAAGCGTTTCTCCGGCTATACAAGAGGTTGAAAGGCGGCATCTTCCGCTATGCCTTTTACATGACGAATTCGAAGATGACCGCCGAAGAGGTGGTGCAAGAAGTGTTCATACAACTGCTGAAAGAGGGTGGCGCGTACCGAGAGGAGCGAGGCGAGGTAGGCGCCTTCGCATTCGGGATTGCGCGTAACTTCGTGCGCAGGATCGAACGACGCGAGCGGCCTTACGAACCGATTCCCGCAAATGAATCGCTCGAGAGTCTGCAAGGCAATTTCGCCTCTCAGTCAGACTCGCTGGCAGGCCAGCTGGTGCGAAACGAAATTGCAGCGCACGTCCAGGCAGCAATCGCGTCGCTTCCCGACCACTATCGTCAAGCAGTTGTCTTGTGTGATCTGTGCGAATTGTCTTATGAAGAGGCGGCGCAAAGGTTGCGCTGCGCAGTCGGAACGGTCCGCTCTCGACTCCACCGGGCGCACGCTCTGCTGACTCAGAAGCTTAAGCCACTGCGAAGCCGCGAGTCCGATGTCGAAGCTACGGGGACCGAAGGATGCCTGATATGACTTGTGAAGAGCTGCGTTTGTCTTTTGGAGAGCATTGTTGCGATGACCAGCTTGGGTCGGAAGGGAACGTGATCGTTCGGCACCTCGCTACCTGCGCCCATTGCGCCCGTTTCGTCGAGGAACAGAAGGAACTTGCGAGTAGCCTGCGAATGGTCCGCGAATTGACAGGCGGCGTTTCTGAATCTTTGGATACCGCCGTACTCCGGAATTATCGCCAGCACCTCGCGGAGCGACGCAGTCAGCCAACCCCGACGCGTTCTCGCTGGTTGAGTCCTGGCCTGAGATGGGCTTGGGTAGCAGTGGCGGCCGTCTTTCTGGTTGGAGTGGTATGGCTCTTTTCGGCACGGAGACCGGTCACGGTGAGTACTGTGCCTGCCAAGGCCGAACCGTCTGAAACAGCTTCGGCCACGAAGTCTGCAACCCCAACTCCGGCGGAACCTGTAGTCGCAGAAGCGAAGCGGCGTCCGACTAAGGCGCCGCGAAGAGCCCCTTCATACTCGGTAGGCACGAGAACGCCGTTACCCGTGCGCGCGGCACGATCTCTTCCCAATGGATTTCGAAGTTTGATGTACTGCGACGCACTGAGTTGCGGCGAAGGCATGGACATGATCCGTGTGCAGTTACCGTCCGTTGCCATGCCCAGACAAACGGCTGGCTTTGTTCAGACAACTGGTTCGGTGACGGCGGATGTGATCGTCGGGCCGGATGGCATCGCTCGCGGGATACGGTTCGAGGAAATTGAATTCTGAAGTAAATTGCAGTGACTCAAAGAGGAGACCTACATGCAATCGAAGATGAACGTTCTATTTCTGTTGGCAGTGGTCACCCTGACTGCCAGTGCGATGGCACAGGTGGCACCGGATCTCAACTTCATGGGTGGTCCCGGAATGCCGGCGTGGCAGGCCAAAGGCGGTATGACCATGCGGATCGACAGTATGGATGCCGCTCCCGTCAAGGGCGCGCCATTCTGCGCGACTGTCGTGACAGAGCACACTCAGTCGCTCGCCGACGGCAACCGGATTCACACAACGGACAGTTCCATGTTGTGCCGTGATGGTGAAGGCCGGACTCGTCGCGAGGCCGGGCTGAATCTGCTGGGAGCCAGTCCCCAAGCGTCGGCACCGAAGCTCATCACGATTACTGATCCTGTCGCCGGAGTGCGTTATCTGCTCGACACTGAGAACAAGATTGCCCAGAAAATGCCCATGTTGCCGGAAGGCGGCCCCGAGGGGCCAGGACCCGCGCATCAAAAACGGGAGGTCATGATCTATCAACGTTCCGGTGGGCCTGGCTCCGATGTTATGTTCAACAATGTCATCGTGAAAAAGGGCGGTCCGGATGCACCTGAATCCGAAGCAAATAAAGAAAGCATTGGCGACCAGACCATCGAGGGCATTCACACCGTGGGCACGCGTATGACCACGACGATCCCGGCGGGAAAGATGGGAAACGAAAAGCCCATCACGGTAACTTCGGAACGATGGTACTCGCCCGAACTGAAGGCAACGATCATGACCAAGCATAACGATCCATGGTCGGGTGAGTTGAAGACGGAATTCAAGAATGTGAGCAACGGGGAACCGGATGCATCTTTGTTTGCCGTTCCCGCTGATTATAAAGTCGTCGACGACAAGGATGGCCCGATTCGAATCAAGATTCACGCGCCCGGACCTCCGCCAGCTCAGGAACAATAAAGCAACAGAAAACGAACTGATCCCCGGGGAGCGGATTGTGTTGTCGTCCGCTAACCGGGATTTGTAGTGGCTCTCTCAACGCCACACTTCGCAGTGACATCGAGCGATGGCAGTTTCCAGATTAAAGGCGTTCCGCCAGGACACTACAAAATGGAATTCTGGTATGAGTTGGCATCGGAAACGGAGCTGAGCTCACTGACTCGCGATGTTGAAGTTCGGGCAGAAGAGGGGCCACTAGTGTTGACCCTCCGCTCCTCGGATGTTCCCGCCCAACACCTGAACAAGTACGGCCAGGATTATTCTGCGGAAAAGCCGAAAAGCTGTTGAGTTTGCCTGAACTGCATTTGCCGCTTGCGTTCTTTGGTTGGTCTCTCAGCTCATCATCAGAACCACGCGGAACCTTGCCCGTCCGCTGAGCATCTGGTCATAAGCCTCCGCAGCCTTCTCCAGTGGATAACGTTCGATCATCGGCCGAACTCCGCTCAGAGAGCTGAATTCCAATGTATCCTGCGATTCTCTTGCTGTGCCCGACGCCCAGCCACGGATGGAATGGTTTCCGAAGATGAGCTGCGCCGGAGTTACCGTCAGAGGTTCCGGCCCTGCGCCAACGACAATTAAAGTGCCGTTTGGGCCGAGTCCATCAACGAGAGCGGACATCGATTTGGAATCCGGGGCGGTGGCGAGGATGACCTGCGCGCCGCCAAGTTTCTTCAAGCCTTCGGCCGGTGGACCGCTGCTGGTGTCGATGTATTCATGAGCTCCTAATTTCTTCGCCAATGCCTGCTTGTCGCCGCCCCGTCCAATCGCCACTGTGCGAAAGCCCATCTGTCGTGCGTATTGAATTCCGAGATGCCCTAATCCGCCAATGCCTTGCACCGCAACGAGGTCGCCAGCCTGCGCTCCTGAATTCCGCAGTGGGTTGTACACAGTAATTCCAGCGCACATCAGAGGCGCTGCTTCGTCAGCGGGCAAGTCATCGGGAATTAGTGCCACGGCTTCTGCCGGAGCGATCATGTATTCCTGATAGCCTCCGTCGAAGGCGAGCGATGTAATCTTTTGGAACTTGCAGTTGATAAAGTCACCACGACGGCAGGGATCGCACTCAAAGCAGTGCCCGCCATGCCAGCCCACGCCTACTCTGTCTCCGGGCTTCCAAAGAGTTACATCGGCCCCGACTTTGTCGACGCGTCCGGCAATCTCGTGCCCCGGCACGCGTGGATACTGCAATCCCGGCCAAAATCCCTCTTTGACAAGCACATCGCTATGGCAGATGCCGCAGGCCTCGACCTTGATGCGCACCTGCTCGCGGCCCGGCTCGGGAATGGGGCGTTCGACGACCTCGAAGTTTCCACCTGGCTTGGAGATTTGGACGGCTTTCATGAGAGGGCACTCCTGCCTGAAAAATGAGTGAAGCTTGAACGGCAAAGGTAGGATGGGCGAAGTAGCGGCGAGGATGCAAAAATCGGAGCTTACAGTAGATTTTTGACTGGACAAGTTGACGGCGCCGGATCGGAAACGGTTCGGGGGTTCGGGGGCTTAGCTTTCTTAGACTTTCTGGACGGCCTGTTCTATGCGGGCCAGGGTCACCGGCTTCCCTACCACCTCAAGTGTCTCGAACAACCCCGGAGCATTCTTTCGTCCGCAGACGGCGACTCGGATGGGTTGAAACATCTGTCCGGCTTTGACGCCGAGATCCTGAGCAGCGGCACGCAGAGCCTGATCCAGGGGATCATGTTTGAACTCGACCTTCGCGAGCACTTCGCGTGCCTTCTCGAGTACCCGCTTTGCCATGGCAGCATCGCCCTTCTGCGGAATCAACTCGGCGGGATCGTATGGGGGCAGTTGGTCGACAAAGAAGAAGTCTGCTGCGGTGAGTACGTCACGCAGAAGCTTGATGCGCTCCCGGATGAGCGGGGTGACTTGCAACATCTTTTCGGATGCCACTGCAGGCCAGTTCTCACGCACGACAGGTAGCAAACGCGCGCTCAAGTCTTCGATTGCCAGACCACGGATGTGCTCGGCATTCAACCATACGGCCTTTGGATCAAATGTTTCCTCAGGTGTGGTTGCGGACTCTTTGAAATTCACCACTGCATTCGCCCGATTAATGCCCTCGAGCGAGAAGATCTCGACGAGTTCCTGCTGGTTCATTTTGGTGCGATCGTCTTTCGGAGACCAACCGAGCAGGCACAGGAAATTGATGAAGGCCTCCGGAAGGAATCCGGCATCTCGGTAAGTAGTCACGCTCACCACGGGCCCATGGCGGCGTTTGGAAAGCTTGGTTCCATCCGGGGCAACGAGCAGCGGCAAGTGCGCGAACTTAGGCGGCATATATCCGGCGGCTTCGAAGATCAGAACGTGCTTGAAGGTGTTCGATAAATGATCCTGCCCACGTATTATGTGGCTGATGCGCAGGTGGGCATCATCAGCGCACGACGCCAGGTGGTAGGTCGGCATGCCATCGGAGCGAAGCAAGGCGAAATCCTCGATGTCGGCACCGGCCTTCATCTGCTCGCCATAGACGGCATCGGTGAAACGAATGACCTGTCCGCCCTCACGAGGGACCCGGAAACGGAGGGCAAAGGGCTCGCCGGTCGCCGCGCGACGGTTACTCTCTCCCTGGGATAGTTCGCGCATACCCGGATTGAACAGCCAAGTTCCCTGGGCGCCTGATTTCTCGCTGTCTCCCGCATGAGCGGGCGTGAAGTCGCGGTATGCGAGCCCTTTTTGGAAGATGGCATCAGCCATCTGACGATGCAGAGTTCCACGCTCCGACTGTTTGTATTCCTCATCCCAACCGAGTCCTAGCCATTTCAATCCCTCAAAGATCGAGTTGACGGAGGCTTCGGTATTCCGCTCCACGTCCGTGTCGTCGAGACGAAGGATCATCGTGCCATGGTTTCGACGGGCATAGAGCCAGTTGAAAATGAAGGTGCGGGCGCTGCCTACGTGAAGAAATCCTGTGGGAGACGGGGCAAAGCGTACCCGGGGCGCGCCGTTGGGAGAAGAGTTCATCGTGCTGGCCATGATTGGACTCTCGATGGTACGGTCGGGCAAAAGACAACGTCAAGCGGGGGCAACCCTGTGGGATTCCTCGCAACCCATTGAACCCAAAAGAAATCCAAGGCTGGTACTGTACTTAAAACCTATTGAAGTTCAGATAGCGGGTGTGACACCATGAAGATACCTGTTTCCCCCCGAAAGCGAGCCGGCGAGTCTGGCCTGTAGTGCTCAGCCGACCCTATGAACAGTGTTGTCATCACCGCCGCCCTGGTACCCGGATTTGTATCCGTCCTGCTGTTTCTCGTCTTCACGTATCTCCACGAGCAGAGCCGGCAACCATATTTCCGTGCGTGGCAGCTCGCTTGGGCCGCCTATTCGTTTCACTACGCTCTCGATACGATCCAATCCTCGTCAGTCGCGTTTTTCGTAAGCCAGCTATTTCTCGTCGCGATGGCATTGTGCATATTCATTTCAACTCGCCTGATGCGGTCGGCTTCGCAATTCCGCTGGTACGATGCCGCAGTCGGCGCGGGAGGGGTAATCCTCGCCCTGCTCACCCTCCATGGGCACATTGTGAATGGAGTCTTTCGACCTGACGTCCAGCCATCCATTCAGCTGGGGCTGGGGTTGGCGGCAATCCTGCTGTATTCCTCCGCTGTGTTCTATGTGAACGGACACAAGCGCGGATCGCTTGCTTTTCAGGTACTTGCTTTCGCCCTTGCATTGTGGGGCGTGCTGATGGGTGTGGGGCAGATCCAGAATCCGTGGATGGAAATGTTCGGCAATGCCAGCCGTTTGTTCGGCCCGGTGCCGCAGATGCTGCTCGGCATAGCGATGGTCATGGTGTTGTTTGAAAATCAGCGGAATGCCGTGCAGGAAAACACGCTGGCTCTCTCGAGGCTTGGAGTGGACCCACGGCGTCTTCTGTTTGCCGAGGACCTGGTACCGAACATGCAAGCCGCCCTTGAACGGCTGCGAAGCGCCTTGCCGATGGACTGCGCGGCGATCGTTATCAGTGAGCGCTGGCGTGGGCTTTTGCCATCGGTGCAGCAAGGATTCCCTGCAGGATTTCTCGAGGCCCTCGAGACGACTGGGGCCGGGGATTACATCTCCGAGCTGGCCTATCGCCAAAGTGGCATCTATACCGTGCATGATGTAACCGAAATGACGGAGCCTCTGCCGATGGGCTCGCTGGCAACGTTTGGCGAATTCAAGCGCATCCTGGCGGAGGCGGAAGTTCGGCATCTCACTGCCGTCAGTTTGCAGACTCGCGAACACAATTTCGGTGTGATCCTCTTTCCTCATGCAGAACGCAAGGCGTTCGGATCGTCGGGTCCGAGGCTGATGGTTGGCCTCGCCCTGCAACTTGGTCTCACGCTTGAAAACTATGTACTCAGCCATGACGCCTATCGGCGGACCAAAGAGTACGAACTGCTCACCGAAATCGGAAAAGCCATCAGCTCGCGACTCGACCAAGACGAGATACTTCGCACCATCCAGATCGAGCTGGGACAAATCTTCGACACAAGCCACTTCTACATAGCGTTTCAGGAGGGTGAGGAGATTCGCTTCGAACTAGAGGTACGCGACAACCGCGAACTGCCGAAGCGCAAGCGGGAGATACGGAACGCTTTCACAGAATATGTAATTCGCAATGGCGAGCCCCTGCTGATCCGCTCGCATCTGGAGACCGCGCGCCAGCGGCTTGGTATTAGTCACGTGCCGAAGAGGCCGGCGAAGTGTCTGATCGCCGCTCCGATCTTTTTGGGAAGTAAGGCGTCGGGAATCATGGTAGCGATGAATCCCGACAGGGAATTTGTCTTCGAACAGCGCGATCTTGACGTGTTGGTTACGGCCGCCGGTCAGGTGTCGGTGGCAATGGAGAATGCACGACTGTTTGGCGATGAACAGCGGCGCTCGCGGCAACTGGCGTTCTTGAATAATGTTTCGCGCACTGCGATTTCGAGCGATGATCCGGTTCATATGCTGGCGCAGATCGCCGACGAGATTCAAAAGAATTTCAGCTTTGATCACATCGGCATTGGCTTGCTGGATTACGGAACGAAGGAGGTCGAGATCAAAGCCGAGGCTGGGGCAACGGCGCACGCCACGGGGAAAAGGATCGCGCTGGGAAACGGAATCCTGGGCCGTGTGGCTCGAACCGGTGAACGGGCCTTGGTGCAAAACGCACTTCCGGGGAATCTGCATGGCATCTTGCCAGATTCGCGTGCCGTGCTCTGCATTCCGATCACATACGGCGAGAATCTGTTGGGTGTGCTCAACGTAGAGAGCCGGAATGAGAATGCTTTTTCGCCGCAGGACGTGTTGATTCTCAATACGCTCGCTGACCTGCTTGCGACGGCCTTGCATAATGCGTTCGTCTTCCAAAAGCTGCAGCAGCAATCCATTACTGATGGTTTGACCGGCATCAAGACCCGTCGCTTTTTCTGGGAAGCTTTGTCTGCCGAGTGGAAGCGGGCATCCCGCTCGGGTCGCCCATTCTCTGTCGTCCTGATTGATCTCGACAAATTCAAAGAAGTCAACGACAGCATGGGTCACTTTGAAGGTGACCTGGTGTTAGCGCGCGTAGGTCGTTTGCTGGAGCAGAAATCGCGGCAGTCCAACGTCGTGGCGCGTTATGGCGGCGACGAGTTCATCGTTCTGATGCCGGAGACGGGATCGGAGCAGGCGCAAGTGCTGGCGGAGCGGCTTCGGCAGTGGTTGGCCAACGATCCGATGCTTGCGGAACATCACATTACGGGAAGCTTTGGGGTCGCGAGTTTCCCAAACCATGGGTTTTCGATCGAAGATATTATTCGCGTTGCCGATGCAGGCATGTACGTCTCCAAGCGCTCCGGTGGAAACCTTGTCTCGACCGCACAGGAATTTGTAGAAGGTCAAGACTTCGCCCGGCAGCGTCAGCAGATTTCCGCTTACATCGAAGGCTTTCTGCAGCGTGAGCGCACCGGGCCGGAGCAACTCGAGGAACTGACGTCAACTTTGTACAAGCTGTGCGGCGGAGACCAAGAGTGCAGCGTTCCGTTGCTGAAAGAGGCGATTGAGTCGTTAAGCCGTGCGGCCGAATCGAGAGAGATCCAAACCTCCGGCCACGGAGACCTTGTGGCGCGCTACAGCGAAGTCATCGCGCGAGCTCTCGGGCTTTCGGCGGAGGAAACGGCTGATCTCGTGTATGCCGCGCGCGTCCACGATGTGGGCAAGATTTTCATTTCCGAGCAGATTCTCAACAAGCCGGGTCCTCTCAACGATGAGGAATTCTTTCATCTGAAGATGCATGCGAACGTCGGTGCGGAAATTGTGGGTACGATTCCTCACTCCGACATGATGCGTGAGGCCATCGAGCATCACCACCAGCATTTCGATGGCACGGGTTATCCAGACGGATTGCGAGGAGAGCAGATTCCGCTCTGGGCGCGAATCATCGCCCTTACGGACGCATACGCCAATATGGTGACCGAACAATCGTTCTCTGCGGCGAGAACTCCAGATCAGGCGCTGGAAGAGATTGCGAAGATGAGCGGCACCCGTTTCGATGGGATGCTGGTACGGCTTCTGCTACGCGGGCTCAAAGCGGAGCGTACTTCTTCTGGCACCGGCGTATAACCCCTTACCATCAGAGTGCGGACGCTAGGCTCAGCGACTGCTAATGAGTTAGCCTAGTCTGCTATGTCGATCCCCCTATCGTTGTCGGGAAAAGTGGCTCTCATTTCTGGTGGTTCACGCGGCATTGGAGCCGCCACAGTGCGCATGTTTGCGGCGGCGGATGCAAAGGTCGCATTCAGTTATCGTAATGCGCGTGTCCAAGCAGACGCTCTTGCGGCCGAATGCGGCGCCGGACTCTGCCATCCGCTTTCCTGCGATCTGAACAGTTCCGAGGCCGCTCGCTTTCTGGTTGCAGAGACCGTTCGGCATTTCGGCCGGATCGACATCCTTGTGGCAAATCACGGCGTATGGCCGGTACAAGACGTGGCAATTGACCGCATGGCGGACGAGCAATGGCGCTCAACGCTTTCGGTGAACCTCGACGGAGTTTTCGGCCTTGTGAAGCACACCGTTGCTCAGATGAAGTCACAGCCGCGAACCCCCGGACCTGCGGGTCACATCGTACTGATCAGCTCAACTAGCGGTCAGCGTGGAGAGGCTTATCACTGCGACTATTCTGCAAGCAAAGGCGCTCTCATCAGCATGGTGAAGGGCCTGTCGACAGAGCTGGCTTCGGCGGGCATCTACGTGAATTGCGTCGCGCCCGGCTGGGTCGATACCGATATGAGTGCTGAAGCGTTGCAAGATCCCAAGAGTGGCGAACAGATCCTGCGAACGATTCCGTTGGGCCGTGTGGGCAAGCCAGAAGAGATCGCTGCTCCCATTCTTTTTCTGTGTACGCCGTATGCTGGCTTTATTACCGGGGAGATTTTCAACGTCAATGGTGGTGCAGTCCTGGTGGGATAGGACCTGCCAAAAGCCGAAAAATTGCCGGATTCGGCTTGCTTTCCGAGATTTTTCTGCATCCAAGCGTGAAGAGGAGTAATACTGGCGAAAGCGAAAAGTCCGCAAGAAACGCTACAATTCTCATTTGCATGCGAGCTATCCCTTAAATGGAATGAAACAGTTCGTCTCGATCCTGGTGTTGGTGTGTTCGGCTTGGGGCCAGGGAACTCCCCAAAACGTGGTGCCGCCGCCTTCCAAGGATGCGGGGAAAACGCCGCCTGCCGCGAACGCTATCCCGCTGGATAAAGAAGCTCTTCAGAATTCCAGCAAAGCCAAATCCATCATTGACCAGGGAATTCAAGCAATGGGCGGGCAGGCCTATCTCACGATTCGCGATCGCGAGCTCCAGGGGCGCGGCTATGGCTTTCATCACGGCCGTCCTACTGGCGGAGGAGGGCCGTTCTGGGCGTTCATTGAGTTTCCCGATAAGGAGCGGATCGAGTTCACGAAAGAACGGGACATCGCCCAAGTCTACGTCGGGAACAAGGGCTACGAAATTACTTACAAAGGACCGACGCCGGTCGAAGAGAAAGACCTGTCGGAATATTTGCGGCGGCGGAAATTCTCGCTCGATGCCGTTCTTCGCACGTGGGTGAACGATCCCACGGTGATTTTTCTTTTCGACGGTAATGCGATTGCCGCGCAACATCCCGCGTTGCAAGTGACACTGGTCAACTCGCAGAACGAAAGTGTCAGTCTCTACTTCGACGTCGACTCCCATCTTCCAGTCAAGAAATCATTCGAATGGCGCGACCCGGTCGACAAACAGAAAAATCTGGAAGAAGAGGTCTATGACAATTACCGGGAAGTCTCGGGCATTATGGCGCCTTTCAACATCACCCGGTTTTTCAACGGAGACATGGCGAGCCAACGCTTCCTGAACACCGTGACCATCAATCAGGGACTCGACGCCACCATGTTCGATCCCAACTCGGGCTATAACCCCAACAAAGTCGTCAAACCGGCCAAGAAATAGCAGAACAAGCGTCCCCATTCAATGGTTTACACGTGCGTTTCTTAGGCGCCAAGTTTTGCTTGACATTAGTGTCATATGGACACTATATTGAGTGTGTAAGTGACACTAATGGAGGCGAACATGATCCGATTCATGAAAGTGCCGCCAACCACCTACGTCCTGCAATACGAGCACGGCAAAATCAAGCGCGAGGGGCCGGGGTTGTCCTTCTTTTACTGGGTGCCAACGTCGACCATTGTTGCGGTCCCGCTGGCAAGCTCGGACATTCCTTTTGTCTTCACCGAGAGCTCTGCGGATTTCCAGACAGTCACCATACAGGGCCAGCTCACATATCGAATCGGGGACCCGAAGCGCCTGGCGTCGCTGCTCGATTTCACGATCGATAAGCGGAACACGCCCTACTTTGAAGATCACTCCAGGGATCGCCAGAAGCTGCCCGAGCGCCTGATCCACACGCTGCAATCGTTGACTCGAGCTGTGGTGCAACGCCTGTCACTCAAGGAAATTCTGGTGAGCTCGGATGTGATTGTGGCCGAAGCGCTGGGAAAACTGAAACAGTCGGAAGCGGTTTCCAGCATGGGGTTAGAGATCCTGGCCCTGTCGATTCTTGACATCAGGCCCACCCCGGAGATGTCGCGCGCGCTGGAGGCGGAGGCGCGAGAAGCATTGCAGGGTCGAGCCGATGAAGCGATCTATGCTCGCCGCAACGCGGCAGTTGAGCAGGAACGCACAATCAAAGAGAGCGAACTCAACACCGAAATTGCAGTCGAGCAGAAGAAGCGCGAAATCAGGGAAACGCAACTAGCAGCGGAAATTGCCGCGGAACAAAAGAAACGAGAGATTCGAGAAACGCAGATCGCAGCCGAGATATCGGTTGAGGAGAAGCGTCTCGATCTCGTTTCCCGCCGTGTCGAAAATGACCGCAAAGAGGCGGACGTCCGCGCCTACGCGCTGACTGAGATCCTGAAACCTTTGCGAGGCCTCGACTGGAAGGCGCTGATGATGCTCGGAGGAAAGGGCGCCGACCCCAAGGCGATGGTCGCCATGGCGTTTCAAGAGATGGCTGAGAACGCGAACAAGATTGGCGAGCTCAATGTTTCTCCCGACCTGCTGAAGTCCCTGATCGAAAGCGCAGGGAAGTGAGTCATGTACAAGAAGCTCATCATCGTCACGCGCAAGACGCGCCTGCAGGAACTGGTAGAGCGATTCAACACGAAGTCGCAGGCGCGGTTTTACATCGAGCACGCCGGCGGAGACTTCGCCGATTACGAGCGGGAAGACGACGCCTACTGCCGGTCGCTCGATGTGCTGCGACGGACCCTGGAGTTTGAGATTCCCCAGCAGATGGTCGATCGCAGCCTTGTGCCGACGTTTCAGTTTCGTAGCGACGATCTCGTCTTCACCCTGGGGCAGGACGGGCTAGTCGCGAACACAGCGAAGTATATCGGCAACCAGCCAATTATCGCCATCAACCCCGAACCGACGCGCTTTGATGGGATCTTGTTACCCTTTGCTCCCGAGGAGGCGCGGCAGGCAGCCTCGCGGGTGATGGAGGCAAAGGCGTCGATCCGGCAAGTTACCTTGGCAGAAGTCACCCTCAACGACTCTCAACATCTGCTGGCGTTCAACGATCTTTTCATCGGTGCTCGGAGTCACGTATCGGCACTTTATCGCATTGGCTGCGGCGGCAAGTCTGAGGTTCAATCTTCCAGCGGAGTACTCGTTTCCACGGGCGCGGGCTCGACGGGATGGGTATCGTCGGTATTCAACATGGCAGCCGGCGTCTCCCAGTTCTGCGGCGGGAAATCCGGTCCCCCGGTTCGGCTGCCTTGGGAAGATCGGCGCCTGCTGTATGTCGTGCGCGAGCCCTTCTTGAGCCGGCACTCGCAGGCGTCGATTGTGGCTGGCTTGCTGACCGAGGGCAATGATCTCTGCCTTGAGTCGCGCATGCCTTCTGGAGGAATCATCTTCAGCGATGGGATGGAGACTGACTTCCTGAATTTCAACTCCGGAGCAAGCGCGCGCATACGCGCCGCCCAGCAGCGTGCGCATCTGGTCACAAGAGCAGCAAACTAAATTAGGATCAAACGCATGCGAGTCGCCGTCGACATCGTGATCTTTACCATTTACGAGAAGAAGCTCCGGGTTCTGTTGGTCAAGCGCGGGATTCCTCCGTTCGCCGGCCAGTTTGCAATCCCTGGCGGGTTTGTCCTGGCAAGCGAGAGTCTCGACGAGGCGGCACTCCGCGAGTTGAAGGAGGAGACGGGAGTTGCAGACGTCTACCTTGAACAGTTGTATTCGTTCGGAGACCCGGATCGAGACCCACGTGGCAGGATCATTTCAGTAGCGTACTTCGCGCTGATTGCCGCTGACCATTCGCGCGTGGCTGCGGGTTCGGATGCGGTCGATGCACAGTGGTGGGCGGTTCGGGACCTACCCGCCTTGGCCTTTGATCACCGGAAGATCTTTGACTATGCCCTCGAGCGGCTGCGGAACAAACTGGAATATACGACTGTGGGATTTCAGTTGCTTCCAAAACGGTTCTCGCTGGGCGAGCTGCAGGAAGTCTATGAGGCGGTCTTAGATAAGAAGCTGGACAAACGGAACTTTCGCCGAAAGCTGGAACTACTCAAAATCCTGCGTCCCACTCGCGAGTACCGCTATGGCGGACGTCGTCCAGCGCGCTTATATGAGTTTGTCGCTGCCAACTTCGAGAAATTGAAGGACAAGGGAATACTGTTTCCGTTCTAGGTTCCCTTTCGAGAAATGGCTCAGGTCTTCGCCATGACGCAATAACCATATTTATCAGTTAGATAGCTAAGTTGGACACGCTTCTTCGGTGCCACGGAGTGTGGCTTTCTTACCACAGACGATTTTCCCGACACCGCGGTAGTCTAATCGTTCACATTGACACACGATTTGACTCACGAGCAGACAATCCGCTCTGCGGCGCAATGCAGTGGCGTGGGCTTGCATAGTGGAGCCCCCGTCTCCATGCGCATCGTGCCGGCCCCTTCTGGCACAGGCATCGTGTTCCGTCGCACCGATCTTGACGGATTCGAGATCGAAGCGATCAGCCGCAATGTTGCCAGAGTGAGCTACGCTACGAGCTTGATGAAGAAGGGCGTCCTAATCTCGACGACCGAGCATGTTCTGTCGGCCTTCATTGGGCTTGGAATCGACAATGCGATCGTCGAGCTCGACAACCTGGAATTGCCCATTCTGGATGGCAGTGCGCAGCCGTTTGTCGACATGATCCGCAAAGTCGGTATCCGAAAACAGCGTCGCGCCCGCAAATATCTCAGGATTCGTCGCGAAGTGGAAATGCGCGAGGGAAACAAGTTTATCGCCGTGTATCCATCCGATTCCTATTCCGTCTCCTATTCGATCAATTTCCCGCACCCCCTTATCGGAAAAGAGACCTTTGCGGTGGAGCTGACCAATGGCAGCTATCTGAAGCACATCGCGCCAGCGCGTACATTCGGATCCCGCGAAGACGAACAGGCCATGCGCAACATGGGGCTGATCCGCGGCGCATCTAGCGAGAACTGCATTGTGCTTACGCGCGATGGAGTCGAGAACGGCCCGCTGCGTTTCCCGGACGAATTCGTTCGCCACAAAGTCCTTGATCTAGTCGGAGATCTGGCGCTGCTGGGAAAGCAGGTTCTTGGGAGGGTAGTGGCCGACAGGGCCGGTCACGCGATGCACACTGCACTGGTCTCGCGTATTCTGCGAGACAAGACGTTGTGGGAAGAAGTGACTCTCTCGGATGTGGAGAGCGACGAGCCCGCATTCTACAGCGCTCAGGCCTCTGCTGGATCGTCCCTCTAGTCCTCAGTCAGCTGGCTCGCAGGGACCTTCGTTTCCGAGATCGTCTTGAGCAGGTTGCTGCTGCAGCAGCCGTTCCAGTTCAGCTCGAGTCTTCGCAATCATCGCCGCAGCGAAGTTCCGCGCGGACTCCTGCCGTTCCTTCGACAGTTCCTTCACCCGCATATTGAGTAAAGGAATGTCTTCTTCAAACCTGCGCAAAGTCTGTTGCACTCTCGCGATGCGAAATTCATTGGTCATGCGATTCTCCCGATCTCACAGCTTGCCGGGAGCAAAAATGGAGCACAAGTCCAAAGCTAGATTCCTGCTTGGGTAAGGCTCGAATCAGAAGACTTCAACGGGAGTGTGTTAGTTAGTGTCGGATTCGGCTGTGGCGATGCGGTCTTTGGATCCCGGGAATTCCTGTTCCATTTGCTCATCGAGCCAGGCTTCCAGTTGCAATTGAGAACTCTTGGGAACGTTCTGAAAGCGGAATCCGGCCAGACCTTTGAAGTCAGCCCAGGCGACCTCAGCTTCGACTTCGACATGCAGGTTGCTGTTGGGCAGAGAGAATTTGAGATGCGGAGTTGCACCCTTGGGCAGGGCCTCGCGCAGCATCAGTGCGATGCCACCTTCGCTGATGTTGGTGCTGGTCGCGACGAGCGTCTTACCTTCGAATACCACGTCGACCTTCATCTTTACCGGTTGGCGGAAATAGCGCCGCCGTTCTTTCAGCATGAAGTTCAGCGCGGCATGAAAGCAGCGGGACGCATTCAGGGTACTGATCGGCTTCTGCAAGACGAAGTTCGCACCCATCCCGAATGCTTCCTGGGTGGTAGTGCGCTTCCCGTTCAAGATGGCGAAGGCGACTGAATTCTTGTTGCTGGGAGTCGCTCGGAGCCCTTGCAGAAGGGCCAAACCGCCGGTCAAGTCGTCGCAGTCCACGATCACGGCGTCGAACTTGTCGGAAATCAGAATGTCGGATCCGGTCCGGGCTTCGTGGCAAACCTCGACATCAATGGACAGTTTTTCGAGCGTCGGCCGAAGAACCCGCACCAATTCCGGGTCCTGGCTCAGGAGGAGCGACTCCAAAGTCATGGTGTAATTGTGGAGCAGGCCGAAGATTTCGGATAGTGACCAAGGTCTTGGACCCTCAGTTGACGGCCTGTCGGGCTGTTAGCTGTGTGCGGTCAACGAAACCGATCATTGTTCGGTCGTATTCAGGCGGAGTACAAATGAAAGACCTCCATGCCTGCAACAGCCTACCTTTCGCTTGGATCGAATATCGGGGACCGGGAGCAGTTCCTGCGGCAGGCGATTGCGCGCCTGGAAACGCTTGGGCGAGTGGCATCGTTTTCATCGTTCTACGAGACTGAGCCAGTCGAGTTCACTGATCAGGCTTGGTTTCTGAACTGTGTCGTTGCCCTCGAAGTGGATCTCGCGCCAGCCAAACTGATGTCGCAACTGTTGGGAATTGAGGAAGATTTGGGACGCCGACGGCTGCAGAAGAAGGGCCCGCGAACCATCGACATCGACATTTTGCTCTTCGGGGAACTCGTCGTGAGCGCGCCGGAGCTGACTGTTCCACACCCGGCCATCCATCAGCGCCGTTTCGTTCTGGAGCCGCTTGCCGAGATTGCTCCCGAAGCAAGGCATCCTGTGTTGAATAAGACGGCGCAGGAACTGCTCGAAGAACTGCCATCAGGCCAATCTGTTCGTCGGATGAAAGCATGGACGTCCAAAGAGTAGCGAGCGACCGACGACTAACGACGGCTAACGACCAACGACGGCTCTAGGGCAGGATGATCCGGCTGCCGCCTTCCTGTGGAGTCAAGACCGCCGATTCTTTCTCAGGGAACTGCGCGGACAGAAACTCCACAAAAGCGCGTGACTTCGGACGGCCCGATGTTCTTCCATGGGCGAGACGCAGAAGGAATACCAACCCCTTCAACAGCTCGGAGTCGCGCAAGGTGGAGTATCCCACGTGTTTTTGCTCGGCCTCGCGGTACTCTTTCACCATGTTCTCGACTTCGATAGCTATTCTTCGTTGCGAGTCGCTGGTGAGCGGCTGCTCGTAATGGAGGCCGGAAGCGACGCGGCGTTCATAACTCTTTGCCAACATCGATAGCGCGGCAATCAGGTCTTGGTCGTGCACACCACGATCCGCACGGGCGGACTTGGCAAGTGCATATGTCAGCCCCATCAGCAGATGCTCTTTCTCGTACATGAACTGGTCTGAGACTTCGATCTGCAGGAACAGGCCCGCTGGATCTATTTGCTCCGGCGAGCGCGGCTTCTCGTGTTCGCGCGCCTGCTGCAAATACGGACAATCGCTGGGGCAATCGAGCGTTACTTCCCGCTGCTCCCCGCAGCATTGTGGGCAAATGCGTCCATGGACGGCCGGGCAGAAACGCTTCTCTTTGCGGATTTCACAAATGGCGCAGCTCAATCAGGGCTCCGAATTTATTATGGCATCCGGCGTGTCATTGTCGGGTGATTTTAGATCGATGATTTCAGATTTCAGATTGCCAGAACGCGAACTGGCATCTGCCATCTGAAATCATCAATCTGAAATCGTCCACCTGAAATCCAGGACTCGCGCCAATATGCGCCACAGGCTGCTTCCTCCACCGCTACTTGCGGCAAGCCCTGTAAAAATGCACCTCAGAGCATTAGCAAACGATAAAACCCCTGTAAAATAGCTGTTTTTCCACAGGGCGTTGGGTATAAGATAAGCGCCGCTGGTATTAAAACGATTTTTCTGAGGAGGTAGTATGGCTGCAGGTTTGACCAAGACTCAGCTGATTCGGCTGCTGGCTGAGAAGACAGAACTTCCCAACAAGACCGCGGCGGCGTTCCTGGAGCATCTCGCGGACACCGCAATCAAAGAAACCAAGAAAAATGGCCTTTTCGTCGTACCCGGCCTTGGCCGCCTGGTAAAGGCGCACCGCAAGGCTCGGACCGGACGCAATCCGCAGACCGGCGAACCGATCCAGATCAAGGCGAAGACCGTCGTGAAGTTCCGCGTCGCCAAAGCCGCGAAGGACGCGATCGCCCCGAAGAAGTAGTTTTCCCATTCATATCTGTCGGCAGGCCGGCCGCGCGCCGGCCTTGCTTATTCCTACACTGTCATTTGCAGTTGTCGCGCCAAGTCATCTCTTCGCGAGGACTTTTAGCACACTTTGGCGATAGCTGGCCATTCGTGGAGATTCGGCTTCGAGCAGGACGTGCACAGTGAGGGCCTGTAATAGATAGCTCTGATTCTGGTAACGGGCCAGGGACTCTGGTGTCGTCGAAGTCCACACATCACGGTCTTCTTCCTGGAGTGTGGTGAGCCACGGGTCGAACGTCGATTGATTGAAATCCGTCCGCCGGATTACAGCCACAACCGTGACGGCCAAGCGGTCTTGTTCTCCCTGGGTGAAAACTTCTGTGGCGGTGGAGAGCCGCGCTCGAACAGCCTGAAGGATTCCACCGGCTTCCTCTTGCGTAAGCTGAGGGCTATCGGCCAAGGCGGCGAGCAGGTCGGCTGTGTGTGCGGTGGCATGAATCCAGTGAAGCTTGGGATCGTATCCGCGCAGATCACGTTCAGATTGCAAATAGGTAGTCGCTTCCGCGACCAGGCTGTGATAACGATCCGCGCCAAGAAACGGCACTTTGGATTCGCGCTTCGCGATCTCGGAGAGACACAAGGCCGAGAAAGAGCGCTTGAGCACGGAATAGGTACCGGCTTCACCGATACCGCTTTTGAGATTGCCCCGCCATTCA
>Ga0335084_10001991_pt1 | contig 19458 bp, 20 predicted proteins | sample Lox_Sample_44_FD_206721 | JGI IMG/M metagenome (GOLD analysis project Ga0335084, IMG submission 206721) | Soil microbial communities from Loxahatchee National Wildlife Refuge, Florida, United States - Lox_Sample_4.4 | ecosystem: Environmental > Terrestrial > Soil > Wetlands | place: USA...
CGACCAATCGTGCCCATAGACGACTTTAGTCACCGGCGCCTAACGTACGTCTTTAAAAAGCCGATTCGTCGTTGACGACACAGTTAACTAGCTCGCTTAGTCCTGCGCTCGGCCTACCATTGTCAACGGCCTTGACCGCAAAGCTGCGCTGGCGGCGGTAGTGCGCCGCCGCCTGGTTGACGACCGACCGCTTCCGGCAATCCATCTGACCCCAAGAGAGCCGCCCGACACGTATCCTGCTCAAGAGGAACCCCCGGTTCTCTGCTTGCAGTGAAAGGTCAATGCACGCGGATCGCCTGTGGCTCTGACGGAACCACAACCGGAAAGCTGGCTTCATTCTCCAACGCCAGCTCAGTATTGACGTAGCCGCTCGATAGTTCTCGGGTGAGAACCTCGCGATCGCAGGCCTTTTCCCAGATCGAAACGACGACGCAGGCAACCGCGTTGCTCATCGTGCTCGTCAGCGCGCGCGCTTCCGACATGAACCGGTCGATGCCGACGATGAGCGCCACGCCGGCCACCGGCAAATCGGGCATCACCGTGAGCGTTGCAACCAGCGCGACAAAGCCGCTGCCGGTAACGCCTGCCGCACCTTTGGACGTAAGCAGCATCAGGCCGAGCATCGCCGCGATCTGGCCCCAGGAGAGCTGAATGTCGCAGGCCTGCGCGATGAAAATCGAGGCCAGGGTCAGGTAGATGGCGGTGCCGTCGAGGTTGAACGAATAGCCGGTCGGCAATACGAGGCCGACGATTCCTTTCTTGCAGCCCAGACGCTCGAGCTTGATCAGCAGGCGCGGCAACACTGGCTCGCTCGACGACGTGCCGAGTACTACCAGAAGCTCCTCACGGATGTAGCGCAGCAACTGCCACAACCTGAAGCCGTGAAGACGTGCGAGCAGTCCAAGCACCACGACGACGAAAAACCCGCAGGCGACGTAGAAGGTGGTGATCAACATCCCGAGCGAACCGATCGACTTGATGCCGTAGCGGCCAACGGTGAACGCCATCGCGCCGAATGCGCCCAGCGGGGCGAGTCGCATGATGTAGCCGAATGCGACGAACAGCATGTGAGCGAAGCCGTCTATGCCGTCGAGCACTACGCGCCCCGCCTTGCCGATGCGTGCGAGCGCAAATCCACATAGCACCGACAGCAGGAGCACTGGCAGCACCTCGCCTTCGGCGAAGGCGCCGAAGAACGACGCCGGAATGATGTGCATCGCGAACTCGGTGAAGCCGCGCGGCGGTACCTGGCTGGTGTAGCGCGCCGCCACCGCCGCGTCGAGGTGTTGGGCGTCGATGTGCATGCCGGCGCCCGGCTGCATCAACAGCACGGCGGCCAGGCCGGTCAGCAGCGCCAGGATCGTGAGCGCATAGAAGAGGCCCATCGACTTGAGCAGCGTCTTGCCGATCTCGCGCGAATCGTTGAGCGACGTGATTCCGCTGACGATCGTGCAAAAGACGATCGGCGCGATCATCATCTTGACCAGCTTGACAAAGCCGTCGCCGAGCGGCTTGAGCGAGGCGCCGAACTCGGGCCAGTAGTGGCCGACGGTGATGCCGAGCGCGAGGCCGATCAGGACCTGCACGTACAGAAGCTTGAAGAGCTTGGTGGGCTTCATGCTGATGTCTCCGAAGAATGGTTTGGGGAACTCCTCGCCCCGCCGGTCTGTCGCCGGCTTCGATGTGGAACTGGGGGTGCTCAGCCCAGACGGGCCAGCACGCGATCGACCATCACGCCCGACTGACCCAGGTAATTGGCCGGGTCGAGCATGCTTTTGAGCGAAGCGCGGTCGACATGGCGCCTGATCTCGGGATGGTCGACCAAGAGCTCGATGAGCGGCGTGTTCTTCGCCAGCGATTCGCGGCACAGGTCGTAGACGAGGTCGTGTGCGTATTCGCGGCCGATGTAGGGCCCGAGGCCCATCATCACTGCCTCGCTCATGACCAGTCCGCCGGTCATCTCGATGTTGCGCATCATCGCCGCGGCGTCGACCTCGAGGCCTTCGACGATCGCGCGCGACTGCTTCAAGGCGCCGGCGATGAGGCAGAACGCCTCGGGCAGGACGATCCACTCGATCTCCCACGGGCCCGTCGAGCGCTCGTGGTCGGCGACCATCGCGTCCATCAGCGCCGCTGCGTGCTGCCGCACGACGCTGATGGCGGCGTGGATGTAGCAGCTCGCGATCGGATTGCGCTTCTGCGGCATCGTGCTGCTGCTTCCCCTGCCGTGGTGATAAGGCTCGAACACCTCGCCGACCTCGGTCTGCATCATCAGCTTCACGTCCATGCTGAGCTTGCCGAGCGTGCCGCCGATGAGGCCGAGCAGCGCGCCCGTCTCGGCGATGTTGTCGCGGATGGTGTGCCAGGCGATCACGGGCTGCTGGAGACCGAGCTCGGCGCACAAGCCGGCCTGCGTCTCCATCGCGCCTTTCTCGATCGACGCCAGCGTGCCCGCGGCGCCGGCGAACTCGCCGACCAGCACGCGCTCCTTCAGCTGCGCGAGGCGTTCGCGATGGCGCAGGATCGCCGACAGCAGGCCGGCCACCTTGTAGCCGAAGGTCACCGGGATCGCCTGCTGCAGGTTGCTGCGGCCGATCACCGGCGTCAGGCGATGGTCCTTCGCCAGCTTGCCCATCGCCTTGGCGATCGCGGCGAGCTCGCCGTCGACGAGCTCGAGCGCCTCTCGGATTTGCAGCACCGTCGCGGTGTCGGTGATGTCCTGCGTCGTCGCGCCCCAGTGCACGTATTCGCCGAGCTTGTCGCGGCAGAGCTGGTTCAGCTGCGTCACGACACCGAGGATGGGATAGCCGATGCGCTCGGTCTGCTCGCGCAGCCGCGCCATGTCGATGTTTCGGATGTCACAGTGGCTGACGATCTCTTCGGCGGCTTCCTTCGGGATGATGCCGAGCCGTCCTTGCACCACGGCGAGCGCGCGCTCGATCTCGACGTACTTGGCCGTTCGGTTCTCGTCGCTCCACACCCGACGCATCGCGTCGGTCGTGAAGATGCCTTGGAAGATCGAGGAGTCAATGATGGAAGCGGCCATGGGAGGGCTCCTTTGCGTTGGATAAGGTTCAGTGCGCGCGTTGCACGAGGCGGCGCGCGCGTTCGATGACGGGTTTGTCGACCATGCGGCCGTCGAGCTGCACGGCGGCGCCGCCGGCGGCGTCGGCGGCGGCCAGGACGCGGCGCGCCCAGGCGAGCTCCTCGCCGGTCGGTGCCAGCGCCGTGTGCACCGCGGCGACCTGCTTCGGGTGGATGCAGAGCTTCGCGCCGAAGCCGAGCGCGCGTGCGCGCGCGAAGTCGGCGACGAGCGCCGCTTCGTCGTCGATCGCGACGGTGACGCCGGCGACCGGTGAGCCAATGCCGGCCGCGCGCGACGCGATCGCCAGGCGCGCGGCAGCAGCGTCGAGGCCGAGCGTGGCAGCAAGTTCGCCTTCGAGTCCCATGTCGAGCACGAAGTCGATGGTTCCGAAAACCAGGCGCTGCACGCCCGGCGCGCTTGCGAGTTCCTCGGCGGCGAGCACGCCTCGGGCGGTCTCCACGAGCGGCAGCACCGCGATGTCGGGGCAACCCAAGCGCACGCGAGCGACAGTTTCAGCGCGTTCGGCTTTCGGCAACATCATGGAGTGCGCCCGCCGATCGCGCAGCAGCGCGAGGTCGGCCTGGAACCAATTCGTCGACGGGTCGTTGATGCGTACGACCAGGCGCTCGGGCTGCGCCGTTTGAACGAGGCACAACCCCACAGCTTCTCGCGCCGCGTCCTTGGCTGGAGATGCAACAGCGTCCTCTAGATCGAGAACCACCGCGTCGGCATCAGTGGCGAGCGCCTTGGCAAAGCGCTCGGGCCGGTCGCCGGGCACGAATAGATAACTGCGCGGCAGCGCGTTCATACCGCCTCGGCGGCGCGAAGCGCGCGCACGGCGGCGGCATCGAGTCCGAGTTCGGCGAGCAGCGCATCGGTGTGCTGACCGAGCGCGGGCACCGGATCCATGCGGGGTCCCTTGTCCCAGGTGCCCGGCGGCAGCATCGCGGGAATCGGGCCGGCCGGCGTGCCGACCTCGCGCCAGCGATCGCGCGCCTTCAGCTGCGGATGCGCCCACACCTCGTGCATCGTGTTGACGCGTGCGTTGGCGATCTGCGCGGCTTCCAGACGCTCCACCACCTGCGGCGCCGTCAAGGTCGAGAACGCCTCGACGATGAGCGCGCGCAGCGCGTCGCGCGATGCGACGCGCTTGGCGTTGCCCGCGAAGCGCGGGTCCTTCGCCAGCGCGGGCTGCAGCAGCACCTTGTCGCAGAACTGCACCCACTCGCGCTCGTTCTGCAGGCCGAGCATCACGCTGCCGTCGTCGGCGCCGGTGGGGAAGGGGCCGTACGGATAGATGGTCGCGTGCGCGGCTCCGGTGCGCGGCGGCGGCGGCGCACCGTCGAACGCGTAGTACAGCGGATAGCTCGTCCACTCCGCGAGCGACTCGAGCATCGAGATGTCGATGTGCTGGCCGTGGCCGGTCTGCTGACGCTGCAGCAGCGCGGCCAGGATGTTCGTGTACGCGTACATGCCGGCGGCGATGTCGGCGATTGACGGGCCGGCCTTGCACGGCTCGTCTGGCGTGCCGGTGACCGACACAAACCCGGCCTCGCTCTGGATGAGGAGGTCGTAGGCCTTCTTGTCCCGATACGGGCCGTCGGCGCCGTAGCCCGAGATGTCGCAGACGATGATCGACGGCTTCTGCGCGGCGAGCACGTCGTAGCCGAGGCCGAGCCGCGCGGCCGCGCCGGGTGCGAGGTTCTGCACCACGACGTCGGCCTTCTCCAGGACGAGGCGCTCGAGCACCTTCGCGGCCTCGGGGTGCTTGACGTCCAGCGTGAGGCTTTCCTTCGAACGGTTCGTCCAGACGAAATGCGACGCGAGTCCTTTGACGCGCGAGTCGTAGCCGCGGGCGAAGTCGCCGACGCCGGGACGCTCGATCTTGATGACGCGTGCGCCGAGGTCGGCGAGCTGACGCGTCGCGAACGGCGCCGCGATCGCGTGTTCGAGCGTCACGACGGTGATGTCATTCAGCGGTTGCATGGCATCACCTCAACGTCGCCGACGCGTCCATCGTCAGCCAGCCTTCGTGGTTCTGCGCCCACAGCTTCACCGTCTTGCCGTCGGGCCGGCCGTTGACCTTGAACGGGTGGATGTCGAATGTCGGGCGGACGGCCTTGAAGCGAAAGCTCGCGACCTGCACCTCGGGCGCGTTGCGGCGGACGAGGTCCATCAACAGGGTCGCGATCAGCGGCCCGTGCACGATCAGGCCCGGATAGCCCTCGACCTCGGTGACGTACTTGCGGTCGTAGTGGATGCGGTGCCCGTTGAAGGTGAGCGCCGAGTAGCGGAAGAGCAAGACGTCGTCGGGCACGATCTCGCGCTGCCACTCGCCGTCGTCGGCCGCGGCGGGCGGCGGCTCGACGTCGCCCGGCTTCTTCGCGTCGCGGTACACGATGTCGTGGAACTCCACGATCGCCGGATCGGCGGCGCCGTTGCAGCGCACCTCGTGCTTCACCTTGACGAAGACGAGCCTGCCGGTGCGGCCTTCCTTCGTGGTCACGTCGGCGATCGTCGATGTGCGCTCGACCGCATCGCCGACCCGCACCGGCGAGCGGAACTCGAACTGGCTGCCGGCCCACATCCGGCGCGGCAGCGGCACGGGGGGCAAGAAGCCGCCGCGCTTCGCATGGCCGTCGGGGCCGATCTCACTCTGGCGGTGCTGCGGCAGGAAGTACAGCCAGTGCCACAGCGGAAACAGCGGCGTGCCGTTCTCGACCGAAATCGCGGGATGGTCGAGCGTCGCGTTCAGCCCGCGCACCGGCGCGGCGCTGATCGTGTCACGCAGCGTCTCGCTGCGGCCGATCCAGTCCTTCAGGTTATCGTCCATGTCGTCTCCTTGCTGTTGTCAGTCCGCGGCGAGCCCGGCGCGCTGAGCGACCCGCGTCCACTTCGCCCGCTCGCTTTTCACGAGCTCGCCGAGCCCAGCGGGGGTGCTCGTGCGCACGCTCGCGCCGTGTTCCTCGAAGCACGTCTGGATCTCAGGGTCGGCGAGCACTTGGTTGAGCGCCGCGTTGAGCTGCGCGACGAGCTCCGCGGGAGTCGCGGCGGCGACGAAGAGGCCGTACCACTGCTCGACCTCGACTCCGTTGACGCCTGCCTCATGCAGGGTCGGCACACCAGGCAGCGCCGCGGTGCGCGTCGCCCCCGCCACCGCCAGCGCGCGCAGCCTGCCGGACCGGACGTAAGGGAGCGCGGTGAACAGGCTCGGGAACATCACCTGCGTCCGGCCAGCGACGGTGTCGGCGATCGCCGGCGCCGAACCCTTGTACGGTGTTCCGGCCATGACGACGCCTGCACTCAGCTTGAACAACTCGGCCGCGAAGTGCGGCGCGGTGCCGGTGCCTGCCGAAGCGTAGGTGTACTTCTCGGGCGTTGCCTTGAGCTGCGTGACCAGGTCCTCCACGTTCGCGATGCGCTCCGACGAGCTCGCGACCATCAGCGTGGCCGATGAACCGACGAGACCGATCGGGGCGAAGTCCGCCACCGGGTCATAGCGCAGCGCGTGCAACGCGGGGTTCATCGCGTGCGTGCCGATGTACCCGAACATGAGCGTCCGGCCGTCGGCCTGCGCGCGGGAGACGTACTCGCTGGCGATCGAGCCGTTGGCGCCGGCGCGGTTGTCGATCACGATCGTCCGGCCGAGAAGCCGGCCGAGCTTGTCGCCGATGGTGCGCGCCATCGAGTCGTTGCCGCCGCCGGCGGCGGTGGGTACCACCAGCGTGATGGCCCTGTCCGGAGCAGCAAGGGCGGGAGCCTTGAGCGCCGGTTGCACGGCAGTTGCCGCAGCATGGGTCGAAGCGCCGAGGCCATCGGTCCGAGTGCTCGCCTGCACGGGTCTGGAGAAAACGTACTCGGGAATGTGCAGTTCGCCCTGCATGATCTTGCGGGCCGTGCGCACGAGCGCTGCGCGCGCGATGCGCGCGTCGTCTCCGGCGCCTTCGACCACCACGTCGACTTCGATCCGGCCCTGGGGATGGAGCACGGCGACCCGGCGCTCGCCGCTGATGGCTCTCTCGCTGCTGACGACGGTCCCGGGGATCGCGAACGCCGTGGCGACGCCGATGGCGCCGGTGACCGCGTGCGAGGCGTGGCAGCGCCGCGGGGTGAAGTAGCGCGACGTAATGCTGTCGGGCACGCTACCGGCGCTCGCGATCACTGGCTTCGGAACGACGCTGTCCGAGACGTCGCCGAGGCCCATCGCAGCGCCGGCCGCACGGCGTAGCGCTTCGAGGCGTTGGACGAGGGTCCGGTCAGCATCGAGCTCGGCGGGCTGCTCGCGGCCTGTGAGCCCGATGTCGCCTGCGCGCACGATGACGAGCGGCATCGCAGCGTCGATGCACGTCACGGTCAGCCCCAGGAGGTCGTCGATCCGCCTGCCGCTCGGAAAGAGCGAGCCGGTCACGGAGCCCCAGGCGTCGAGAAACTCGAGGCGGATTGGCGCCGCAGTGCCCGCCACGCCGTCGATCCCGGTATCCCCGGCGTAGGTCACGCGACGCCCAGGCGTCAGCACCGTGACATCGATGCGGGAACGCGTGTTGACGTTGAACACGCGCACCTTCGTCGTGCCGTCGGACGCATCAACCAGGCCCTGTTCAATCGCGAACGGCGCGACGCCCGACAGCATGTTCCCGCAGTTGGGCCGCGTGTCGACGGACTTCTGGCCGACGCCCACCTGGGCGAACAGGTAGTCGACGTCGCAACCAGGTTGGCAGGACTTCGAGACGATCGCGACTTTGCTCGTCAGGGTACTTCCGCCGCCGACGCCGTCCACCTGCAAGAGATCGGAGGCGCCGATCGCGCCGATCAGGACCTCGTCGCGTGCCGTCTCGTCAGCTGGCAGCCATTCGCGCAGGAAGAAGGGCCCGCGCGACGTGCCGGCACGCATCAGGACGCAGGGAATCACTCGGCTCATGAGCCGAATGTTGGACGCGGGCATTGCCAAAGTGAATTGCATCTTTAAGATCAACTGATCCGCTTTGAGCATCAATGGGAGTCGCCCAATGGCCATCAACTTCGACCTGAACGATTTGCTCGCTTTCCGTGCAGTGGCCGAGCTGAGCAACTTCCGTAAGGCGGCGGATTCGGTGCACCTGTCGCAACCGGCCTTCAGCCGTCGCATCGACAAGCTCGAGCAGGCCTTGGGCGTTCGGTTGCTCGAGCGAACGACGCGGCGCGTGACGCTCACGGCCGTCGGTCGCGACTTCGAGCGCAAGGTCCGCGACCTGCTAGACGATCTCGACACAACGCTGCTGGGAGTCCGGGGCGTTGCTGCGACCAGGATGGGCGAGGTCACGGTCGCCTGTGTGCCGTCGACCGTCTACTACTACCTGTCGGAGATGATCCGGCGGTACCACGAGCGCTGCCCGAAGGTACGCGTCAAGGTGCTGGATGCCGGGGCGAATGAGGCACTGGCGGCAGTGGCGCGAGGCGAAGCGGACTTCGGGCTCAATTTCATCGGCGCGCAAGAGGGCGAGCTCGAATTCAAGCCACTCCTTGAGGAGCGCTTCGTCGCCGCCTGCCGACGCGACCATCCCCTTGCCAAGCTGCGCCGCGTTACCTGGGCGCAGCTTGGCAAGCACGATTACATCTCGGTCGGCCGAACCTCGGGCAATCGTGTCCTGCTCGATCAGGCGCTCGCCGGGCTGCCAGACAGGCCCCAGGCGATCTATGAGACCCAGCATGTCACGACGACGCTAGGTCTCGTCGAAGCGGGACTTGGTGTGGCGGCAGTCCCGTCGATGGCGATGCCAGCAGCCGATCACCCACTGCTGGTCAGCCTGCCGTTGGTTGATCCGGTGGTAACGCGGAAGGTTGGCCTGCTCCGCCGACGGGGCCGCTCGCTCTCGCCAGCGGCACAACAGCTGTACGACCTCTTCGGAGAGGTGAAGGGCCGAGGGCACCCCGGCATGACTGGTAGGGCGGGGTCCGAGGGGTGGGAGCGCGGCCGGAAGCGCACTCGTTGACCAGCGTCCTTGCCCGGTCCTCTACCTGGACATGTCTTCGCGCGGCTAGGATTACTGCCTTTTGGCACGCTACGGACCAGGCCGATGTCGACTCTTGTCGTGAAATCGACGACCGCTTTTGGAGTGCAGTTACGACTGCTTCTTTAATCGGGCGTGTTTGTCAAGGGTCGATCTCCGTTCGTGGGTCTGTTTTCCTTGGGAGTGATCGTCGTCGTTGTGTGGGTCACGCTTCTTTACGCAGTTGTGCTCGTTGGAGCTGGCACGCTGCAGGCATTGGTCTGGTGGGCAGGAGAGCCTCGCTTAGGGGCGCGCTCGGTACGGCGGCGCAGCAGTCATTCGCGGCTTCATCCTGATCCCTCGTCCACACGAACAACGAAGACCGAGTCAAAGGGGAGGAGCTGATGTGTCAACTCACGCGGCGGCTTCCTGTGTGAGGCGGAAGGTCGTTCCCTGCACCCACATCCGGTGCAGGATCACAGCCAGCTTGCGTGCCACGGCGGTAACGGCTCGGCGCAGGCCGCGCGTCTTTGCCAGCCGTACGCCCCAAGCCTTCAGCGTGGACCAGGCATAGCTGCGGGTCACCATGGCGTGAGCCGCGGTGTACAAGGCTTGGCGTACATCTCGATCGCCGGCCTTTGAGATTCGTCCGGGGTTGTCCGTTTCTCCGGACTGATAGCGCCGCGGTGTCAGTCCGAAGTGCGCTGCCACCAGGCGTGATGAGCGGAACCGCATCGGATCGTCAACGGCGGACTTGAAGGTCAGTGCCGTGACCGGACCAACACCTGGAACCGTCATGAAGCGCTGGCACAGCCGGTCGTGGCGCACGATCGCCTTCACGGCGTTGTCCAGCTTCAGGTACGTTGCATAGAGCATGGTGCATGCGTCGAGTAGCGGCAGCAGTGTCCTGGCGAGCTGCGGCAGTGTGGACAAGCGCTCTCGTACCACGGTGTCGAAGCTGCCATGCGGGAGGTGGCCCGGCAGACGAACCCCGAAGACTTTCAGCAACCCGCGCATCTCGTTTTCCAGATCAACGCACTTCGTCAGGATCGCCTTGCGGCTGGCCAGCAGTGCTCGCTCCTGGTGGCTCGCGACGCTCTTGACGTGGACGGTGCGGTACCAGCCTGTCCGGAGGATCTGCGCCAAGCCGCGGGCGTCGTTACGGTCGGTCTTGTTGCGCATGGCCGCCAGCGTCGCGGCAACCTGCCGCGCTTCGAGGCAGATGACATCGAAACCCGCCTCTCGCAGGCCGTAGGTCAGGTACTGCGTGAGCGTGCCCGCTTCAAAGCCAACCTGCCGGATTTCTTCACTGAACCGGCGCAGCGCCGCGACGATGACTTCAACCTCAGCCGCCACCTTCGCCTCGAACCGAACCGTCCCGGTCTCGTCAACAATGCAGATCGAGACCGAGCGCAGTGATACATCGATACCGGTGAAGTACGTCATCTGATCTCTCCTTCGCACAGGGTGTCCTGGCAGTCTATGGAGAGCTCGACCCTACGCAGCGGGCCGCCCGATTACCGATGCTTAGGGGTCGACTGGGCAACCATCCGTAAGGTGGCAACTGGCCGCCTTCAGCCGGCGCTGCGAGACTCCGATCTGAGTCTTTGGGCCAACTGAAACGCTCCGATACCCAACAGCGCAAGACTCAGCCAGAGAAACACTTCTCCGGCCGCTGGGGCTTCCAAGAGAGTGCGGCAAACGATCGAAGCAGCCGTAGCGAGGCAGAAGCCCGCCAGTAGCCATTGTCTTCGCCATGCCATGTAGCAAGCGCCCAGTGCAACCGCAACCAGCGCGACAAGGGGTCCTACGTCCATATTCGCCTCCATGTTCAGACGTTCAGCTGCAAGTCTCGGTTAGGCAATTGGTGGTAGGTGGTACGGTCCAGAGACATAGGTAACAAAGTAGTCTGGGGACAGCGATACGTCTCGATCAGAGTTCGCCGCGCTTTCTGGCGTGGCGACTGGCCGGCCCCGAAAGACGAGTTCGACGGCGGGCTGGGTGGACGCGCAAATTTGGGCACAATTACTTCCATGGCCATACACCCGCTGGATTACTTCCGCTCACGCGAAGCAATTCCGGTACCCGCCGTGTAACGACTACGTGGGCCGCGTTTTAAAATCACAGGCTTAGAGCGGGAGATGCCACAGCGGCGTTACTTCCGCCGACTGCTCGCTCCCCTTCCGAAAGTTGGTTTGCGGTCAGGGACAGATAGAAATCGCACTTTGCGATAAACCCGCCGGCGCGGTCCTCAAGCCCGTGGCCGCTTGAGCTCGCGCGGCTTCCGGTTGACACACGGCTTGGCAGCGATCGCAGCAGCATGATCAAAGGTCGACGCGCCCGCGGTGTCAGCGGGTCACGGCACGGTGACCGTCCGAAAAGATGGGGTGCGCCGGTAACTGGGGTTGGCCAGCGCGCTTTGCGCGCATGTTGGATGTGGTGCCGGACGTCTACGTCCGTCACGGATAGAAGTTCGTCCGAGCACTGGCTCGAACGCTCCTCACACCCCGACCTTGGATCTGATGCATGTTCTGGTCACGCCAAACCGACACCGGCGCGGAGCCGATCACGAGCACCGCCACAAACGGCTTGACAAGACAGTCCTCATAGAAGCTGACATCGGTGCGGTCGGCAGACCGCGATCCAAAGCGGTGTCCACTGATCACCGAAAAGGGCCGCGATCCGTTGCACCGAAGCGGACGTCGTCCTCGGCGTGCCAGGCCGCCCGGCGGGAGCCGCTGCGCTCCATCCCGAGGCCCACCTGAGCCACGAACGAAACTGCCTACAACCCATCGCCGCCGATAAAGTCGGACAAATTGGGCCGGGACGTCACTCAAGCTGAACGATTACCAGGTCAGTGTCTTGGTGTTGTCCTTAAACAGCGCACTACCTGTCGCCTCAGGATTGCCGATCTTCACTCCCGCAACGAGGTCGGAGTCCTTGACGGAGAAGTGCTTCATGCACATCGGACAAATTAGAACGGTTGCCCCCTTGCCTGCGATATCGCTGAGGGTCTTCTGTTGGTCCGCAAACTTGCCCGCGTTGGACTTCGCGCCGACCAGGACCGCCCGGTCATTCAGAAAGACCGTCAAGGGGTGACCGCGCTCGAACTGATTCCTTCCAAACGTGAGCGCCATGGTGACGCGGTGCGCATCGTCCGTCGTCAGATTGATGAACAGCGGATCGGTGTCTGCTGCGATTGCGGCCGGGGCGAAACTACCGAAGATCAGTGCGAGTGCGAACAACAGTCGAGAAAGCAACCTCATCGTCAACTCCTCTGTAAGACTTGTGGCGGTTCTGGGTCATGTGGCCTGCTTTGCGGCCTGCTGAGACCATGCACACCTTTCGGGATCAGAGGCGTCGCACCGGAAGACTTTGTCCTGTTCCTCCGACGACTCCCTGGCGCGCATTGGGCCAGCAGGCCCTTCACATCACATTTTTACTCTAGCGGCCACCTCAGCTGAGTGTGCTGACGGCCGTCAGACTTTGCGTTAGCGGCCCATCGAAAGCAGATTGGCCGCCTCGACCGTCACGAGTCTGATGCCGAAACCCGGACCCGAATCAGTCCATGCGAGGTAGACGGAGCTTCCATCCACGAGGACCTGCGGAATCCCTGAGTCGCGCGCTGAACTGATGCGTGCGAGTTCCATCCTGCGGAGAGCTTGCCCATCTTCTGCAATCAAGTTCAGCAACAGTGGCGCACTGGATGTGCCTCCCTCTGGACTTCCGATCCAACTGACAATGGCATGCGCGTCGTCAAGCCACTCGGTACCGATGCGCCCCACAGGTGCGTTGTCGTCGATGTCGAAAATCTCGCCGAGCGTTAGTCCGCCATCGAGGGAAATGGCAGCGCGCACGCGAGTCCGCCACGCGTGACGCGGCAGGGCCTGGCCCACGAACGGCCGTCTCCATTCGATTCGGGCCGGTGCACTTGCGGGCGTTGCTGATTTGCCTGAGAATGCGTTGCAAATGCGACGCGTGGAGTTTCGATGAAGACCGCCACCATTCCTTCCCTCCGGGTCGAGCCCGAACTCAGGACTGCCGCCGAAGACGTTCTCGAAGAAGGCGAATCTCTGTCCAGCTTCGTGGAGCAGTCGATCCGGGACGGCGTGCAGCGTCGTCAGGCTCAGCGTGAGTTCATCGCCAGGGGCCTCAAGTCGAGGAGTGCAGCAATGCGGAACCAGGACTACGTGCCCGCAGGCAAAGTACTGGGACGTCTGGAGGGCATGTTGCGGAAAGCCAAGCGGGCTGCAGCCGCGAAGTGACGTTTCGCGTCCGCTTCACCCGTGAAGCCGAGAACGACCTGGTTCGGCTATATGAGTTCATCCTCCACCGCGATGCGACGGACTGGGAACTGGCTGAGCGCGCGCTGAACGCTATCCGTCACGCCCTATCCGGTCTTGAGCAGTCCCCGTTCAGCTATCGGAAGGCCAGCAGTGGTGGCAGCCCTTTCCTGCGCGAACTCGTCATTCCATTCGGTTCCGCAGGGTATGTCGCACTCTTCGAGATTGAGGGCAGCGACGTCGTCACGATTCTTGCCGTCCGCCACCAGCGCGAGGACGATTACTTGTAGGGCGTCAGGACCGCTTTCGGGTAAGGCAAGAACGTCCGCTTCGCGGCGAACGCGACGTCAGCTCAGCGTCGACAGCGCGCTTCCCTGCCCTGCCCGATCGTTGACATTGCGCCCCGAAGGCCGAGCTCCCTACCCTCTTGCGGCAGGAATCAGGGCGCAGCGGACGAGCCGCAACTTCGTGTAGTCGGCAGAGCCCGACCCCACAGCTGACATCGCGCCCGCCCCGGAGCGGACATCTCCGCGGCGCCGATAGCAGACCTGAGTTTGGCCGCTTTAACAACGCGCTCGCACATTTCTCAGAAGCGGTACGTCAGCGTCACCCTGAAACTGCGCGGCTCACCCGGATGCAGATGGACGTCGTCGACGCCCTCCGCAGGCTCGTTAGGCAGACGCGACGTGTAGTAGTAGGTGATGTCGTTTGTTTGCGCATTGAAGAGGTTGAAGACGTCGAGTCGCAACTGCAGCCGAGGAGTAATCGCATAGCCGACCTGGCCGTCCACGACCGTTGATGCGTCAGCTCGGACACTGTCCGCCTCGTTCAGCGGATACGCGCTGATGTAGCGCAGGAACAGGGCACCTGACCACGGCCCGAACTGCTGCACGGCGATGCCAGCCGAGACCACCGCTTCCGGTGCCCCGGGAATGTAGTCGCCCTCCGGCGCGGCCTCCGAGAACCGCGCATGGTTCCATGCGACATCTAGGTCGAGGAACATCCACGGCCGCGGTCGCCAGCGCGTGTTCCACTCGACGCCGTAACGGCGCGAGGGACGCCCCGCCTCGGTCGTGCCAGCATCACCAACGAACGCCAGCTCACTGGCCAGAGTGAGGTACCACAGCGCCACCGAAGACTGCACGTCGCGAACAGCCTCGGTACGCAGGCCGAGCTCAGCACCTTTGCTACGAACCAGTGGTGTGGCGGGGTCGACGGCATCGCCCGTCGCCGGATCAACCTTGATCGTTACACCGCGGGCGTCGTTACTGTGGAAGCCGTAGCCGCCATTGACGAAGAGTTCGGTGCGCTGCCACGGACCGAAGATCAACGAGAGCTTTGGCGACGTGATGCCGGAACTTACGTTGCCCGAGTTCTCGGGCGTCGAGCTGTCGACGTTGAAGCGGTAGCGATCGTAGCGCAGACCAACGACGGAGCGGAACCAATCGGTCCACTGCACCTCGTTCGCGCCATAGATGCCGACACTGCCTTCGATGACCGTGTCCTCGCGCGTTGTCGAGAGCCGCTCGCGGGAGCGCGTCGCGTACAACCCTATGGGATTGATCCGGTCCTGTCGCAGTTCGAAGCCGAGACTGTTACGCATCCTGCGCCCAGCCCATTCATCCACCCTCGACCACTCACCGACCCAGCCGTAGACGTTGCGGTCATCGGCCTGCTCGAACTGGTCGCCGTTGACCGGGTCGTTGAGGTAGAAGGTGAAGTTGGAAAAGAGGTTCAGGTTGTACTTGAACCAGTATGCCGTGGTCGAGAACTGGCCGCCCGCCAGTGACATCCGGTAGTCGAGCGAGAGGCTGTAGCGGTTCGACGTGCCACCATCGCTGGCGTCGAGCGTGCCGTAACGGCCGATCAGGCCCGCGTCGATCGCCCGCAGCGGCACCTGGTCGGTGGAGTTCCAGCGCCCGTCATAGGCCATTGCTGTCAGGCCGAGCGTGCCGGCGCCGACCGGCAGGAAGTAGCGCAGCACGGCGTTGAGCTTGCGGTAGTCATTGGGGACGTCCCAAGGCCCGTCGCTGTGCATGTATTCGAGGCCGTAGGTAAAGGTGCCCGGCCCGACAGCGTCCGATCCTGCCAGCAGCGCGCGCTGGTAACCGAGGTCACCGAGGGTTCCGAGCGCCAGATGCTCGGTGAGCCCTTCCGAGTAGCCCATGAAGGCCGCGCCCGCCGAGCCAAAATCGCCGACCCGTGCGGTGTATGGCCCCTTGTAGTACTGGATGCCGGAGACCAGCTCCGGGATGATGAAGTTGAGGTCCGTGTAGCCCTGTCCGTGCGCGTGTGTGCGCAGGTTCACCGGCATGCCAGCGACCCAGGTTGCGAAGTCGGTGCCATGGTCGAGGTTGAAGCCGCGCAGGAAGTACTGGTTGGCCTTGCCGACCCCGCTGTGCTGCGTCACTACGAGCCCGGGCACGTACTCGAGCACGCTGCCCGGCCGCAGCAAGGGCCGGTCCTGGATCAGTTGCGGGGTGATGACGCCCGCGCTCGCCGAGTCCGAACTGCCGACGCTGTTGTCGTAGTGGCCCGTGACTTCGACGGGCTCCAGCTGCTCTGGAGAACCAAGGCGTGCCTGAGCAACGGCAACCACAGGCATGGCCGCAGTCCCGAGAGTGAGCACCGCGGTACTCGCCTGGCACGCACGGAGAGCGTGACGTAAGGTGAATGCTTCATTCCTCTTACCTGTGGGCAAATCCATCCCTCTGCCTTTCACTTAAATGCTCTGAGCAGACACAGCGCGTCAGGATGTTTGCGCGGCGGTCCGCCGCGCAAGCAATATGGCTGCGCTGAACGAAAGTGCTATGACAGCGACGACGACGGCACCGAACGCCACTTCCTTGCCTTCGCTCCAGGCGTCCACGGCGGGCAGCAGCAGCTTGGCTGCGCCGAAGGCGGCAACGAGCAAGCTGACGCTCGAAACCGCAAGGCTCATGACCCTCGATGCGATGCAGGCAAGCTGATCGGCTCTGGCGATCAGGCGGGAAATCCACAACCCGTTGATGCCATCGGTCACCAGCATGCCGAAGACGAAGAGCATGCCGAGAAAGAGCGCGTGCCCGATGCCCCCAAACTGGGTCGCCGTCAGCGCGAACAGCGCCGACTGACTGATGGTGTCAAAGGACAACGCAAACAACGCCCCAACCAGGGCCACGGTGAGAGGATGGCTCGCGTGGTTCAGGCGTCCAAGCAGACGCCCCTTGAGACCCACCGGCGCCACAACTTGATCGGGCGAAGTACTGAGGACAGCGTGCAGGTTGACGATGCCGATAAGCGTCAGAAGCAGAATCGAGGTCCAGGCGCCGAACGCTTCGAGCCATTCCGGTGCATCCCAGCGCTCGCTGGCCGCGCCCACGAACAGCGCGATGGCCAGAACCACGACGCCGTGCCCGAGCGAGAAGAGCGCTCCGCAGTAGCGCCCAAACCACCGGCCGAGGCGCGTGTTATAGCGTGTCAGTCCGTCGATCGTCGCCAGGTGGTCGGCGTCGAAGCCGTGCTTGAGCCCCAACAGGAACACCAGCGCGCACAGCGCGGTCCATTCCGTTGGCAGTTCGTGCATGACCCCCTCCCCGGCGAGGTATGCACTCTAAACCGATTCTTCTTAACCCGGAAGTGCCGTGGATCAAGGTCCGGGCCGGATCAGCCCCCTAGTGGTTTGGCTTGAGGTGGGAATGGACCTGTCGGGACGGGCGCTCAACCTCGACCGTGACGAGGTTCAGCTGCCCGTGGCGAACACCACGTTCGGCCGAGATCACGTCGGCGAAGCCGCGGACGTCACGTGAGCGGCCCTTGAGCATCACGCTCTCGATGCAGTGCTCATGATCGAGATGCGCGTGCATCGTGGAAATGGTCAGATCGTGGTGATCGTGTTGCAGTGAAATCAGGCGTTCCGCCAGATCGCGTTCGTGATAGTTATAGACATAGGAGAGGTTGGCCACACATTGCGCGTTTTCATCCATCGTCTCGCGAAGCCGATCAAGATGGGCCCGCAGAATGTCGCGGACGGCCTCCGAGCGGTTGCTGTAGCCGCGCTGCTCGATCAGCGCGTCAAACTCGTGCGCCAGCTGGTCATCGAGGGAAATGGTGAAGCGTTCCATTCAGTCTCCTGCGAAGAACCATCGTTTCGGAACAGCCTACAAGCACTGCAGCTAACCCTTTGGGGCGAGCAGACCCCAAAGTGGCTCAACTCGTCCATTGATGCGCAACGTGAAGGGACACCCCGTCAGACCGGAGTCCGGTTCCCCGTCCTAAAGCGACGGTCGACTCGCCAGCAAACCGCTTCTCACTGACCGAGTGCGCGATGCCGGCCTTGTTCCGATGGAAGGGTGCGCAATCGCGCCGGATTCTCCAGGTGGGCCGAGATTCGCCCTTGATGCCTTGGTCAGTGGCTGTGGTCGTCGTGAGGCGCCCGATCGTGCTCGGGATGGTCGTGGTTGTGCTCGCCCTGGGCCGAATGCAACTCGCTGTCACCGTGTTCATGCTCGCCGTCCGGACTGCCATGCGTATGAGTGTGCCCATGTGAATGGGTATGCTCGTGCGCATGAGTGTGGGAGTGTGGATGCGAGTGGTGCAAGTCACCGTGCCAGTGCCAGTGCTCATGCTCGTGGGTGTGCTCGTGCGCATGCTGGTGCTCGTGACCGTGCTCATGGTCGCCCTTGGCGGCGCTGTCGTGCGGCATATCCACCTCTGATTGAATAGTGACGTACAAGGCCCGCGTTAAGGACTTCCTCCCACGAGGAATGGCAACCTCGAGGTGATCGAGGGAGCGGGCCGTCGTGACAACGCGTTCGATCGCAACGAGTGGGTTCCGCTCGAAGCGCCAATCTAGCGCGAAGTCCGCGCCGCGGAAAGCAGATCAGGGACGTCTGCTTTGCGGCGTCATGGAGCCAAACCCGTTAGGTCCGGTTGTGAACTGACGGAGTGCCACGTAGCGTCCGGCAGTGCCGATCGGAGGTGGCCGCCGCCATCATCCTCGGACGCACGAACACTGGAATCAAGGAGAAAGGAATGACGAAAGTTCATAGGATGGTGCAGTTGGCGCTGTGTTCGGTTCTGGCAGCGTCGGCCGCGGTGGCGATGGCCGAGGTGACGGTCACGGACCCGTGGATTCGGGGGACCGTGACGGGGCAGTCGGAGACCGGCGCCTTCATGACGATCAAGAGCACCGAGGCGCTCAAGCTGGTGGGGGCGTCTACTCCGGTGGCGCAGAAGGTAGAGATCCACAAGATGGAGATGGACCAGGGCGTGATGCGGATGAGGCCTATGAACGGCCTGGAGATCCCGGCCAACGGCGCCGTGGAGCTCAAGCCGGGCAGCTTTCACGTGATGCTGCTGGGCGTGTCCAAACCGCTCGCGGCGGGAGAGAAGGTGCCGCTCACGCTGCAGTTCCAGAACAAGGAGGGCAAGACGATCTCCACCACGGTCCAGGCCGCGGTGCGCCCGCTCAATGAGGCTCACGGCGACGCGAAGATGCACGGTGATATGAAGCACTAGTGCGAACCGTGCCCCTGTCTCGCTGTTCCCGCTGGCTGCTCGTACTCGCCTTCGCCTGTCCACTTGGATGGGCGGGCGACGCCAAGGCATTCAACGGCAAGGATGTCAGCGCCCGTAAGATTGGCGGGGAACTGAACGTTCCGGACAGCAGCGGCGTGCGCCGGAAGCTTGCCGATTTCCGTGGCAAAGTCGTGTTGATATTCTTCGGCTACACGCACTGCCCGGACGTGTGTCCGACGACGCTGTCGCGCATGAATGCAGTGCTTGAGCTCCTAGGCGCGGATGCGGCCAGGATGCAGGTGTTGTGGATGACGGTTGATCCGGAGCGCGACACGCCAGCGCTGCTATCGAATTACGTGCCGGCCTTCAATCCGTCGTTCATCGCCTTGCGCGGGTCACCCGAGCAGACACTCCGTGTGACGCACGCCTTTGAGATCCAGTACCAGGTACTCCACTACAACGGGCAGGTGCTCGTCGATCATTCCGCCCACGGATACCTGCTGGACCGTGCGGGCAAGGTTCGCGTCCGGCTCGGTTACGACATGACAGCCGAGCAGATCGCTGAAGACGTCCACAGGCTCTTGCGCGGGTCCTAAATCCTGTGACTTCGGCGCTGGTCGTCAGT